>OBLW0100004209.1_pt1 | contig 10996 bp, 7 predicted proteins | sample 1520161 | NCBI WGS metagenome assembly OBLW01 (sample SAMEA3539309, study PRJEB22396) | soil metagenome | biome: tundra; feature: field; material: soil | place: USA | collected 2010-05 | depth 0.15 m
AGTGCTGCCGATTGAACCGGCATTTCTGGCGGTGGAAAAGCAGTTGGAAAAAGTTTTTGCCGGAACCAAACCGAACGAGGCGGAGGAGAACGTGCAGTCGCGGCTGCGCGGCGTGACGCTCATGGCGCTCTCGAACAAGTTCGGCGCGCTGGTGCTGACGACCGGCAACAAGTCGGAGATGGCCGTCGGCTATTGCACGCTTTACGGTGATATGAATGGCGCGCTCGCGCCCATCGCGGACGTGCTGAAGACGGACGTTTACAAAATCGCGCGCTGGGTCAACCGCGAACGCGAAATCATTCCGCACAATTCCATCGCGAAGCCACCGAGCGCGGAACTGCGCCCGGACCAGACGGACCAGGATTCGTTGCCGCCCTACGAAATTCTGGATGCGATCCTGGAACTTTATGTGGTGAAAAATATGAGCCAGCCGGAAATTGTCGCGCGCGGTTTTGCGGCGGCGGTCGTGAACGACGTGGTCAACAAGATCAATTTCAGCGAATACAAGCGACGGCAGGCCGCACCCGGCTTGAAGATTTCGCCGCGCGCCTTCGGCACGGGCCGGCGGATTCCCATTGCGCAAAAATTCCGGGTGCCGGCCTGATTTTAGCCGTTGCTTTGAACAAAATTGTCTTTAGCATCCGGCCAGGATTTTCTCGATGCCAAATGCAAGCCCAGTTTTTGTGGTTGGTGTTTTCCGTTCCGGCACTTCCCTGCTTTGCGCGCTGCTGAGTCAAAACCCGAAGGTGGCGCTGATGTATGAGTGCGACGTCTATAATATTCCGCGTCCGCTGTTGGGGCGCCGTTTCAAACGCAACTGGGCGGAGCGGATCGAATTTTTCAACCGGGCGCTTTCCCGGCATGGGATGGTTTCGCGGAATGACTTTTCGCGCCTGAAAATGATCCGCACCCCGTTGGATTTATACCGCGCGTTTGGCGAAAGAAAGGGCGCGGTTCTGGGTGGGGAGAAATCGCCTTTTTACTGCACCCGGCTGGAGCAGCTCCATAGCAAGTATCCTACCGCCTTGTTCATTCTTGTCTGGCGCAACCCGCTGGAAGTCTACCGCAGCGTGCTGAAGGCCGGCCAGACCTCCCGTTATTTCAGCAAGCCGGGCATGTTGAGCCGGATGATTTACCATCAGGAACAGGCCATCTGCCAGGCGGAACGGATCGAAAAGAAAGGAGCGCGCACCCTCCGGGTGGATTACGCAAGGCTGGTGGACCAGACCGAGGCGGTTTGCCGGGAAGCCAGCACGTTTATGGGTGTGCCATTCGATCCGCAGATGCTCGAATTGAACAAGGCGGATCTTTCGTCAATCTACCAGGAACCGCATCACGCCCACCTCCGGCGCGGAGTCATCGAACGGCAAAAGTACACCGGCGAACTGGTGCCGCCAGCCATCGTCAAAAAACTGGAGCGCTACCGCCGTCACTGGGAACAGCGGCAGGCCGGATGGTTGAATCCACCGGCCACCGCGCCGCAACTCCGGCCGGGGTTCCTGGAATTTGCCTATCATAATGCGGCCGGCAGAGCCTTGACCTTTTATGATGCCGCCGTGCGGGCCGGATTTGAATTTCTGCCGATGCCATGGCTGCGCGTTTACCGCCTCTTAAAAGATTGGGTGATCAATCCGCCCTCGGGCTCCCCGGATGAGAAGATTTCCCTGCGCAAAGACTTACGGCAGCATTGGCAGACGATTTTGACGGCTGCCGCATTGCTTTTCGCCGTCGCCTTTATCCATCGGCATTCCAACCCGAATCTGATGTTCATCCTGTTCTATGGGATTCCCTGCGCGCTGGTGGCGCTGGTGGTGAACACGCGCTGGGCCACGGTATTTGTCATGGCGAGCGCGCTCATCTCCCCGATGATTCAATACGATGGCGACCCCGATTACCGTAATGCGAGCGTAATTCTTTGGAATTTATTTTCGCGCTTCATTTTGCTGGAGATCACCATCCTGACCCTGGGCCGGATCCGGCTGGAATTTTCCCGCATGGACGACCAGAAAAAAATCACGGAAGCCGTGGTGCCAGGAATCCCGGCCGGGTCACGCCTGAAATTTTCCATCATCACGCCGAGCTTCCGCAATTCCAACTGGCTCAAGCTCTGCATCGCCTCCGTGGCCGACCAGCAGGACGCCGAGTTCGAGCATATCGTGCAGGATTCCTGCTCGGACGACGGCACGCAGGACTGGCTGCCGCACGACCCACGCGTCAAAGCGTTCATTGAAAAGGACGCCGGCATGTATGACGCGGTCAACCGCGGCTACCGCCGCGCCACCGGCGACATCCTGGCGTATCTGAACTGCGACGAACAATATCTGCCCGGCGCGCTGGCAGCCGTCCGCGAATTTTTTGAGGCCAACCCCGAAGTCGAGGTCGCGCTCGCCGGCACCATCGTCACCGATGGCGACGGAAAATACCTGTGCCACCGGCATTCGCTCGCGCCGCATCCGCAGCACCTCTGGTTTCGCTTCCCGATGCTGACCAGCTCCATTTTCATCCGGCGCAAGGTCATCCACGAACGCGGGATTTTCTTTGACACGCGCTGGCGCGACCTCGGCGATTTTCACTGGATGCTCGCGTTGATGAAAAACCGGGTGCCCATGGCCGTGTGCGATGCGTTCACCTCCACTTTTGCCGACACCGGCGACAATATGAACCTGAAGCCGAACGCCATCCGTGAAAAATCCGAGACCCACAGCATGATTCCAGGCTGGGTGCGGTGGATGAAACCGGTGTGGATCGTCCATCATCGCCTGCGCCGCGTGGCCGCCGGACATTTCGCATTGAAACCCTCGAGCTATGAGATCTACACGCGGCAAAGCCCTGAAAAACGCGTGACCATTGATGTTCCCAAGCCGACCGCCATCTGGTGGAACCGGCTGTGACGCGTAAGCTTCGACGTGACCAGATGGTCACCGTCCTGACGAAGCGGTCAGGACGTTTTGGCGGCGGACGTCACCATTTGTCGCCCTGGATCAGATAGCTGCCGTAGACAGACCGCCAGGGAAACCGCTGGCCGAGATAGGAACTCACTCTTCCACTGCCAAAGATTGAAATGTTCGAAAAGCCAATCAGACGCATGCGATGGGCCAAGGCGTCCGGAAAATGCTGGGTCAAATGCGATTCGTCCAAAAGGACGCTTAAATTATTAAACTTGTTTTTCAAGTAATTGGGATTGGGGGTCGTCAACAATAGGCGGCCCTTTAATCGCAGGATCCGGAAAAATTCCGCCAAGGTTGCGTCAATTTGTGACGGGGGAACATGCTCGATGAATTCTCCACCGACAATCGCATCAAAGCTCTTGTTCCCGACCAGGATGTCGTTGGAAAAACCGCAGATCACCTGCTGGTAAATCTTCTTGTCCAGCGCGGCCAGCCGTTCGGGAACGCAATCCAGACCGGTCAGCTCATACGCCGGATTGATACCCTTGAGCACGATTCCGCCCCGGCCGGTGTTGCACCCCACGTCGAGAATTTTTTTTGCAGCTGTGGGAAAATGGGCGTGCATCTGCCGGTAGCGTTCGGGCGTGAACGAGTCCGTTTCACTCCCCCGCTGGGAACGGTTGGCATCAATCAAGTCAAACGGCTGTTCTGATGGCATAAAATTGATCCAGTTGTTGACGTTACGTTTTTACCACTGAGGCATAGACCGCGTTCACGGTTTTCCTGTAATTCTCCTCCGAAAAAGCCGTGGCGATCCGCTGCGAGGCCGTCCGTCCTTTTTCCAAAATAATTTGCCGGTTGCGGTCAATGTGGGTGATGGTTTCGGCGATTTGCGCCACCATCTGCTCACGGTTGAAGACCGGAATTTTGTAGCCGCACTCCTCCGTCACGGTGAAGCCCGGCCCGCCGCAATCCGCCACCACCGGCATGCAGCCGGCCAGCATCGCCTCCATCATGGTCAGCCCGCCGCTTTCGCGAAAACTCGGCAGCAGAAAAACATGGGTGACCCCGAGTTCGCGCCGGTAATCCTCGCCGTGCAGATTCTCGCCAAAGAGAACCTCACGCTGCAAGCCCAGCCGGGCGGCCAGTCGTTTCAGGTGCGGAATCTCCGGTCCGCCAGCCGCCAGTCGGTAGCGGAAATCCACCCCGTTTTTTTTGGCGCGGGCCAATGCCGCCAGCGCCAGCGCCACGCCTTTGCGTCCCTCCATGTTACCGCCGGCAAACAGCCGGAGCGGGCCATCTAGTTTTTTATCCGACGCAAAACGGGAAAAGTCCCTGATGGCAGCCTCGGAATAGAAGCCTTGCTGCAATCGCGAAATACCTTGATTAGAACCGCGCAGGGCCTTCATCAATTGTTCCGTTTCGGCGTTGGCCGTAAAAACATGCGCCGCCTGGCTGAGACAGTTGCGGACCACGGGTGAAATCCGGGACGCGATGTTTGAAGTCGCCCGCGCCAGTTCAAACGCAGCGGCGGACAGGCTTAATACCGGCAAAAGCCGGGGTGGAAACTGCTCGCCACCGCCGATGGGACCAAACACCAGCGGGATGCCCAGCTGCCACAGAGGCGAGGCCACCCGCCAGGTGGCGAAAGTGACATGATGAGCCAAATAAAATTTCTCAGTCTGATGAAGCCCGCGAGCGACCGGCAGGATGTTTTTGGAAAAACCGACGTATTCGTTCCAGCCCTGAAAGCGGGCGCGCAGCCGGTTGGGATGCCACACCTTGAACTGCCCTGCGAAATGGAAACGGATATTCGGTGGAACCAATCCTGCCGCCGACGCCCGGGCGAGATCCGCGCGGTTGCGGCTGCCGGTGATAACATGCAGTTCGTGATCCTGCGCCAGACAACGCACCGCCGACCAGCCAACCCAGTTCTCCGACCCCAAGTAGGGATTGCATGCATAGGCGCAGATTAAAATTTTCATCGGTTTGATTTTGGTCCGGGAAAGATATGTCATGGCCGTCCGACGACGCGATGAAAAATTTTTAACAAGGCAGCCACAGATGTTATTTGATATGGCCTCGGATTTAAAGCTGGCCGGGCATTTGCACCGCGAGAAATTTTTCCACGCGCGCGGACGCTTCCTCCTCCCCGATGTCCCACAGGCAAAACGGCGTCGGAAACCGGCAGTAATCCGAACACGGTTTATAGGGACAGGCGCGGCCTTGAATCCACTCTGCCGCCGGATGCAGCGGCGCGAACCACTCTGGCAGTTGCGGGCCGAACAGGGTGAAGGTCGGCGCCCCGCAGATGGCCGCCAAATGGCCGGGGCCGGAGTCGTTGCCAATGAAGGCACCCGCCCGGTCTATCAGCGCAATCAGTTCGGTCACGTTGACCGGGGTCGCCACGGCCGCCTCGCCGGCCGACAGCCAGAAGGTCCGCTGCTCCGGGTCGCAGGCGACCTGCACGGTGAAATTTTTTTGACGCAGGCGCGCGACCAGCGCTTGATACTTTGCCAGTGGCCAGACGCGGACGGGTTGCGCCGCCCCGGAATGGAGCAAAATGGTTGGCAGCCCGCGTGGGACCGGACTGAAGATTTTTTCCCGCGGCGGCAGTTCCAGATTCAATTCGCGGGCGATCGCCCGCCAGTATTGGTAGTGATGCGCCTCATGGTGCGGTCGCTCGAGGGTCCGGGTCAGAAAAATCCCGCTGCGGACGCGGGAGAAACCGAGGCGTTCACGGGCCCCGGCCAGCCGCAACAGCAGGTGGTCGCGCGGATCCCAGCGGGCGGAGAGGCCAAGGTCAAAGCGGGCCTCCAACAGCCGGCGGCGGAGGCGTGCCAGCTCCAGCCAGGGCCAGCTCCAGATTTGATATTTGTGCTGAAAGACCGTCCACGGCGCGGTGAAGGTCTCCACCTGCACATCCGGCCAGAGGCGGGGTTGCAGGTCGCGGGCAAACGGCTTGGCCAGCAGGGTGACCTGGTATTTTTCCGCCGCCGCGCGCAGGAACGGCGTGGCGATGGCCAGGTCGCCCAGCCCCCAGAGTTCCACAATCAGCAGTTTGGGTTTCACACGAGGAACCGGCGCGTTGCCGGCGGGATGGGTCTTAACGCTGGTAGAATGATTGAAAGCGCGGCCGAGCCAGCGGGGAGGACCTGGTCTGATCCGTCACGGGCATGGGGGCCGGGCGCCGGATACCGCCATTGATGCTGACGCTCAAGCCGATGAGTGCCGCAAAACTGGCCAGGTCGCCTTCCAGACCGCCGAAGATGACTAGAAACAGTAAAACCCGGGCGATGAAGTAGGCGAACAAAAAGATGTTGATGGTCTGGAAGGCGGGATCGCCATAGCGGTAGTTGTCATAAAGCGCTCGCAGACTGGCGAACCAAAACCAGAGGATAGCGATGGCGCCCCAAGCACCAAACGGCATGAGCACCGAGAGCGGACCGCTATGGTAGTTTTGAGTGATGCCCACAGCATCCGCCGAGGACAAGTAGGTGAAACGCCGGTTGATGGCAACCGCCAGTTCGTCCTTGGAAATGGAATAGCCCTTGCCCAGCAGCAGATACTGCGGCACTTTCGGATAAGTATCCCGCCAGATCTCCATCCGCCATTCTTGACTGCCTTCAGCGTCCATCCGCGCCACCGGGTCAATCTTCAAGGGAAGGAAGGCCAGCGCCCGCTGGAATGTGAAAGGCAGCTTGTTCACAAACGGGATCAGCAAGGTGACGGAAATCAACCCGCCAAAGATAAACAACGGCATGGCACGCGACCAGTGCATCCGCTCCATGAAAAACTGGATGGCAAAGGTCAGCCCACAAAGAATGATCAAATTACGGAAGCCGCCGAAAAAAACGGCGATGAAAAAGAAGCTGAAGAGAATCCAGCGCCACGGCTTGCCCGACAGCAGGAGACCGCGCACCCCATAACGGGAAAGAAAAAAGAGAAAACCGGATAACCCGAGAGTAGCCACTCCTGCATAACGGGGGTGAAAATTTACCGCACCCGATCCCCCCTCCATATCGTAACCGTTTGCCGGGAAAAAGGCGAAGATGAAATATAATTTCGGCGGCACATAGGGTGCCAGATCCCCGATGGCACTGCTGCAGCCCGTCAGAAAAAACAGGCCAAGGTAAAGCCCCGCCCGTCGGGGCGGTATCCGCACTGCGGTCAAAGCAAAATAACCCAAAATGCCGAAGATCACCGTCACATAGCTCCTGCCGCCGGAAACCTCGCTACCGAATGAATGCAGCCCAATGCCGCCCGTCAATTCCGCCGTCGTGATTATCACGGCTAAAAAAAAGATCAGCGGCCGGCCAATCTCCGGGGCGGAGAGGAAATGCGCGTTGCTGTTCACCGTCCGGTGCAGCACGGAAATTCCCAGACTTAAGGCGGTCAGCAACAGCCACACTGGCGGTGTCCCCGGCAGAAAGAAGATTGTCAGGCCCAAATTCCAGCCGGCGATCAGCAGGAAATGATGCCAGCGCAGCAAAATCGGGGCGAGAAAAAACAGCGCCAGAATGCCCGCGTAGCTGAAGGTGGAACGATCCGCCGGCTCCGCCAGCAGGTAGCCGATCCATACCGCCAGCGGGATGCATATCCCATAGCTGACCAACGTCCGGATGAGGGCGGGCGCATTGTTATTATTCATTTGCTGACAATTTTCAAACAATCGTGCAGCGTAGGCAACGTTCGTTTGACAATGACCACTGTATTCCAACTGTTGAACTGGCTGCAACCGCAATTCTGCAGCCCGCCCGCTTTTTTCCGTCCATGAAAATCCTGCTCAATTGTTCATTGCCCTTTGCCCTCGCTCATGGCGGGTGGCAGACCCAGATCGAACAAACCCAGGCTGCCCTGAGCGCCCTCGGCTTGGAAGTGGAGCCGCTCCGCTGGTGGGATGGGGCACAAACAGGCGACCTCATCCATTTTTTTGGCCGGATGCCGGTCGAACACATCAAGTTCGCCCGGCAGAAAAAAATCAAGGTCGTCATGGCCGAACTGCTCACCGCCCAAGGTTCGCGGTCCCGTTCCCAATTGCGTCGGCAGAAAATCATCAGCCGCACGGTGCAACGTCTCGCGCCGCGCACGTTCACCGCCGGGTTCAACTGGGATTCCTACCGGCTTGCCGATGCCTGCGTGGCCCTGACGCCGTGGGAGGCGCACCTGATGCATTACCTCTTTGACGCATCAAAAGAGCGCCTGCACGTCGTGCCGAACGGCATTGAGGAGATTTTCTTGAATCCAACACTCGTCGAGCGAGGTCAATGGCTTGTCTGTACTGCCACCATCACCGAACGCAAACGTGTCCTGGAACTGGCCGAGGCTGCCGTCCGTGCCCAGACACCCGTCTGGATCATTGGCAAGGCCTATGCCGAAACCGACCCTTATGCGCGCCGATTTTATGCCCTGGCCAGGCAGGAGCCGCAAATCATCCGTTACGAAGGTGCCATTTCCGACCGTGTCCGGCTTGCACAAATTTATCACGCGGCGCGTGGTTTCGTTTTGTTGAGCACCATGGAGAGCTTGAGTTTGTCCGCACTGGAAGCCGGGGCGTGCGGATGCCCGCTGCTGCTGGGCGACCTGCCGTGGGCGCGGGCCACGTTCGGCGAACACGCCATGTATTGCCCCATCACCTCGCCCGAACGCACCGCCGGGTATTTGAAATCATTTTACCAGTCGGCGCCAGCGTTGCCGCCGCCGCCCAAACCGCTGACCTGGCAGGAGGTCGCGCGCCAGCTGAAAATCATTTATGAGGGAGTGTTGAAGACGACGGGCTGACCTTTTATTGTCGCGGGGACGAATTTGAACTCCAAATGAATGGTGTATTGGTCAGGCTGCCAATTTGCGTGAACGACGGAGCGGAACTACTGTTATTAAACACGGTCGGGATTGCAGTGTTGCCATGACTGTAATTGCCAAACGTATCGAAATTATGAATCAAGACGTTTGAGTTTCCCGTTCCCAAATAATTTGTCAGCAAGGCGTCCACGGTGTTGTTCATCGCAACCAGGCCCTGCGAATTACATATGTTTAAAAAATCATTCCCTAACAAAATTGGTGGCATGGTAATATCTTTTACGATATTCCCAGTCACGATAAATTCGCTGTTCGTTGAGTTGGGCGTGAGGTATAAAAACGCTTTGGTGCCAACAAGATTTGTCAAGGTCACGATGTTGTTGGCGATAACAACTTTTTTGTAACTGCAACTATTGGTACCGGCCCCTTCCCAATCAACGAACAGTGTCGCGCCTTTGGCCATGTTGTCTTTGATTATGCAGTTCGTGATTCCGAGCCAGGTATCACTATGTATGCACGAGTCAACATTGTTGAACGTATTGCCTTCAATTATGGTGTCGTAGTTTCCCGGCCCGATGCCACAAATATGGTTGGTGAGGCCATTTTCATTTATGGTGTTCCCTCGAATAATTCCGCTGGCCGCACTGGTGAAGTTAATGGCCGAGAGGTTGGCATGATCCGTCGTGAAACCATCAATTCGGCAATTCTCAATGCGGTTTCCGCGTGAGTGAACCGGGTCTTGATTTCCCACTGGAGCCTGGATGCTGATTCCGAAGCATTCACTATAAACCGCAGGATCGAACGTGAATGAACACATCCCGACTGCATGGACATTTTCGACGGTGTTGAACGACCCATTAAGTGCTACAGCTTGCAAAGTATTCGTCTGTCCCGGTGTATAATTGCAATTCACGGTCAAATCTCCGATCCAGACATTGGTGACAGTCGGGCCGTTGACACAGAACATCGTAAACCTGTTCTGGACATTGTTAGTGATACTGTTGATATTGGCCGGGAACTTGAGCACGGTGACATCCATTCCCGCGCCCGTGATTTTCTGTCCGGTTTTTGGGTTCCAACCGTAATTGCCAGCGAAACCACCGTTACCCATGCTGTAAAACGTGCCGGGGCCTATGTGAACATTGGCGTTCATCGGGATGCCGTTCATGTTGTAATCGAAGTTTGAGTACGTCGAACCGTCCAGCACGCCAGTCGCCACGCCGCTGCCGTTGATGAAAATTCCCGACGCATTTGTCCCGATCCAGTATTCGAGCGAGTTCGTGATAAAACCAACCTCAGTTATTTGCGCCGCAGGAATGTTGGTGCCGATGGTGTTATTCCCGCCGTTCGTGCCCAAGACACCCGCCACCGCCGAATTATTCACCAGATTGATTTGGGCCGCTCCGGCGGTCGGCGGCGCGACTTGAGCCACCTCATTGGAAAATGCCGCGTCCAGATTTGCGACCGTGGACCAGAAGTTAAACGGCCTCTGCACCACGCCGTTGTTGTCGGTTTCAACGCTAAATAATGGGAGTCCGGCCGCCACGCCGGTCATCAGCAGCAATAAAATGAAGGGAGATATTTTTTCCATTTTTAGTTGCTTAACGCCACGCTGGAGTTTTTGATACGCAAATAAACGATCCGGCCGTCAGTCGATCGTTTGGTTTTTGGCTTTTTCATCCGTGCATGGTAGCACAGATCGGATTGAATTAAAGGCGGGTCTGCTTCAAATTCCAAAGTAGCCCACTACCATTTTTTGTGTGGGCTGACCTTTTATCTTGCATGCTCCCTTCAACGTGCTAACAAACCGCTGCCGAAAACAAAAGCCGTCATGCCGAAAATCTCCGTCATCATCCCGTGCTACAACGAAGAGGCGGTCTTGCCGCAGTTGTTTGAGCGGCTTGGCGCGGTCGCCGCAACCTGGAACGCCGATTACGAAATCATCTGCGTGGACGACGGCTCGCGCGACCGCACCTGGGAAATCCTCAAGGCGCAAAATCAAAAGGACGCCCGCTGGCGCAGCCTCGCCTTTGCCCGAAATTTCGGGCATCAAGTCGCCGTCAGCGCGGGGCTTTTTTATGCGACCGGCGATGCTGTGATAATTATTGACGCGGATCTGCAGGATCCGCCGGAACAGATTCCCCGGCTCCTGGAAAAATGGCGCGAAGGCTTTCAGGTGGTTTATGCGGTGCGCACCCAGCGCGACGACGCGCGGCTGAAGCAATTCCTGGCCTGGGGATTTTACCGCCTGCTGTCCCTCGCGGTGCCGTTCAACGTCCCGAGATCGGAAGAGCGTCGTGTAGGGAAAG
>OBLW0100004211.1_pt1 | contig 10993 bp, 10 predicted proteins | sample 1520161 | NCBI WGS metagenome assembly OBLW01 (sample SAMEA3539309, study PRJEB22396) | soil metagenome | biome: tundra; feature: field; material: soil | place: USA | collected 2010-05 | depth 0.15 m
TCACAGGAGACGGTACACGGCTCCCTGATGCAGGTAACACCTACATCGGGCAAAGGGACTCTGGATCATGGCGGTGCCATTGTTCAGCAAGGTGGTCGGACTCTGAGCCGACATAAGCCTTCCGCTGGAGATGGCGCTAGGCCGTGGGCAAATCACGGAAGTCGGGGCGTATGCGAATCAGCGCTTAAACCTCGCCAAGCTGGGAAGGCCCATGGAAGAAATGCCATGGTTCCGAACCGGACCTGGGAAAACCGGCCGTCCGGGATTATCGGGGGGCCCCGCGAAACGCAGCCATGGTGGAATTGTGAACCCGCCTTGCAACCGAAAGGGCAAGTGCGGTAACCCTGCACCTACAGCTGGCGCGCGCGGGTTCTATCCCAACCGCAGAATCTGCTTGGGTGAACAAAATTGACCGGTAGCTTCCTCTGCTTCTAACTGGGAACATCAGGTATCCTAGCCATCGTCGAGGAGAACTGCATGCGAGGTCTGAAGGACAAACGTGTCCTAATCACCGGAGGAGCTAGCGGAATCGGCGCAGCCACCGCCGCGCGCTTCCTGGAAGAAGGTTCGCGGGTTTGTATCCTCGACCGCGACGCCGCAGCGTGTGGAGCTATCCGTCAGCAACTGCCGGGAATCGCCGAGGCCATCATCGCCGACGTTACCGACCTGATGCAGGTGGAAGCCGCGCTTGCCGACGCTGTACGAGTGATGGACGGAGTCGATGTCCTCATCAACAACGCCGGCATCAGCGTCCGCCACAAGTTCCTCGACATCACGCCCGAAGAATGGGACCAGGTGATCGCCGTAAATCTGACCGGCGTTTTCTATGTAGCCCAAACGGCCGCGCGCCACATGATGGAAAATTACACGGTCGAACGCGGCAGTGCTGTGATTCTGCAAACCGCATCCACCAATGGCATGATGGGCTATCCCTACTACGCCGACTACAACGCCACCAAAGCCGGAGTAATCGAGTTGACGCGCTCCATGGCGCTCGAACTCGCTCCCAAAGTTCGCGTGTGCGCCGTGGCTCCCGGATACGTGCTCACGCCCATGCAACGCGCCGAATACACTGACACCATGCTCGAAGAGGTGAACCAGAAAATTCCACTCCGCCGCCATGCCAAGCCGGAAGAGATCGCGGGGCTGTTCGCATATCTCGCTTCTGACGACGCGGCCTACGCCACCGGGCAGGTCTATACCATGGACGGCGGCGAAACCGCCGGAGGACTGGCCAGCCGATGAGCAGCACTGTCTTCCTGGGTGGAGGGCGCATCACCAGCGCACTGGTGGCGGGCCTACGTCGAGCCGGACACAAAGGCGTCATCGTCGTCCATGACCGCAACGCCGAAAAGCTGAGAGCATTGCGTCGCTATTTTGGAGTTGCGGTCGAGCCTGACCTCCGACCCGCGGTTTCAAGAGCGGACATGCTCATCATCGCGGTGCGGCCGACCGCGGTCGCGGAAATGCTCGAGGAAGTTGCCCGCTACGCTGGTGCCTCGCGACTGCTGGCTGTTAGCTTGGCGGTCGGGATTCCCCTCAAGAAATTGCGTCCACGGCTTGGCGCTCGGGTCCGCTGGGCACGGGCCTTGCCAAGTCCGATCTGCCGCATCGGACGCGGCCTGACAGCGGTGGCATTTGCTCGCAACGTCCCGCGTGCCAACCGCATGCGAGTGCGCGAATTCTTTGAGCAAGTAGGTCTAGTCCTCGAGATGGCGGAGAGTCGCCTTGATGCCTTCAACGCCGCCTATTCGCCAGCCCACGGCTACCACGCGCTGGCAACTCTGGCCAAAGCGGCGCAGGATACGGGATTGGACCCGAAGACGGCGCTCACGGCTGCGGCCCATGCCTTCGCGGATGCAATCCTCTATTGGAGGGAGAGCGGCCAGAACGTCTCCGACCTCCTGCATGAAGCGGCAACGCCTGGCGGGACTTCAGCCGCGACACTGGCAGCCATGGACGCGGCCGGCTATAAGAGGGCTATCGAGCGAGGTCTCGCAGCCGGTATCCGGCAAGCGCGGGCAAATGCGCGCCACTGATGTTCCAGAGCTAGCGTCCCATAGAGCTAGCTTTTGACCCACCTCGCTGCCAACCGTCCCAGACGTACAAGACGGTAAAAACCGAACAGAGATTTCGGAAGACGAACCGCTTCCCACTCGCCCGGCCCGGGAGTAAGAGTCAGGCGTGCGAGAAATCGCAGGCGATCCAGTGGGCGCTCGCGTAGCCGCATCATTAGCCGAAAGTACGATAACTTCTCTTCTTCGTACGTAATACCCGCGACAACCGATGCGGCGATTCGTTCAGTGAAGTCCAGTGCGGCGCGATCTGCGATGACTGCATCTTTGATGAGCGCCGGCATAGGCGTTGCAAGAAAGCGATGCATCAACAGTAACGTGATATGAAGAATGCGCTTGATACCAAGTTCCTGGGATTGAGACTGAATCCAATCCCAATCCAAATTCTGCCGCTTTATAATCTGCGCAATGTCGCACAGCCAGATCAGCCGTCCCCAAACATGTTTCGCAGCATGCACGGAAAGGATCAGCAGCAGGTCTTCAGGAGAAGGCGTTTTCACATAGCGGTCAGCAACTGAGACGGTCACCGCGCGCTCAAACAGTCCGTCCATATCGAAGTCGACAGCGTAGAAGCGCGGCTGAAGCGCCCACTGTAACTCCAGCAGATTTATCCCCGCGGCACTGTCGAAAGTGCATTCGTATCCCGAATCGATGTAGTCGCGCTCCGCATCCTCGGGAATGAGCACGCGTGGAGTGTAGCCCAAAGCGCGAACCGCGCTCTTGATGCGCGGTACATCTTGCTGGCGGACGAATAAGTCCATGTCGCCGGATTGCCGCAGCGCCATGTCGCCGTAGTACACCTCCGACAGGACGACGCCTTTGTAAGGGATAACTTCGATGCCGATACCTCCGAGACAATCGAGAATGCGGATCAGTTCGCGGGCGAGAAAAAGGGACTTGTGAATGTTTCTCTCATAACTCTGGCGCAGCGATGCCAGCACAGCAGGCGGAACGACATCGTGGAGAGGCGCGAGGTGTTGATAGAGCAGCGAAATTATGCCGTGCTGATCCGCGAGGCGAAGGGTCGCAATCCAATCCAAAGATTGAGGCAGGAGTGGTCGAATGTGATTAAGATCAAGGGCCCGCAGATCCGGAGAGCTTGCGGCCAGTAAGAGACTCCATTCGGGAACAACTTCGACACTTGGCGCGGACTGGTTCACGGACTTGGAGCAATCTTAGCAGGCAACGAAGCGATGTTCGATCGCAGGGGACAGTGCTTGTCGCCTGACGTCAACAGACCACGTGTTACTTCCGTCACATGAATGCCCTTATTCTTTAGGGCGCATCAAGCCCCCGTTCTGTCACACTAGTATGTTGGCGGTCATAGTTCGCAATATGGAAATACTTACACCCAAGACAGTGCGGCGCAGCACGCGATTACGTGTGCAGATTTCTCTGCTAGTCACCAGCATGGATCGCAGGCATTCGTTCTCGGCGCAGTGCGTTGCTGTGATAGTAAGTCCGCAAGGCTGCGGGATCCGCGCGTCGCAGGCCTTGCCAATTGAAACTCCGGTACTCCTGAGTGAACTGCCAGGCGGAGGAAGCGCATCGGGTCGTGTAGCGAATTGTCTGCCCTTGGGCAAGGACGCGAAAAGCTTTTTGATCGGAGTGTCGTTGTACAACCAGGGCAATGTATGGGGGATCGCTGATCCACCGGAGGATTGGAACTGCCTCCCCGATTCGGGCGCTGCACCCAACGGCGCCGAAGACAAGGCGAAAAAAGGCAAGAATGCTTGGCCCTACAATCGCTTCTCCGGTCACGGCGAGGCTCATCCGCGGCGAAAGTAATTGTGTCGTTCAAATACTTTAGCGGTCCCAACAGACAATGGTGGTGGTCGCCTCCCGTTCTTTCGTAACCTCCGGAAGTAACCGACGTGGTGCCATAATTGAGACACGATGTCGCAGACCCCAGAGCCCGGCGCAATTGAAATCTCCTCGGCGAGTGCGCCGAGCGAAACGGCGCGCCCTTTTCGGGTCAAGCTTCGCGGATCTATATTGGCGCTGATTCGTTTGCCTAATCGCCGTCAGGTGCGAGGCAAGCTGCACCAGCTTTCCATTACAGGTGGACTGGTGAACGTCGAACAGCCACTGGACGAAAAACTGCAGGTGGAGTTGATCTTTCACCTCGGGGAAACGACAATCCGCGAGAAGGCTGAGATGATGTTCCCCATGTGGGCCACACAGGGATGGCTGCAGCCCTTCCGCTTCATCGACCTGCCCGAGGAACGGAAAAATATCCTTCAAACGAATCTACTTGCCTTCATTCAGCAAACGCAAGAGTGACGCAAAGCCCACCCGAGTTATCAAAATTTACAACATACTGCGAGCGAACCAGGTAGACGAGGCAGTACGATTTCGAACGTACTGCCCTCATCAGCCGCAAGCCGTTTTTAGAAGTGAAACCCAAGCTCCGCCGTCAGCGTGCGCGGCGTTACGTAGTGCGTGCCGCTAAACGTCGACAGGAAGTTGTATAACGTGTACTTGTTGGTCAGATTGATCACGGTGAATTGAGCACTCCATTTGTACTTGTCACCGTGAAAGATATTGTCGTGTCCCAGCGAAATGTCAAACAGACTTCGCGGGGCAACGCGCTGCGGGTTGTGATCGTCGTTCTCTGTGTTGGGCGCCGGAACTTTGATCAGCGTCGATCCAAACTGCGAAGCGAGACACGGACTGGGAAGCGCTTGGGTGACGGTTGCGTGCACTCCATTGCATGTGAAGCCAGCCTGAAATTCCTGGTCCGCGGTTAAGGGTGCGCCCGTGACGGTGTTAATCATGTTGATCGCCGGTTGGCCATTCAGGGTGGTTGAGGCCCCGGCACAAGTTGCAGTGAGCGGGTTGTAACAGGGCGTCGCACCAGCAACCAGCCCGCTGTCATACCTCCAATTGAAACCGAGCCAAGGGCCGGCCTTCCAAGGCTGGTATTGGAAGTGAGTCGTCTGGTTAAATTTTTCGTCGTGGTCAATGCGGAAAACGCCGGTCGAGGGTGGAATGATAGGTAACCCCGCAACTTGTGGCAGGAAGAAGCGCGCGGCAACGCTAGACATGGCCACAAATGCGGTAAACCCATGGTAGTTTGGAACACTCACACGAATCGTGTATCCCGGAATCTTCGAGTTATGCCACTCGATTGGGAAGGTGATCGGTGTGCTGCCCACGATACCGAAATCGTAGCCGTTGTGGGTGTATTTCCAGACGTACTCTCCGTCCACCACCAAGTAGCGTCCCAATGCCTGCTGGAACCCTGCATGAAATTCATTCCGATAGCCAGCAGTTATCGGTCCCGAGTTACAAGGCACTCCGAACGGCGGTACCAAGGCTGCAAGAAATGGGATATTGCACCCGGTGCTTGCGATGACCAGATTCTCATTGAACGGCGATTCCAGCGTGCGTGCGTACGAAATTCGAAAAACCGTATTGCTCGGCTTGAGGTTGTAAGCGATTCCGACGCGGGGTTCCGCTTGACGGGCAATGGATAAGCCGTTGTACAAATCTCCTCGGATTCCAAGATTGAAGGACCAACTTCCCTTGGTGATCGAATCCTGAATATACAGAGCGGTCTCTTTCACGTCGGTATGGCCGTGAAACCGGAATAGGGTGCCGCCCTGCGTTAAGTCGAAGGGCTTCAGTGCGGCGCATTGCGTATTGGGAATGGGATTCCCACCTGCATCCAAACAGTTATAAAACGCTGCGGCTGCCGGATAGAACGTCGGATCGACAATTCCGATACCTTCATTTTCAGTCAGGAACGTCTGTTCATAAGTGATTCCCGCTTTCACGTTGTGAATACCTTTCACGTAGGTAACATCGGCCCGAAGGCCTGCGTTAGTGAGCGTCCGAGACTGGCTCACGGTCTCGCTCTGCAGGTCCGGAGACCAATCCGCAAAAGGGTTGGCGCTCGGATAATAGTTGTAGTCATCGCGCCGCACGAAGCCAAGTAAGGTAAACACTGCGGACGAACTGATGACGTGCGTCCACGACGGTGCGATGTTGAAGGTTCCTATCTTCTGGCGTTGATCCGCGGCTCCGATTGGGCCCCCGGTCACCGGGTTCGTGAGACCAAAATGAAATTCCTGATCGAACGAATTGGGACTCTGAAACCAGGAGCGCGAATATCCCAGGTTCAGATGAATCGAGTCCGCCGTGGACAGCTGATAGTCCACTCGGTCAAACAAGTTTTCCTCATTGCCTTTGTCATGCATCACGGCGAACTCGGGAGGATCGAGAAACCGGCCGCTATTCAGCCCGTTCGCGGAGATGAAGTTCCCCCACTTTTGACCGCCGTAAGCGAGATTGAATCCCAGGTTGGAAGATCCAAAGGAGCCGTAAGTGGCGTTAACACTGCCGTGAGGCGTGGTCACTCCTTGACCCGACCGCGTGGTGGCTACGATCACGAGGCTGGTCTTGCCCCCATACTCTGCCGGCGGCGCGCCTTGGATGACCTCCAAAGACTCAACCGAATCCAGGGGAACCTGGTTCGAAAAGACCTTGCTTTGCTGGTCCGTAATGGGCTGACCGTCAACCGAGAATGAGTTTGAAGCATGGTCTCCCATTCCATGAAACAGGCCGTTTGAGTCCGCAGCGACTCCCGGAGTCGAAAGAGTAATCAGCGAACTGATCGACGATGAACTGCTTTCCAAAGGAAGTTTGTCGAACAGCGCCCGATCAACATCGGTATGGGCGGTAGAATCATTTTCAACCAAGTCTCCGCCAGCCTCCACTGTCACCGAAGTGGATGAACCCAACACTTGCAGACTGACCTTGAGGTTGATCGCTACGACGGAGCGAACATCCACATCCTGCGCAGATTTTGCGAATCCCGCCGCGGTCACCGTCATGTGATACGGGTTGAAGGGAATGTTCGGCAGGCTGAAATTCCCGGACTTATCTGTGGTAGTGGAGCGGTCAAAATGACTGACGGGGTTGTGAATTTCGACGGTGGCATTGGGCACGACGGCGCCGGTAGGGTCAAGCACGGTGCCGCTTATAGTTCCGGAACTTCCGCCGGATTGCGCGTAGGCCTGAAGGCCGAGCGCCAAAAAGAAAACCATCACAAAAGCCGCGTAACGCGACTTGTTGCATGAAGCCTGCATGATTCCTCCATGGAATTGGTCGAAAAGATCAAGAGAACGGTTCACTGGGAAACAAACCGGGCCTGTACTCGGCAATAAATCTTTGATCTTTAGACCGCAGGAGGCGGACGGACGTATAAAGCAAAGGCTACCAGACATTGTTTGGCGGAAGTGGGTTTCGGCCGGTGTCGAACTACGCGACGAAATACCGGCTTGGGTGTCGGGGAAGCGTTGGTCGGAGATGCGGAGTGCGCGGCAACGCAAACCTGACAGGTAGCAGACTCATCCTGACTCGAATGACGATGCACGGCAAAGGCGAATGCCGACCACAAGGTCAGCATCAAAGAAAGCCATGCTACGCGTTTCGAGATTGACTGCATGTTACTCGGAGTCCCTCAATCGAATTTACAACGAAAGACAACGCCGGCGCAATCACTCCAGACCATTGATGCCGAGAACGGAAGAAAAGAAACGCTCTTTCATCAAACTATTTCCCAAGTTCCCTAATTCTCTTTAAGCTGGGACATAGAGCGAATTTGGGGTGACCCATATATGGAATGCTGTTGTGTTAGGTTAGTAACAAAGTTGGGCCCGTAGCTCAGCGGTTAGAGCAGTGGGCTCATAATCGAGGGGGTCGCTGTCAATTTTTCCGATGTTGTTGAGAAATCGGACGGTTGACTTCAACGCACACTGCTTGAATTGTGTGGTTTTAGTTGGGATTTTGTTGGTTGAGTGGCACAGTTCAGCCACAATCGCCCGTAGCGAGTAGTCGGCTCCCCCAGCCACCCCAGTGCCACCCTACCCATCGAAATCCTCCGAGAGGTTTTTGGAACAGCCTAGCGTGCCTTTCCCAGCGCCACTCGACCCACCATGCAATCTCCAAAATAGGCGGTTTTTACGTTAGACGAAGAAAAAGCGAATATGGTAGAGTCAAGCTGGTAACCCAACGCAATCGTTGCGTGAGGTTCCATTCCCCGGTGCTCAGCATGGATGAAGGTCGCAAGCGCGTGTTGCTGATCGCTGCGTCGATTTTGGCAGCCCGCAAGCTGGTGAACTGGGATGGGCGGCCTTCCCCGGCACTGGAGTCCGCCATTGCAGATGCAATCGCGACTGCGGAGCGGATCATGGCGAAGATTGATAGCCGATGGCCGACAAGGAGCACGGGATAGAATTGATGTGTTCTTGCAAATTTGGCGAGGGGGAGCCCCATGTACGAGAGAACTTCCAAATGACACTCATTTGGAAACAGTGTGCTGCGAGATGGACATGCTGGAGTTTCTCCTATCAGGAGTTTATGAAAAAGCCGCCTCACCGCACAGCCCGTATTGGAATCTTCTGATCGAGGGTTTTCTCTCCTTCTCTCCTTCACTCTCGCAATCTGATTCAGTTATTTTCCGGCAGTGAAGACAGGCACAGGCGGTACAAGGGGAATGATCTGAGCACATTTGATCCTACTCCTTGGGGAAATCGACAACTGACCAAGGAAGAGGTCGCGGCGATCAAATCCTCCGGCGAGAAGTTGGATCAGACGTACTCGAACAAGATTTCCAATCTGCTCCAGCACTGCACCGCTAAGCGAATAGAACCGCTGCAAAGGTGGGAGATAGAACAGATGTACGGCGAAGTTGCACCCATCATGAGCACCTTTTGCAAAGTCCTTTCCTCGGGGCTCAGACAAGGTCGAAGCGCGCACCGATAGCACCGCGAATTCAACGGCAACAGTTTCCGTATACACGTATACAAAGGTCTCTTTTGAGAACAAAGGAACAAAGCACCTCCTTCCACCGTGGAAGCTTGCTCAATACGAAGGCGGAAAAAGGGTTCCAGCGACCATCAGTGCAATCGCGATGCGGTCCGGTGGGCTTAGCAGATCATGTTTGGGATCAGGATGGCCAATAGATATAAGGTTTATTGAGCGAACCTAACTGGTACCGAAAACTCTCCGGGTCGGTTGTCGCTTGCAAACCAAAGCTCTCCACTACCAATCGCGCATTTGTCGTCTGGAAACCTAAAGTGCAATTCGTAGTCTTCTTTGTCGTTCCCTCTCAAGCTAATTCGGTCTGATCTGTCTTTGGTATTGGACTTCAGGTGGAAGGAAATGCTTTGAACAGGCCATTCCTCGCCTGCCATGAGGAGCCGGAGCGGGGTAATTTTCATAGACACCTGAGCGCGATTCACGACGGTCACGAGACCCCATAAGTACATGAATGGCCCTTGCGACGAATGCTGACTTCCGGTGATCAGTATCGGACCGGGAGTCCCATCGAAGTTGAAAAACAGCGGGGCTGCCTGTTCCTTCAGTCGTTGCTCGGCTTCCCTCGCGTCGCCTTTGCGTTCTTGTTCAGCATTGTCCGCTGCACGTGCCGCTCGCTCTTCGTTGCGCCACTTAAGTTGAAGCAGATTGAAGAAAATGCTGATAAGAAGTGCTAGACCAAGGATGAGTAACCCCATAGCGGTCATGTCGCTATCCCAACGCCTTATGCGTTGTAGTCTCGATTGAGTCTCCTCCGGGCATCATTGGCTTGAGGAATCGCGTCTGCGTATTTGTAGCAGGCTCCGTAGTCTCTACGCAGCTTTCTTGTTCCCCGCTCGTATCTTCGCCCACCGTGCCCGCTGTGCCGCCGCGATCTTTCTCCGGGCTGAAGCCGACATCGTATGACCCTTTTTATGGACTGAGCCTGCCACTACTGCTGGCTGCGATTCCTTCCGAGCATTCGCCCATCTCGCCTTCTGAGCCTGCGCCATTTTCCGCCTCGAAGCCGCGGATATAGTTCGCTTCGGTTGGCTTGTTTGGTGAGATGATCCAGAACCATGTAGCGACTCGATCACTGAAATCGCTTGGCCTAACTTCTCTACGTGCAACTGCGCTTCTCGCTGCTCCGCACGAAGCTGCTGAAGCGCATTTTCTAGATTTGCCATAATCCTCCTCAAGATTTACTGCGTGATTGCATAACCAAGTATAACTAACCCACGGTACCAAGGGCCGACATCAGCCAGAGCACTTCAGGATACTAGGGAAGGCGATCAAGGCAACGCAGCGTACTGGTATGGTCGGGCGGGGAAGCCTGTTTGCCGGGAGCCAGTGGATGCGGAATGGCTCGGCATCGTGAGAGATTTGTTGGGATAGATCGACCTTCACCTTTCGTGATTGCGAGTTCGGATCAGACTATGAGGAGTTAGGTTTCCATCCGCTAGACTCAGGAACATGGCAACTGTGCGCATCCTTACTTGGAATTGCGGGATGGCTCTTGCTCGGAAAGCGCCGAATTTATTGGCGCTCAAGCCGGACATCGCAGTCGTTCAGGAGTGCTCCAAGAAGTCGGTGGACGTTCTCCAGGGCCACGGTCTCTCCGGCCTGTGGTTCGGTGCCAATCCAAACAAGGGGTTGGCAGTCTTTTGCAGCGCACGGTTCGAGGTTAAAGCAGTGGAGAAACTCTTCGGCAAATGGGTGGTCCCCGTTCGGGTTCATGGCGCAGTAGTGGATTTCAACTTGCTTGCGATCTGGGCTTGCCCGGTCGGGACAAGGCGTGCCGACAATTACATCGGGGAGGTTCACCGCTGCCTCGTGAAACATCGTGGTTGGTTCAGCAACGCACCCGCTGTCGCCGCTGGAGACTTCAACAGCAATGTGCAATGGGACGCGAACCGCCCTGGACGGAACCACACCGAGGTAGTGCGTCTATTCGAAGGGCACGGTCTAATCAGTGCGTATCACGCACATCATGGGGAGAAGCAAGGAACCGAAACGCGCCCAACTTATTACTTTTACCGTCATAGGGACAAGCCCTTTCACATCGACTACAGATCGGAAGAGCACACGTCTGAACTCCAGTCACTTAGGCATCT
>OBLW0100004213.1_pt1 | contig 10991 bp, 6 predicted proteins | sample 1520161 | NCBI WGS metagenome assembly OBLW01 (sample SAMEA3539309, study PRJEB22396) | soil metagenome | biome: tundra; feature: field; material: soil | place: USA | collected 2010-05 | depth 0.15 m
CACGCGCCAGCGCAGGCACGGCCGCGGCGGCCTCGGGCGGGGCGCCTGGCCCCGCCACCGCCGCGGGCGGCGCTGCAGCCAGCAGGACACCGAGTCCGCGCGCTCCGGCCGACAGGAGCCTGCCCGACCGGCAGGCGAGTTAACGCTGGGGCGCGTTTTTCTCTGGCTTCTCTGATTTCTCCTCCGGGGGGGCGCCCGCCGGCCGGGCGCATCGATGCTGTCAGGAATCCCCCGGTGGCCGCCCGGATGCTGTTAGGGCCTGGCTGACCGGGAGGCTGCGGCGGTTGACCGAGCCAGGCACTCGGGCCCGGCCCAAGGGAGACACCGTGGCTGGCTGGTTGCAGGCGGCTGTCGTGATCGCCGTGGTCATCGCGCTGCATGTGCCGCTCTCTTCCTGCCCACGCTGTCCCTAGGCGCGCTCGCCGAGGGACTGCACTAAGCGGCTCGCGCTCACCAGAACCGCAGATGGTGCAGTTGCGGGCGCCAGAACCGGAAGTGCACCAGCTGGGTGATGCTGTGCCAGCCCGGCAGGTGCGCGAAGAAGCTGGTGGGCGGCACGAGCGGCCAGTAGGCGGGCGACGAGGATGCCGCCGCCGCGACCGCGGCCAGCGCCAGGGCCCACAGGCAGATGAACGCGACGGCCTCCGTGGTGCGGGTGCCGATGACCGCCGCGAAGATCCGGTTGAGCTGCCTGCGTGACTTGCCCGAGCCGGGGCCGAACCCGTAGAAGGCCACCAGCCCGCCGGCCGCGTAGGCCACCGCATGCGGGCCCGGATCCACCGGCACGACCAGGATCGTGATCACCGCCACCGCCGCCGCCACGGCCGCCGCGAACGGGGCCCGCAGCAGGGTGGAGATGACCGACCGGATCAGGAACCAGGGGAAGGCGGCCGCCGCGAAGAGACCGTTGGCGGCCCGCGCCCCGCCATCGGTGCGCCTCTGGTCAACGCCGCGCTGGGCCAGCGCCCCCGCGCGCAGCAGCACCAGGACGGCGAGCGCGCCCAGGGTGCCCGCGACCGGAAGGATCACACTGACGCTCACCGCGATCACCATCGTCGCGATGACCAGCAGCGGATACTTGCGCCGGGTCCCGGCGGAGCCCGCCGCGGCCACGGCCGGCCCGCCGGCTGGCCAGTCCCGGGGGGAAAGCGTCCTAGTCTGGCCGCCGTTACCGGCCGCGGCCCCGGCGCCTCCGGCGGCCCCGTAGGCCACCGGCGGCAGCATGTCGGCGTAGTCGCCGGGCCGGATCGGCCCGGCTGGGATCGGCCGGGTACCCGGCGCGTCAGCCGTCCCCCGGGCGAAACCCGCCGCGGCGGAACCCGGGCCAGCGAAACCCGCCGCGGCCGAACCGGGACCGGCGAGACCCGCCGCGGCCGAGCCGGGACCGGCGAAACCCGGCATGGCCGAACCCCGGCCGCCGAAGCCCGCCATGGTCGAACCCGGACCGATCTTCTCCCCGGCGGCGCTCAGCGGCGTGCCCTCCGCGCGCGTGCCCTCCGCCCGCATGCCAGCGGCCGTCATGGCCGCCGCCAGCGGTGCGCCCATACCCGGCGCCACCGGTGAGACAAACGCCGACGCGTCCAGCGCGGATGTCGCCGTGCTTAGCTGCTCCGCGGACGGCCGGCGAGACGGCTCGCGGCCGAGAGCCGCGGTCAGCAACGGCAGCATGGGCGCGGGCGCGCCGGTGAGATCCGGGCTTCCGTTCACGATCCGGTAGAAAATCGTCTCGTACGAGCCGGTGCCGAACGGCGGACGTCCGGTGGCCGCGTAGGCGACCGTGGCGCCCCAGGCGTGCACGTCAGACGCCCGGCTGCTCTGCTGGCCCTCGATGACCTCCGGGGACAGGTAACCGGGCGTGCCCATGAACATGCCGGTCATGGTGAGCCGGGTCGAATCCAGTGCCTGGGCGATCCCGAAATCGATGACGACCGGCTCGCCGTTCACCATCATCACGTTGCCCGGCTTGAGATCCCGGTGCACGACGCCGGCGCCGTGCACCGCGGCCAGCGCCTGGGCCAGCCCCCAGGCGAGCCGGGCCAGGGCGGCTCCCTGCACCGGGCCGTTCTCGCGCACGACCTCGTCCAGGGTGCGGCCCGGAACATACTGGGTGACGATGTACGGCGTATTGCCGGTCACGTCGGTGTCGAGCACCTCAGCGACAAACCGGCTGCGCACCAGGCGCATCGTCTCGACCTCGCGGGACAGCCGACGGCGGGCGTTAGGATCACCCGCCACCGACGGACGCAGCACCTTAATCGCGACGCTGCGCTGCTCAGCGTCGCGGGCCAGGTACACCACGCCCATCCCGCCCTCGCCAATGCGGTCGAGCAGACGGTATGGTCCTAGCCTGTCTGGCATCCGGTCGTCTGGAGTCATCTCCCCCCCAGCCTACGAACTACCGGAGCGTTGCCCAGTGCAGACGGCGCATGATGTCACCGGCATGTCACCGGCGTTTGCCGGGCCGCCGGCCTAGGTCCCGGTGACAAGCTTCCGCAAAGCCTCTGCGGCCTGGGCATTCTGTTCCGCATAACTCACCAGCGCCCGGGCCAGTTCGGCGGCCCATTCCTGGATCTGTACCGGCTGGCGGGACAGCACAACCCCCCGCACCTCGCGGCAGACCTCCGCGAGGGGCTCACCCGAGCGCACGGCCAGCGACATAACCCGCTCCCCAAGCCGGACGGTGATCCTGGACACTTCGCCCGGACGTCCGTGCATCCGGTCGGACATGCTCCTGTCCCGCTCGATCGTCACGACACCGGGCGGCAGCGCTCCACCGAGTGACTCGGTGAGCACCCGCGCGTACACGGCCACGTCGGCACTGTCCGCGCGCAGCGCGGCCGTGACCATCTCCAAGTCGGGACCCTCTACTGGATCCATCATCTCCCGCTCACTGCCCGGCGAATGTGGCCTTCCCAGGCCCATTCTCGACGAAGCTGCGCATTCCGGTGCGCTGGTCTTCCGTGGCGAACAGCCCGGCGAAGTGCAGTCGCTCGATCTCGAGCCCGGTGCCGAGGTTCACTTCCAGGCCCTCGTCGATAGCCTGCTTGGCAGCACGCAGGGCCGCGGCCGGGCCGGTGGCGTACTGGCCGACCAGGTCACGCGCCGCGTCGTATACCTGGGCGTCAGGGACGACCCTGTCCACCAGGCCGATGGCGAGTGCCTCCTGGGCGCCGACGAACCGGCCCGTGAACACGATGTCCTTGGCCCGGGCGGGCCCGATCAGGCGGGGCAGCCGCTGGGTACCCCCGGCGCCGGGGATGATGCCGAGCAGGATCTCGGGCTGGCCGACCCGTGCGCCCTCACCCGCGACCCGGAAATCGGCGCAGAGCGCGAGTTCCAGGCCGCCGCCGAGTGCGTATCCGGTCACGGCCGCGACCACCGGCTTGGGAATTTTGGCGACCGCGGTGAACGAGTCCTGCAACTGCCGGGTGCCCGCCGCCATCTGGCCGTAACTGGCCTCGGCCATCTCCTTGATGTCGGCACCAGCCGCGAAGACCTTCGTGCCGCCATAGAGGATCACGGCCCGGATCGCCGGGTCCTGCGCCACCTGCGCGGCGGCCGCGGCCATCTCCGCCTGGACCTGGGCGTTGAGCGCGTTCATCGGCGGCCGGTCGAGCCGGATCGTGGCCACCGCCTGGTCTATCTCCACGCGGACGAATTCGCCCATGCCGCACCTCCATACCCGGGCCACGATCCTACTGGGCCCGGGCATGCCGTCCAGGCGGTGGCTACCCCGCCGTCCCTGCCGCCGGCCGCCCCGCCGCGGCCGGGCTACTCCCCGGCTGCCCTCGGCAGCGGCACATGCTGCGGGTCGTTCAGGAATTGCTGGATCTCCGCCTCGCTGTAACGGCGATGGCCGCCGAGCGTCCTGATCGAGTGGAGCTTGCCCTGCTGGGCCCAGCGGGTGACGGTCTTGGGGTCTACCCGGAACAGGGCCGCCACCTCGGAGGGGGTCAGCAGGCGGTTCTCGGGACGGATGTCTGGCCTCACGATGACAGTGTCCTTTCACGGGCGGGAGGGCCTGCGCAGGTAACGGAAAGTGACACGACTGCATCATGCGGCTCGCATAAGGCGATGCGGAATGTCATGGCCCCCCCAGGGCTTTGCGGATACCGCCTGACACACCACCGCACATGGCGGATGAGCAGGCTACGTAAGCTTAGACGCCATACGCGGCGCAACGGTTTACTTGCGCCAAGTAACACCGCCAGGTAACAACAGGGTGGCCGCTAGCGCAAGTCGCCGGTGGTCATCCCGGCCGGCAGTTCGGGCAGGGTGACGAGTCCCAGTTCCGCGGCCGAGGCCAGCAGGCGGTGCCGGGGCACCACCCGCACGGTGTACCCGAACGGCCCGGGACGGCCGAGTTCCGCCTCGCCGGCGTACCTGGCCACCCCGCCGCTTGCCACCCCGTCGCCGGTGGGCGGCCCCTCGACGGTCAGCGCGTTGCAGTCGGGGTCGAGGATCTCGTCGTCGTCGCCAACCCGGCCGTAGACCACCTCCACGGCCACATCGTCGGGGGTCAGCTCACCCAGCTGGACACTGGCCCGCACGACCAGCTTGCCGCCGGGACCCTGATCACCGTCGAGCGCCTCGATGTGCTCGACCGCGACCCCGCTCCACGCCCGGATCACCCGCCGCTTCCAGGCGGCGAGTTCCCGGGCGGCGGCGAAGGGCTCCGCGCTGCCATCGGTGAGCGCACGGGACGCCCGCGCCGCGGGCAGGTACAGCTCGGTCGCGTACTCGCGGACCATCCGGGAGGCCTGCACCCGCGGGCCGAGGGCGCGCAGCGTGTGCCCCACCATCTCCAGCCAGCGGCGGGGCAGCCCGTCCGGGCCAGCGTCGTAGAACAGCGGCGCCACCGTCTGGCCGAGCAGGTCGTACAGGGCGGCCGACTCAAGCTCGTCACGGCGGTCCGGGTTCGCCACGCCGTCCGCCGAGGGGATCGACCAGCCGTCGGCGCCGTCGTACCACTCGTCCCACCAGCCGTCCCGGACCGACAGGTTCAGGCCGCCGTTCAGCGCAGACTTCATCCCCGACGTGCCGCACGCCTCCAGCGGGCGCAGCGGGTTGTTCAGCCACACGTCACAGCCCTGTACCAGGGCCCGCGCCATCGCCATGTCGTAGTCGGGCAGGAACACGATGCGATGCCGCACCTTCGGGTCGTCGGCGAACTTGACCATCTGCTGGATCAGCCGCTTGCCGCCGTCGTCGGCCGGATGCGCCTTCCCGGCGATCACGATCTGCACCGGCCACTGCGGATCGAGGAGCAGCGCGGTGAGCCGGTCCGGGTCGTGCAGCATCAGGGTGAGGCGCTTGTAGGAGGGAACGCGGCGGGCGAAGCCGATCGTCAGCAGGTTCTCGTCGAGAACCTCGTCGGTCCAGACGAGTTCCGCGTCGCTGGCCCCGCGCTGCCGCCAGGACGCGCGCACCCGCTGCCGCACCTGCGCGACCATCTGGGACCGCAGCGCGCGGCGGATCTCCCACAGCCGGGCCGGGGCGGTGTGCGCGACCCGCTCCCAGGCGTGCCCGTCCTCGGGCAGCATCTCCGCGCCGGGCGCGGGCTCCGCTCCCGCGTTGGCCAGGTCAAGAATCTGCCTGGCCACCCAGGTCGGGGCGTGCACCCCGTTCGTGATCGACCCGATCGGCACCTCCGAGGTGTCGAAACCCGGCCACAGCCCGGCGAACATCTCCTGGCTGACCTGGCCATGCAGCCTGCTCACGCCGTTGACCCGCTGCGCCAGCCGCATGCCCATCACGGCCATGTTGAAGACGGCCGGGTCGCCGCCCGGGAATGTCTCCGCGCCCAGCGCGAGCACCCGGTCGCAGGGCAGGGCCGGGTCCGCGGCCGCGCCGCTGAAGTGGTTGGCCACCAGTTCCCGGGGGAACCGGTCGATGCCCGCGGGGACCGGGGTGTGGGTGGTGAACACGGTGCCCGCCCGGCACAGCTCGATCGCCGCATCGAAGCCGACTCCCTGGCGGGCGTACTCGCGGATCCGCTCCAGGCCGAGGAAACCGGCGTGCCCCTCATTGGTGTGGAAGACCTCGGGCGCCGCATGCCCGGTAAGCCCGCAGAACGCGCGCACCGCCCGGACGCCGCCGATGCCGAGCAGCAGTTCCTGCCAGAGACGGTGATCGCTGCCGCCGCCGTACAGCCGGTCGGTGACCTCGCGCAGGGCCGGCTCGTTCTCCTCCACATAGGAATCGAGCAGCAGCAGCGGAACCCGGCCGACCTGCGCGAGCCAGATCTGCGCGGCGAGCACCCGGCCCGCGTCCAGGTCCACGGTGACCCGGATCGGGGAGCCGCTGGAGTCATGGAGCAGCGAAAGCGCGAGCCCGTTCGGGTCGTTCGCCGGGTAGCGCTCCGTCTGCCAGCCCTCGGGGGTCAGCGACTGGGTGAAGTACCCGTGCCGGTAGAGCAGGCCCACGCCGATCAGCGGCACGCCGAGGTCGCTGCCGGCCTTGAGATGGTCCCCGGCCAGGATGCCGAGGCCGCCCGAGTACTGCGGGAGCGCCTCGGTGATGCCGTATTCCGGGGAGAAGTAGGCGATCGCGGCCGGCGGCGGCTCCTCGGCCGCGGATCCGCCGGCCGCCGAGGCGGCGCTCACCTGGTACCAGCGCGGCCCGGACAGGTACTGGCGCAGTTCGTCGGCGGCGTCGCCCAGCCGACGGCGGAACGCTTGATCGCCCGCGAGCGCGGCCAGCTGCGCCGACGGCACCTCGCCGAGCAGCGCCACCGGGTCATGCCCGGACGCCTCCCACCCGGCCGGGTCGATCGCGGCGAACAGCTCACGGGTCTCGGCATGCCAGGACCAGCGAAGGTTCAGCATGAGCTCACGCAGCGGGGTGAGCGGCTCGGGCAGCGCAGTGCGCACGGTAAAGCGGCGGATGGCTCTCACGGTGAGCGACCTTAAACCGCCATCCGTATCCGCCGCGACCCGGGTCGGCATTCCCGCCCGGCCCGGCCCGAAAACCAAGAACCAGATCCCCAACGAAAACCCCGCCCGCACTCCCCCGGCACGCTCGCGGCCATAACCCCGGAAAGCTACTGGCCAGGCCCCCCTCGCGCTGACCCGGGCCGACTCGGTAGCGTTTGGTGGTGATCGGACGAATCCCCATCCTTGACATCGAGCCCGTCGTTGACCGCGGCCGACGTCCAGCCAAGGCGGTATCGGGCGAGACGTTCCCCGTCACCGCCACCGTGTTCCGCGAGGGAAACGAGATGCTCGGCGCTGGCGTGGCGCTGACCAGCCCGGACGGCCAGCGGTACCCGCTGGCTATGATGCGCGAGCTGACGCCCGGCATGGACCGGTACGGGGCGGATGTCACGGTCGCCTCGGAAGGGCTGTGGCGCTTCCGGGTGGAGGCCTGGGGGGACCCGATCGCGCGATGGCGGCATGACGCCGCCATCAAGATCCCGCGCGGCCAGGACGTGAACCTCATGCTGGCCGAGGGGGCCCTCTTGTTCGACCGCGCGGCGAAGTCGGTGCGGGCGGTGAGCACCAGCCAGCGCCGGGCGGCCGGCGCCCGCTGGGTCGACGCGGCGCGGGCCGCCGAGGTAGCGCGCGCGGCCCGGTCCGCTCTCGCGGCGGTCGCCGCACGGCTCCTTGATCCGGCTCTCCCGCCCTGGGACCGGCTGGCCGCGGCCTCCGGCGAGGAGATCACGGCGGTCCTGGCGGCTTTTCCGTTGCGTGATCTGATCACCCGATCGCCGCGGTTCCCGGTGATCGTGCACCGGGTACGGGCCCTGTACGGATCGTGGTATGAGTTCTTCCCGCGCTCAGAAGGGGTGCAGACCGACCCGATGGGCAGGCGGGAGCCGACCGGCGGGACGCTGCGCAGCGCCGCGTGCCGCCTCGAGCCGATCGCGGGCATGGGCTTCGATGTCGTCTACCTGCCGCCGGTCCACCCGATCGGGACCACGGCCAGGAAGGGCCCCAACAACGTGCTGCACGCGGCGTCCGGCGATCCCGGCTCACCGTGGGCGATCGGCTCATCCGAGGGCGGCCACGACGCCCTCCACCCCGGCCTGGGCACGATGGCGGACTTCGACGCGTTCGTCGCCCGCGCCAGGGAACTCGGCATGGAGGTGGCCCTCGACTACGCGCTGCAGACCTCGCCCGACCATCCCTGGGTGGGCAAGCACCCCGAGTGGTTCACCACGAAGGCCGACGGCAGCATCGCCTACGCCGAGAACCCGCCCAAGAAGTACCAGGACATCTACCCGCTCAATTTCGACAACGACTTCGAGGGTCTCTACGCGGAGGCGCTGCGGGTGCTGCGGTACTGGATGGCGCACGGGGTAAGGATCTTCCGGGTGGACAACCCGCACACCAAGCCGCTGCCGTTCTGGGAGCGGCTGCTCGCCGAGGTGGCCCGGACCGACCCCGACGTGCTGTTCCTGGCCGAGGCCTTCACCCGGCCGGCCATGATGCACACCCTGGCCAAGATCGGCTTTCATCAGTCGTACACCTACTTCACGTGGCGCAACAACGCGGCCGAGATCACCGAGTACATGCTCGAGCTGGCCGGTCCCGCGGCCGCTTACATGCGGCCCAACTTCTTCACGAATACCCCCGACATCCTGCACGAGTACCTGCAGCACGGCGGCCCCCCGGCGTTCAGGATCCGTGCCGTGCTGGCCGCCATGCTGGCGCCGTCCTGGGGCATCTACTCCGGCTACGAACTATCCGAGAACGTCCCCATCCGGCCGGGCAGTGAGGAGTACCTCAACTCGGAGAAGTACGCCTACCGGCCACGGGACTGGGCCCAGGCGGAGATCGCGCCGCACGGCATCGCGCCTTTCATCAGGCAGCTCAACGCGATCAGGAAAGCCCACCCGGCGCTGCACTGGCTGCGGAATCTGCGGTTCCATCACGTCGACCAGCCGGAGTTGATCTGCTTCTCCAAGCGGCTGCCGCGCGATGGCGATACCGTCCTGGTCGTAGTAAACCTTGACCCGCATCAGCCTCGAGAGGCCACAGTCTGGCTTGATCTGCCCGCGCTAGGAATGGACGGGCACACCGGCTTCGTTGTCACCGACGAATTCTCCGGTGCGTCCTACCGGTGGGGCCAGGCTAACTACGTGCGCCTCGACCCGGCGACGGAGCCCGCACACATCTTCAGCGTCACGCCAGACCCGCATGGCTGATGGCGCCCGACATATCCGCAGGAGACGCCAGTGGCCACTGAGCCTGAGCCGGGCCGTCCCGGGCCCGCGGGTCTCTCGCTCCCGCCGAATGTGCCTAGTTTCGCGGCGGGTCCGGCTGAGCCCATTCCTGACTCCTTCTCCTTTGCGAAGCCGCGTGATCCGCAGTGGTACAAGCGCGCGGTTTTCTACGAGGTCCTGGTCCGCGGGTTTCACGATTCCAATGGGGACGGCACCGGGGACCTCCGGGGCCTGACCGCCCGGCTCGACTACCTCCAGTGGCTCGGGATCGACTGCATCTGGCTGCTGCCGATCTACACCTCGCCGCTGCGCGATGGCGGATATGACATCTCCGACTTCACCTCTGTCTTGCCAGACTTCGGGCATATCGGAGATTTCATCGAATTGGTCGACGCCGCGCACGAGCGCGGCATGCGGGTCGTCGCCGATCTCGTCATGAATCACACCAGTGACCAGCACCCGTGGTTCCAGGCGTCCCGCAGCGACCCAGACGGCCCGTACGGCGACTTCTACGTCTGGTCCGACAGCGACGACAGGTACACCGAGGCGCGAGTCATCTTCGTGGACACCGAGCACTCCAACTGGACCTACGACTCAGTCCGCGGCCAGTACTACTGGCACCGGTTCTTCGCTCACCAGCCCGACCTGAACTATGAGAACCCCCGGGTCCAGGACGCCATGATCGAGGTCCTGCGGTTCTGGCTCGACCTGGGCATCGACGGGTTCCGGCTGGACGCTGTCCCCTACCTGTACGAGCGGGAGGGCACCAACTGCGAGAACCTGAAGGAGACGCACGAGTACCTCAAGCGGATCCGCGCCGAGGTGGACCGGCTCTACCCCGACCGGGTGCTGCTGGCCGAGGCCAACCAGTGGCCCGGGGATGTGGTCGAGTACTTCGGGGACCCCGAGACCGGCGGCAACGAGTGCCACATGGCATTCCACTTCCCGCTGATGCCGCGCATCTTCATGGCGGTGCGGCGCGAGCAGCGGTACCCGATCTCCGAGATCATGGCCCAGACCCCGGAGATCCCCGGCAGCTCCCAGTGGGGCATCTTCCTGCGCAACCACGACGAGCTGACGCTCGAGATGGTCACCGACGACGAGCGCGACTACATGTGGGCCGAGTACGCCAAGGACCCGCGGATGAAGGCGAACATCGGCATCCGGCGCCGGCTCGCCCCGCTGCTCGACAACGACCGCAACCAGCTGGAGCTGTTCACCGCGCTGCTGCTGTCGCTGCCCGGCTCGCCGGTGCTCTACTACGGTGACGAGATCGGGATGGGTGACAACATCTGGCTCGGCGACCGGGACGGGGTGCGCACCCCGATGCAGTGGACGCCGGACCGGAACGCGGGCTTCTCCAGTTGCGACCCGGCCCGGCTCTACCTGCCGATGCTCATGGACCCCATCTACGGCTACCAGGCCCTGAACGTGGAGGCCCAGCAGCACAACCCCGGCTCGCTGCTGCACTGGACCAAGCGGATGATCGAGATCCGCAAGCGGCACCCCGTTTTCGGGCTGGGCGGATATGAGGAACTCAGTTCCTCCAACCCGAGCGTGCTGGCCTTCGTCCGGGCCTACGACGGTAAAGGTCACTGGCCCGAAGGCATGGACGTCACGGACCGCATCCTGTGTGTCAACAACCTCTCCCGGTTCCCGCAGCCGGTCGAACTCGACCTGAGGCGGTTCCGGGGCGTCACCCCGGTGGAGTGCATGGGCGGGGTCATCTTCCCCCCCATCGGGGAGCTCAGCTACCTGCTGACGCTGCCCGGGCACGGCTTCTACTGGTTCCAGCTCCCGGCGGCCAGGGCAGAGCACCCACGTT
>OBLW0100004214.1_pt1 | contig 10990 bp, 10 predicted proteins | sample 1520161 | NCBI WGS metagenome assembly OBLW01 (sample SAMEA3539309, study PRJEB22396) | soil metagenome | biome: tundra; feature: field; material: soil | place: USA | collected 2010-05 | depth 0.15 m
TTCAGACGTGTGCTCTTCCGATCTGGCATTTCAATTAAGGGCTTTGGGAGCCCCTTATAATTTTATTATCAGAAATGGCAAATCAGAATTATATTCAAATTTAGGTAAAAGCGTAAAATGGGTTGAAACTGTAGAAACAAAAAATTTAACTCGTTACATAAATACCAATAAAAAATATTTATACCCAGATGAAATTATAAGACAAAAATCGAACTTTAGCCAACCCAAATCTCAACAATTAAACCTTTTTATCGATTCAGGAATTTTAATTGCTTTGGAAAATGAAGCATCAAAGAAATTGGAATACCTAATAACTTCTATTTTGTACAAAATAGAGGAATTAAATAGTACATTGAATAAACCACTTGATGCCAATAACATCTTCAAAACGCTTTTCAAATTTATAACAGCCAAACTTTTGTCGGATCGAAACATAAAAACGAGTCCCGTCATCAACTTTGAAAGACCCTTGGATGTTATTGAGGCGATTGGTAATTACTATAATACATTAAATGGAAATGATCATACTCTCATAAATTCTAAAATTCTTGATTTAATTACTTCCGAAGTTAGTTCGTTAATAAAACTGAATAATCTATCAATAGATTCACTTACTTACATTTATGAGAATACATTTGTAACACCAAGTAGAAGAAAAGATTTTGGTATACATAGTACACCTTCCTATATTGCTGACTATTTGCTATCAAAATTACCAATTGAAAATTTATCATCAGTAGATTGGAATTTTTTTGATCCGATGTGCGGACATGGAATCCTGTTGATTGCAGCTATGAGGAAAATGCGGCCATTTTTACCGAAAGAATGGAATGGACGACAAAGACATAAGTTTTTTATTGATCATATCTTCGGGACGGAAATAGATTCTTTTTCCATAGAAGTTGCTAAAATGTGTCTAACATTATCTGATTTTCCTGAAGCAAATGGATGGAATTTGCAGCACCAAAATATATTCGAAGGTAATTTACTAGTTGATAAATTAAAGAAGACAAAAATCTTTATTGCAAATCCACCTTTTGAATATGGTTTCTTTTTTAACAAACAAATTCCTAAACCATCCTATTTATTACAAAAGGTTTTACCAAATTTGAGTGATAAATCACTAATAGGAATAATATTACCTAATCCTTTTCTCGACAGTTTAGATTATAGAAAAGATAGAGATTTATTACTTAATAATTACAATATCATATCAATAACCAATTTACCCGAAAATGTTTTTCAGTATTCATCATCTGAAACCTCTATAATTATTGCCGAAAAAACTCACGCAAAGAGATTCACCCCTGTAAAATATTCTGAGGTTTATAAAGTTGATTTAGACAATTTTAAGGTCAATTATCAACCTTCCTGGTCCGATGAAGTTGAAAAAAATTATTTCCTAAAAAATAATTGTGAATTGAAGGTCCCTTTCTTAAAAGATCTATGGGACGAATTATCAAATTATCCAAAATTGGATGATTTTGTAGATATAAAACTCGGAGTTCAGCATGAGCCAAGTCTTGTTACACCTAAAAAACATTTTAGAGAAAAAAAAATAGCGGGTTTTGCTCCAGCCATTACATCATGTGAAGGACTTTTTCAATATTATGCTGAGAAAACTTCGTATATACCAGTTGATGTTAAGCTTCGTAGAAAACGCGCAATGGGAGCTTGGGAATTAAATTGGAGAGAACCTAAAATTATTGTCCCAGTTGCCAGGATTTCTGGTGGACCATGGAAATTTGCAGCAGCTATAGACTTAAAAGAAAGATACGTCACAAGGAATTTTTATGCGATATGGAGTAAAAAACAAGGACTGGATCTAAAAGTTCTAGCGGCACTACTTAATTCACCTATTGCAGCGCTTTATGTTTTTGTTCATACTCATGGAAAGAATATTCCTGAACGAATTTATAAAAATATTCCAGTCCCAAGTAAAATATTTTCCTCACAATTATATATCAAAGAATTAGTAGATGCATATTTGGATAATCTCAATAAAGATAACTCACTTTCTTATGAAATTTTACTAAACATTGATGCGGAAATATTGAAATTGTATAAGTTACCTCCTGTACTTGAATTTAAGTTATTGAAAATTTTCAATGGCTTTCCAAGACCAGTACCGTTTGAATTTATTGAATATTTCCCATCAAATTTTGAGTCATATATACCTTTGCACATTATGATATCAAATAGATATAAAAATTCAAATTTTAATAAGTTTATAGATCATTTCCCTTTATTAAAAAACCCTGATGTAATTGATTATCTTAAGCAACTAGGACCATGAGGAACAAAGACTATCTATTAGATACAAATATCGCTGGATACTTAGTTGAGTTAAAATCTGGAAAACTAACTGAGAAATGTAAAAATTTACAAGGTCATCTTGAGAATATTTCTGCAGATGCTAAATTATTTGTCTCCTCTATATCAATTGGAGAGCTTCATTATGGATTTCAAGTAGCTCCATCTCATATGAAAGATGACATAAAAAAACTTTGCGATTATTTTATAAACAACCTGGATATTATTATTCTTGATGTAAATGAGAATACGGCAAGAGATTATTATGCTACTATTAGAGCTAAATTATTCAATCAATATAGCCCAAAAGATGGGCGGAAAAAGAAACGCCCTGAAGAATGGGAAAATCCATCTGACTCAAAATCTTTGACTATACAAGAAAATGATATTTGGATTAGCGCTATTGCACAAAATTACAATTTGATTTTAGTAAGTAACGATAAAATGAATGCAATCAAAGCGGTAGTGGGCGCTGATCTGGATTGTGAAGATTGGTTAAGTTAGGTTATTCGTAGGGAGGACTATTTTATATTAAGCCTTGCGATAACTTCAGTGATCTGATATTCTTTCTCATTATACTCTTTAATCCCATTATTGGTTATCAATGACGTTAGTTTCCACTCCTTAATAGTGATTTGCTTGTTCGGTTGCTTACTCAATTATCTTAAAAATTCTGACAAGATATCAGGTATTTCAGAATGATCGCTATACCATATTGGGTTTATTCCAAGTTGGTTAAGTACTTTTTCTTGCTGTGATAAGCCTTTGCTTTCAACCTCCTCAAATATTCCTCGTATTTCAGCTCGAAAATCTGGACCTTTTATACCAGAGGTTATTTTAATTCCACTATTCTCAAAGATATTTTTATAATCAACTGCCTTATAATGTATTTTATCTAATTCATCGTTGCTAGGGTTATAATTTTGTGGCCTCTGTAATAAAGCAAAATTTGTTTTTTTATAAGGGGCATTTTTAACTGCATCAAAAAGGCGACGCATATTTCTATCTGATAATGATAGACCTATCATTAAGCCTATGGAGCTTGACATACATTTAATCTGCACTAAATTTGACCAATTATATGGGTCTTGTGCAACAAAATGATACTGGTCTTCAGTAAAGATTATTTGATTTGGTTTTGAACCACAATGTTCATTAAAAGGGATATATCCGTGAACATGGTATATCGGTAATACATCAGATTCGAAATTAGAATAACTCCAAATAGGTTTATGCGAATAATTATCTAAGACTGTTTCTAACAAATTATCATAATTATAAGAGATTACATTACTAACCCCACCATTATCACATAAATCAGCGATTTTTTTCAGACTAAGATTTGCATTTAATAGGTTAACTTTTGTGAAAGTATATTTATTATTTTCAATATCTTGGTAGTATGCAGCATAAAGTGTCTCTTTCAGATCTTTTAGAAACTCAGTTTTCTTTTTGTAATTACAATTTATTTTTCTAGCAGTAATTTCCAAAGGTTCTTTTTTATTATTTAGAATAAATTCTGAAATAGCAAATAGATAATTAGGATATGGTTTCCAATCACCTAATTTCTGTTTGGAAATATTCCTAAAATAAAGTGCTAGGACTAATTTATCCCAAGATAACAGCCCATTGGCAACAGAGATTCCTGACCCCAAGTATAAAGTCAAGTTCTTATCTTGGTATGCTTTTTTTATTTTCCTTATAATTTCATTACGAGTCATATAGTAAATTTATTGAAAAATATAATGGGTTCAATGTTTAGTACCACTTTGCAAACTTAAATTGTTCTATTCAAAAAGACAAACTCGATTTAGAAAGAACTGACCCATGCGGGAAACCAGGGTCATTCGAAGCAGGAACAGGCATCCCCATATCAATTTAACCCTCCCTGACATTCAAAGATTATTATTTATGGGCGGGTATGTTGTGTGGTGGTTGACCTGATAATAATAAAAGGATCTCATTGTATCGGTTTATGCGGGCAGGTGGGATTGGGATTTTATACAATGAGACCCTCAATTTTTATCTTAATATCTGTTTAATCTAATTATTATTGCGCTCGCATTTAACATAAAATAAATAGTCAATAGTGAGTCGGGCGTGTAGTTGTTTAGATGCGCTAGCGTGCTCGGGAACGCCAAATAGCTCCATCAACTTCTCGAAGTAATAAATGTTCTTGTTTCGCTGCTTGTTCAAGCAATGATAAGGAAGTTAATTCATTTACCTTAAAGCCAACAACCTCTGATACAAATCGCTTAATATGATTACCTGGTTTGGTTGTTTGTACACCAAACAACATTCGTAAATATTGAAATCCTGCCAAACCAAAACCTGCAATTTCAACTTGAGTATAATCTGTTGGTTTTACAGAACGTGCCCAGGCACGTAATCTGGCACGTTCTGACTTTTTGTTGAATTTTCGTTGCACTTTTATTAAATAACAAATAACTGCCAATAAGGTTTCCACTCTTTCTTTATGGTTGTATTGTAATTCCGCCTTACTAAAAGCAAGAGGCGTACGATACTTTTTAATTAGCCGCAGTAATTGTTTTAGTCCTGTAATATTCGGGTTTCTATCTCTAAAATTTTCTATACGTGGAACAACGAAAGAATCATATCTTCGATTTAACGACAATACACAATCAAGGACATCAAGGGCTGGTTCAAACCATCCATAATCATTACGAAGTTTAACATTACCGAATTTCCGAGATATTACGCTGCCTAATTTTTGGACATCGTTCATATACATTCAATTATATTTAATAAACAATCACGAAAGATCAATTACCTAAGTTCTAAAATATAGTATGTCTAAACAAAAGACAATATGGAATAATATTATTCAGATTATTATGAGAGTTAGAGTTGCCAGGCCTTGACATACCCTCAATCTGACGTTATATTATATTAAACGGCTCGAAAGCCAATTAAACAAGAGGAATAAAAAAATGGGGACGAGGACGCACAATTATCCAGCGAATAGAGCAGCTAGGCAGGTTACCTACAGCAAAAGCTATAAACTTCTGCAACTCGTAGGAGAAGAAAGGTTGAAACAGTTATGTAGTCAGGAGGGGATGTATAATATTTCAAAAATATTGACGCAGGAATACGGAGAGTACATTTCACCTTACGTTGTAAGACATATGCGAAGCAGATATAACCTTGGAGAGAAGAATGAAAAAGATAATAATTAAACCGAAACCGCTGTCTAAAGCAGAGATAGTCTATCTTAAACAATTAGAAAACCGACCGCATCGTTTGATATTTAGGGAGATATTCAGCAAAGCGCAGGAGCGAATAAATAGTCCGAAAGATTAAAGCAAATAAAACGAAGGCAAAGTCGTCATGGGCGAACAGTACTGTTTCTTTTAATATCCACGACCCAGGCTGATTGCAAGACCAAGGTCAGGTCGGTAACCCTGTAAGATAGTTTTTTTATTTTTTTATGCGGGTAGTTTTTGTTATGTTATATAAAATTGAACTTGTGGAACCAGGGGTACCATTTTAAGTACCCCAGGTTTCGAAGGGAATATTTTTCTGGGCATTTTTTTGAAATACCCTGTAATGAAGGTAAGGGTAGCTGTGTTTGCTATTCTTTAAGGTTCCAATACCATGATTTAGCAACATTTTTTATTTTAACCTCCTTACCATCTTTCCAAGCTGAAAATATCTTACCTATAGTTTTATTGTCGTAGAATGCTTTGAATCGAATAACTTCTTTTGATTTTTCATTCCCATAATTATCGGTTTTAACTTTTACAGCATACGCCTCTAAATTAACTGATATGCTTTCTGGTAATTCCGCATATTTCAAAATTGAAAGTGTAGTGGCTACATTATCTAAAATTCGTTTAGCAATCTGCGGCGCCACAGGATCAGGATTATCTTCCTTTTTAAGGATCTCTTGAATTTCCGAATAAGTACGGGGTCGATTGTTTTTTTGATGTTCTTCAATTGTATAAAATTCTCCATGATCCCACCTTAAGTATATTATATTTGCTTCAATTTTAATTGAAAGGCCTGAATTCTCAGGCTCCCATAGGTATAATCCAAAAATATGTTTGTAATATTCTGGATCATTTTTATCGGCGGGTGTTTTTATTTCTACTTTGCTTTGCTCTTTTTCCTTCGGCTTCTGGATAGGGGTTAAGTTGCTTTTGTCTTTGCAACCACATAGAAGAATAGCTGTCATTATGATAATGGTAAGGAATTGCTTCAAAATGAACCTCACTAATTGGTTAATAAAACAGGGTACCCATTTTCATAGTATCTCTGCTTTTAAGTTTTATTTTTTTATTTAGTTTTTTGTTTTAGGGTAAAGAATGCCTCTGTCATATTCTTTTCAACAGAATTGTCGAACAATGCAAAAGTAATTTCAGAAATGTTTTCTGGATCCTTGCTTGTTATCCAGATATCTCCCTTGAATTTCTCTCCTGTTTTAGAAGGTACGTTAATACTTGCTTCAGTTTTTAACTTCACTTCATCTTTATCTTTTGAATAGGCAAATATTCTATCTGGGGTACCGTAACCTTTAAAAAAAGAACTTTGATAAGATAGTACTTCACCAGTAAATTCAATGATTGTGAACTCTCTTTCAAATCTCACATTTGTCAATTTATAGATTATTTTGGCTTTTTCTATGAAGGGGTAATCTGTAGATCCTTCCAAAGTGTAAGTTTTGCCAATATAATCTTTTATCCATCCTGGCGATTTACTGCATCCCGAAAACAAGGAAATAAAGATCAACAATGAAACCGCGAACAGTAGATTCTTTTTCATAGAGTTCCTTTATATTGAAATTGTTAATAAAAAAGGGCGCAAACCATATTTACGTCCTGCATCTTGGCATTCCCTGCCTAATGAATAAATGTATGAAAAACATTCAAAAGACTTTATGAATTCATTTAATTTCTTATACCCATTTTAGGTATAAGAATTACATATAATAAAAAAGCGCGACTCCAACCGAATCTGAGCTTCTCGGCACTGGTTGCCTACACACACAGAAACAGAAGGAGCGCGCTTATATACGGCTCCTTTGTCTGTCCTGTGTGTTCTTAAATTACCAGTTTTAGAAGTGGACAGTGAAAATTATTTATTTATCAGTATTTACTAACTCGGTTGCACCTTTATATAATTGAATACAATGAAAAATAGATGTTAATATTTATATATTCAAGAATAATTGGATTTTTATCGATTTTCTAATGCTAGGTTTTGTTAGGCCCTTATAGGTCGATAATCAGGATGCACAACAGACACAGAATAAAATGATGAAAGTAGTAGTGATTGAAACAGGTTTATGGTATATGAAATAACTGGACTGCTAGTTTTATTTCTTTATTCCTGTCTAGCGGTAATGAAAATATGTAGTTTAGCCAGGTTGTGTCAGTTGGTGGTAACGCAGTAACAAAACATATGTGTTTTGTTATGGCAATTTTAGTAGTAGCAACTACTGAGCTCATATCTTTGTTTTTAACAAAAACTATTATAGATGTTTTAGAGTCTCTCCAAGTTAAATAACTTAATAGCTGATCAATGGTTTCCAAAAATTTCTTTTCTCCGCTCCAAAATTTACACTCTGCAATGAAAACAACGGAACTATCATAACGAAGAAGAATATCTGTTCTACCAGTTTTATTAAATGTCTCTCCACTCGCACTCCCAAATTCAAAATTAGGATCCAATGTTAATAAAATATGATCACGTAAATCTTCTTCACCTTTGCCAGCATAGACAGATGGCAATCTTTCAAAATTTTTACCAACATCGTTAATTATTTTTAGAATTCTCAAGTAGTTCTCATTGTCAAGGATTGGTTCCGACTTAAATCCTGTCTCTGTGACAACAGGTTTTATAGTAATCTTTTCTCTTAGCGCTGGGTTAGGGATTGAAAAGGTTTTAGATATACTGGGGTTCTGTTTTAATGGAACCCCTAGAGAGGAGAGGAATTCATTTTTTTTCAAGAAATGGTCTTTCCTATTTTTAAGAATAGAACTTATAAAGCCTTCTAAACTATTAACAAACGATTCAATTTCTATTTTTAGATAATTGTAGTTATCAAAGATGCGTCGCAAACAGTCATCATACTCTTTTTTTATTCTAACAGGATCGTTATAATAATTCACAAACTCAAGTTTTATTGTTTGGTTAATTGAATCAATAAGTAATTCATTTCCAATTGAAGTGGTATACGTATTCGGTCTATAACGAAGTAAATCAATATCTCCTGTGTAAGGTATATGGTAAACAACAATGTCTTTTTTGAAAGTTTTGTTTCTGTCCATAATCGTAAATTCCCTAGGAAATCGTGTTGCTGGTACGTTTGCTTCATATGTATCAATATATACTTTGTCTGTATGAATTTCGGGAAAGTTAAATATAAATTTGCTTTTCAAATGTCCTATATATTGAGCTTCACCTACATTCAGAATATAGTTTTCGGTTTCTGAGTCTATCAGACTGCTAATTCTTTGTCTTATTCCGTTGAATAGATTGTCGGTTGTATCTTCTGCATAAAGCTTCATTATGTTATGTCCTTTAATATCGAAAAAGTAACAGTATTGATTTCGGGTATTTTATAACCTTTCTTAACGCAAGAATATTTAGGATTGAGCTGATACTATTAGATTTTTATTTAAGATAAGTTAATAATGTCGGAATATATTTCAATAATTCACCAGCAACTATTCCGCCTGCTGCCCCTTCAATTATTTTTTTGATTGAAAGCAAGGTCTCTTTTATAATTCCTTTTTTGGGTCGGCTTGAAGATAGTTGGCTTTCGATCGTTGCAACTTCAGAGTTTAGTTCAAGTTCATCATCAGAACTTAGGTTTAATTCATGAATTTTTGTCTTTAGAATTTCTAGAAATGATCTAATATCATTATTATTGGAAATTACCCAACTGGATTCTTGAGTACTAGAAATATTGTTCTGTTGTATTTGGGAATTTTCCATATGATGTATATTGATAATATTTACAGGAGGAAAATATTGAGTTTCTTTTTCGGGTTTTGATACTGCTTCTTCAATTTTAATTACTCCATAATGAGTAATTGAAAGTTCGCCCCCTAACGCAACAAATTTTATAAGATTTTCTCCAACAAGAAATTGAGTTATTTTATCTGTTTCCTCTCTTTCAAGCCCAAGAGCATTACCTATGCCCCACATGTTCATCATCGTATTTTCGTTACCATCACAAAGGTCATAAACCTTTTTTAGAAAATTGAATCGGTTTTCTCTAGACGCTTGAATATTCATCTTAATTCCTCATTATTGAATTTTTATTACGGTGTATCACTAAGCCGCCACCCCAGAATTACGTTAATATAATTATCACCATCCCTTCAACTTATTAAAGATATTATACACTAATATCATTTACTATTTGTTTTAAGGTCATTCTATCTTCGCTTTTAATCCTTCTGTAATCAAAAAATGGAGTAAGTATAATATTTTCATCAGGATACTTTATTAAACCAGAACCAGGGAGGTTAATAAATCTTGAATGACCTAATTTGAATAGATTTATAAATTCATTCCAATATGAAGAACCAAAACAAATAGTTAAAGAAGGTTTAATTTCCATCCATTTCTTATAAATAATTGGATAACGAAAAGAACGAACATCGGATAAATATTGGTAAAAATCATTCTTACTATAACCAAATATCTTATTATAATCTTCAGACCAACTAGAAGTATTGGGTTTTGGTAGAGGGAATAATTCTGCTAAAAAGAAATATGAATAGTTTTCATTGAACATATTTTGACGGTACTCTTTTTTACCAAGTTTATGTTTATCTAAATATTTATCATATAATAAGTCTGCTATTATACCCCATACGGGAGTTTTACTCGAAGCATCATTAAAATATTTATGCTCTTCTTGGCACTTAGATAATTGTTCATCTAAATCCTTTTCCGAAATAGCTTCACCACCCTCTTCAATTCCGACAAACCATATTTTACTACTAATATTTCCAGAACCTATGTAATTGCACAATGACATAAAGTTTTCATTTAATGTAGAATTCATTTCTTCTTCCTTTTTGTAATTGTAAATATATCAGCGTTGTTTGAAGCCTCTGCTATAACGAGCAATAAATAAAAAAAATGAAACTAATTTATAGAAATATTATTTTACCTAGTGGACTTAACGAATGAACAAAACCCATAATGCGACTAGAGACGGGCCTCCAGGACCATCAATGATATTTTGCACATTATAAACTGTCCCAATTTGATTATTGTTCGCATCTCTTATATAATCTCCATCAACTTGAGCAATTATATTATAGCTTGCATCCCTGATATAATTGCCGTCAATTTGGCCTTTTTGACTATAGTTTGCATCTCTGATATAGTTACCATCAATTTCACCCATTAGAGTGTTATCTTGGCTCCTCCTGAATTGTTTCCCATCGAATGTGTATTCTGCCATTATTGTTCTCCTTATTTGGTAATTAAAAAACTTTAGTATCTCTAAATTATTACAATGAAAAGTAACTAACCATTACAGTTATATTTCGTGTGTATTATAGTAATAAAAAAGTAATCACGAGGGGAGTTTATCTTCGGTTAGCATCGAATCAATATGAACTTATCTTAATTCCCGATTGATTAGCGACATTTAGAATTACCGATTGACGACAATTATAATTACCGGAAAACG
>OBLW0100004216.1_pt1 | contig 10989 bp, 9 predicted proteins | sample 1520161 | NCBI WGS metagenome assembly OBLW01 (sample SAMEA3539309, study PRJEB22396) | soil metagenome | biome: tundra; feature: field; material: soil | place: USA | collected 2010-05 | depth 0.15 m
GCTCGGCATCATCGAGATGGTGCGCACCGGTGCCGTGGCCATGGTGCGGAGCGCCGAGGCGACCGAGGGGGCCGACCGCATCCCGCTCAGCGTGCCGCCTCCGCCGCCCACGCCGCCCTCGCCGCGCGACGTCAAGGCCGCGTGAGCGCGCGCCCCATCGACACGGACCCACGCTATTCGAGAACCGCTCGAGAACCACTCGAGAGCCTCACGGAAAAGGACTGCGACCATCATGGCTAAGATTTTCTACGACAAGGACTGTGACCTCTCGCTCATTCGCGCAAAGAAGGTCGCGATCATCGGCTACGGCTCGCAGGGCCACGCGCACGCGCTGAACCTGCGCGACAGCGGCGTCGACGTTCAGGTCGGCCTGCCGCCGGCGAGCAAGAGCGTCGCCAAGGCGAAGGCGGCGGGCCTCAAGGTCTCCGCGGTCGCCGAGGCCGCGGCCTGGGCCGACGTCGTGATGCTCCTCGTGCCCGACACGTCGCAAGCGAAGATCTACACGAACGAGATCGCGCCGCACCTCAAGGCCGGCAACACGCTGATGTTCGCCCACGGCTTCAACATCCGCTTCAACACCATCCAGCCGAAGGCCGACATCGACGTCAGCATGATCGCCCCGAAGGGCCCCGGCCATCGCGTGCGCGAGACCTACGAGTCGGGCGGCGGGGTGCCGGCGCTCATCGCCGTTCACCAGGACGCGACGGGCAAGGCCCACGCGCAGGCGCTCTCCTACGCCGCCGCCATCGGCGCGGCGCGCGCCGGCGTCCTCGAGACCACGTTCGCGGAAGAGACCGAGACGGACCTCTTCGGCGAGCAGGCGGTGCTCTGCGGCGGCGTCAGCGAGCTGGTGAAGGCCGGCTTCGAGACGCTGGTCAACGCGGGCTACCAGCCCGAGGTCGCGTACTTCGAGTGCCTCCACGAGCTCAAGCTCATCGTCGACCTCATGTACCGCGGCGGCCTGCGCTACATGCGCTACTCGATCAGCGACACCGCCGAGTACGGCGACTACGTCTCCGGCCCCCGCCTCATCGACGCGCACGCCAAGGAGACCATGGGCAAGATCCTCAAGGAGATCCAGAACGGCACCTTCGCCAAGAACTGGATCGCCGAGAACGAGGGCGGCCGGAAGTGGTTCGTGCCCCACCGCGCCGAAGAGCGCAATCACATCATCGAGAACGTGGGCGAGAAGCTCCGTGACATGATGCCGTTCCTCGATCCGGTCAAGAGCGAGACCACGCGCGAATAGGCCACGATGGAGCGGAGCATCTCATGGTTGGCGCGAGCAGCATGACCGACGGCTACGTACGCATCTTCGACACGACGCTGCGCGACGGCGAGCAGTGCCCGGGCGCCACCATGACGTCGGCCGAGAAGCTCGAGGTCGCTCGCGCCCTCGCGCGCCTCGGCGTCGACGTGATCGAGGCCGGCTTCCCCGCGGCCTCGCCCGACGATCTCGCGGCCGTCCGCTCGATCGCGCAGAGCGTCGGGACCCGCGCCGTCGAGGGCCGTCCGTCGAGCGAGCCCCCGATCATCTGCGGCCTCGCGCGGGCGAGCCGCGGCGACATCGACCGCGCCCACGAGGCCGTCAAGGTCGCCGCGCGACCGCGCGTCCACCTGTTCCTGGCCACGTCGGAGCTTCACATGCAGCACAAGCTCCGCATGACCCCCGCCGAGGTGCTCGAGCGGGTGAGCGAGATGGTCGCGTACACCCGGGCGCTCTGCGAAGACGTCGAGTTCAGCCCGGAAGACGCCGGCCGCAGCGAGCCGGCGTTCCTCTACGAAGTGCTCGAGCGGGCCATCGTTGCCGGCGCGACCACGTTGAACATCCCGGACACGGTCGGGTACACGACGCCCGACGAGTTCGGCGCGATGATCCGGGGCATTCGCGATCACGTGCCGGGCGCCAGGGACGTGATCCTCTCGGTGCACTGTCACAACGACCTCGGCCTCGCGACGGCGAATGCCCTCGCGGGGATCATGGCGGGTGCCCGGCAGGCCGAGGTGACCATCAACGGCATCGGCGAGCGCGCGGGCAACACGTCGCTCGAAGAAGTCGTGATGACGCTCGCCACCCGCAAGGCGAAGTTCGGCCTCAAGACCGGCATCGACACGACGCAGCTCTATCGTCTGAGCCGCCTCGTGAGCTCCGTGACCGGAATGGTCGTGCAGCCGAACAAGGCCATCGTGGGCGCGAACGCGTTCGCCCACGAGTCAGGCATCCATCAAGACGGGATGCTCAAGCACCAGGCCACCTACGAGATCATGCGCCCCGAGAGCGTGGGCGTGACGCAGACGAGCCTCGTGCTCGGCAAGCACTCGGGTCGCGCGGCGCTCGCGGCGCGCCTGAACGAGCTCGGGTACTCGTTCGACAACGCGGCGCTCGCCCGCATCTTCATCCGCTTCAAGACGCTGGCCGACCGCCGCAAGGCCGTCGCCGACGCCGACATCGAGGCGCTCCTCCACGACGACGCGAAGCCGCAGGACGAGCTCGTGACGCTCGAGGGCCTGCAGGTCGCGTGCGGCACGCAGGGCATGGCGACGGCCACCGTTCGCGTCCGCGGCCTCGACGGCCGCGTGAAGGTGCACGCCGCGGTCGGAACGGGCCCCGTCGACGCGGCCTTCAAGGCGATCGACGAGCTCGTCGCGAAGCCGGCCGCGCTCCTCGAGTTCTCGGTGCGCTCGGTGACCGAAGGGATCGACGCGCTCGGCGAGGTGACGGTGCGCGTGCAGTCGCTCTCGGAGCCCGACACGAAGACCACGAAGAACCCGCAGCACGACGCCAGCGCGCCGGTCTTTCACGGCACCGCCGCCGACACCGACATCATCGTGGCGAGCGCCAAGGCCTACCTCAAGGCCCTGAACCGCATGCTCGTCGCGTCCGACGCGCGCCCCGCGGTCGCGGCGGATGCGGACGACGCAAACGAGACCGCCGAAGCCAACGAGGCCAACGAGAGAATCGCTTCGCCGGCGACGCCGCGCGCCGCGCAAGAAGGACGACCATGAGCGACAGTCAAACCGATCGCACCGGCCCCAGGACTCTGTTCGAGAAGGTCTGGAGCGAACACATCGTTCGCGAAGACGCCGGCGCGCCGGCGGTGCTCTACGTGGATCTCCACCTCGTCCACGAGGTCACGTCGCCCCAGGCCTTCGACGGCCTTCGCGCGCGCGGGCTCAAGTTCCGGCGCACCGACCGCACCGTCGCGACGATGGATCACTCGACGCCGACGTTGCCGCGCCGGCTCGCGGTGGTCGACCCGCAGGCGGCAGCGCAGCTCGCGAAGCTGAAGGCCAATTGCGCCGAGTTCGGGGTCACGCTCTACGACCTCGACTCGGCCGAGCAGGGCATCGTGCACGTCATCGGCCCCGAGCTCGGCGTGACGCAGCCGGGGTGCACCATCGTCTGCGGCGACAGCCACACCTCGACGCACGGCGCGTTCGGCGCGCTCGCCTTCGGCATCGGCACGAGCGAAGTCGAGCACGTGATGGCGACGCAGTGTCTCTTGCAGAGCCGGCCCAAGACGCTCGAGGTCCGGGTCGACGGCAAGCTCCCCGCGGGCGTCGGCGCGAAGGACATCATCCTCGCGGTCATCGCTAAGATCGGCACCGGCGGCGCGACCGGTCACGTCATCGAGTACCGCGGCACCGCGATCGAGGCGCTCGGGATGGAAGAGCGCATGACCGTCTGCAACATGTCGATCGAGGCCGGCGCGCGCGCCGGGATGATCGCCCCCGACGAGACCACCTTCGAGTGGCTCGAGGGCCGCAGGTTCGCCCCCAAGGGCGATGCGTGGACGGCGGCTGTCGCGAAGTGGAAGACGCTGAAGACCGACCCCGGCGCGAAGTTCGACGCGTCGGTGTCGCTCGACGCGAACACGCTGGCGCCGATGATCACCTACGGCACGAACCCCGGCATGGGCATCCCGGTCACGGGCAACCTGCCCGCGGCCGGGACCGGCGAGACCGCGTCGGATCGGGCCGCGCTCGCCAAGGCGCTCGACTACATGGGCCTCACGGCGGGCGCGCCCATCGCGGGCCAGCGGGTCGACGTGGTCTTCATCGGCTCGTGCACCAACTCGCGCATGGGCGACCTCCGCTCCGCCGCGAGCGTGTTCAAGGGCCGCAAGGTGGCGCCGAACGTGCGCGTCCTCGTGGTCCCCGGCTCCAAGGCGGTCAAGCGCCAGGCCGAGGCCGAGGGCCTCGACGTCGTCTTCAAAGACGCCGGCGCCGAGTGGCGCGAGTCGGGGTGCTCGATGTGCATCGCCATGAACGGCGATCAGCTGAGCCCCGGGCAGTACGCCGTGAGCACGAGCAACCGAAACTTCGAAGGGCGTCAGGGGCGGGGAGGGCGCACGCTCCTCGCATCGCCGCTGACCGCAGCCGCCGCGGCCGTGACCGGCAAGGTCACCGACCCGCGCACGTTGATGGGAGGCGCAACATGAAGATCGAAGCGAAAGACCCCTTCACGACGCTGGCGGCGACGTTCGTCGTGCTCCCGGCCGACAACGTCGACACCGACCAGATCATCCCAGCGCGCTTCCTGAAGGTGACGGACAAGAAGGGCCTCGGCGACAGCGTCTTCGCCGACTGGCGCCGCTTGCCCGACGGATCGGTCAATACCGACTTCCCGCTGAACCGCCCCGACGCGAAGGGGGCCCAGATCCTCGTGGCGGGCCAGAATTTCGGCTGCGGCTCGTCGCGCGAGCACGCGCCGTGGGCGCTCGTCGGCTGGGGCCTCCGGGCCATCATCGCGCCGTCGTTCGCCGACATCTTCAAGGGCAACGCGATGAAGAACGGCCTCTTGCCGATCGCGGTCGACGCGGCGTTCCACGCCCGCATCCTCGAAGCGCGGCGCGCGGATCCGGCCGCCCGGATCGCGGTCGACTTGCCCGCCCAGACCGTCGCGCTCGAGGGCCAGCCGCCGGTGCGCTTCGAGATCGATCCGTTCGCCAAGGAGTGCCTCGTCCACGGGATCGACGAGCTCGGGTACCTCCTCGAACGCTCCGCGGACATCGATCGCTATGAAGCCAAGCATGCCTGACCAGCCGTCATCGCCTGCCCGATGGCCTGGTTCGGGCTCGGCGATCGCCGGTTCGACGCCGGGCGCGCCGGTCGTCGAGATCTACGACACGACCCTGCGCGACGGCGCGCAGCGCGAGGGGCTGAGCCTGTCGGCGGTCGACAAGCTCCGCGTCGCGCGTCTCCTCGACGGGCTCGGCGTCACGTTCGTCGAGCTCGGGTGGCCGGGCTCGAACCCGAAAGACGTCGAAGCGTTCGAGCGGGCCCGCGACGTCGAGTGGACGACGGCGTCGCTCGCGGCGTTCGGCTCGACGCGCCGCGCCGGCTGCTCGCCCGACGCGGACCCGCAGGTGGTCGCGCTCCTCGAGACGCGCGCCCCGGTGTGCACCATCTTCGGCAAGTCGTCGCTCTTGCACGTGCGCGAGGTCCTGAGGATCGGCTCCGAAGAGAACCTCCGGATGATCGCCGACACCGTGGGCTTCCTCGTCGCGAACGGGCGACGCGTGATCTACGACGCCGAGCACTTCTTCGACGGGTACCGCGAAGATCCCGAGTTTGCGATGGAGACGCTCCGGGCCGCGGCCGGCGCCGGCGCCGAGACCGTCGTGCTCTGCGACACCAACGGCGGCACGCTCCCCTGGGAGATCGAGCAGCGCGTCGGATCCATCGTGGCTTGCGGAAGCCTGGACGGGAGCGTGCGCGTGGGGGCGCGCATCGGCGTCCACGCCCACGACGACAGCGGCTGCGCGGTCGCCAACTCGCTCGCCGCCGTGCGCGCGGGCGCCGGTCACGTGCAGGGCACGCTCAACGGCTACGGCGAGCGGTGCGGGAACGCCAACCTCTGCTCGATCGTCCCGAACCTCGAGCTCAAGATGGGCCGGCCCTGCCTGCGCGAGGGCGCCCTGGCGACCTTGACCCACGTGGCCTGGCAGGCCGCCGAGATCGCGAACCTGGCCCCCGACGCGCACGCCGCGTACGTCGGCCGCAGCGCGTTCGCGCACAAGGGGGGCGTCCACGTCGCGGCGATCCGGCGCCATCCGCGCGCGTACGAGCACGTCGACCCCGCGCTCGTCGGCAACAAGACGCGCGTCGTCGTGAGCGAGCTCTCGGGTCGCGGCAACCTGCTGGCGAAGGCCGAAGAGTTCGAGGTGACGCTCGAAGCCGGCGCGACCACGTCGGTCCTCCGCGACCTCAAGGAGCGCGAGGCGCGAGGCTTCGCCTTCGAGGCGGCCGAGGCGTCGGTGGCGCTCATGATGCGCCGCGAGTCGGTCGGCTACGGGGCGCCGTTCGAGCTCGTCGACTACAAGGTCATCGTCGGCCGGCGCGAGCGCGAAGAGGCGTTCTCCGAGGCGACCATCAAGATCCGGGTCCGCGGCGAGATCATCCACACGGCCGCCGAGGGCAACGGCCCGGTCGGCGCGCTCGACGCCGCCCTGCGAAAGGCGCTCGCGGGCGCCTACCCGGAGATCGCCGGCATTCGCCTCGAAGACTACAAGGTCCGCATCCTCGACAGCGTGGCCGGCACGGCGGCGATCGTGCGCGTGATGATCGACACGAGCTACGGCGAGGAGCGCTGGTCGACGGTAGGCGCGTCCCCCAACGTGCTCGAAGCTTCCTGGCTGGCCCTGGCCGACGGAATCGAGTACGGGCTGGCTCTGGCGGGCACTGCTCGCGAGGCCGAACCCTCGACTGAAGCGCTCGCGCACGCCCCCGCGAGCCAAGTCAGAAAAGGTGCAGCGTGATGACGACGGCGAATCTTGTCTTGCTTCCGGGTGACGGCATCGGCCCCGAGGTCGTGGCCGAGGCCCAGAAGGTGCTCGAGCGCGTCGCGAAGCGATTCGGACACACGTTCACGTTCTCGACGCACCTCATCGGCGGCGCGGCGATCGACGCGACCGGCGGCTCTCTGCCCAGGACCACGGTCGACGCGTGTCAGGCGTCCGACGCGGTCTTGCTCGGCGCCGTCGGCGGCCCCAAGTGGGACGACCCGCGCGCCAAGGTGCGCCCGGAGCAAGGGCTCCTCGCGATCCGGCAGACGCTCGGGCTCTACGCAAACCTGCGTCCGGTGCGCGTGCACCCGGCCCTCATGGCGGCCTCTCCCATAAAAGAAGACCGTATCGCCGGCGTCGACATCCTCTTCGTGCGCGAGCTCACCGGTGGGCTCTACTTCGGCGAGCCCCGGCTCCGCGAGAAGGTCGGCGACCACACGCGCGCCGTCGACACGCTGGTGTACACCGACGTCGAGATCCGCCGCGTCATCCGCATGGCGCTCAAGCTCGCGGCCGGCCGCCGCAAGCTGCTCACGTCGGTCGACAAGGCCAACGTGCTCGAGTCGTCGCGCCTGTGGCGCGAAGTCGCCGTGCAGGTCGCGGCCGAAGACCCGAGCGTGCGTCTCGAGCACCAGCTCGTCGACTCGTGCGCCATGCGCCTCGTGACGGCGCCCAAGTCGTTCGACGTCGTCGTCACCGAGAACATGTTCGGCGACATCTTGACCGACGAAGCCGCGGTCATCACCGGCTCGCTGGGCCTCCTCCCGAGCGCGTCGCTCGGCGACGGCACGCGCGGCCTCTACGAGCCGATCCACGGCTCGGCGCCTGACATCGCGGGCAAGGGGATCGCGAACCCCCTCGGCACCATCATGAGCGCCGCGATGCTTCTGCGGCACTCGCTCGACCTCGAAGTCGAGGCGCGCGCGGTGGAGCTGGCGGTCGATGAGGCCGTCTCGAACGGAGCCCGCACGGCCGACCTCGGCGGCGACAAGTCGCTCTCGACGAGCGAGATGGGCGCCGCGGTGCTCGCTCGGCTCGGGTAGACCGCGGGAGAACCGCAAAGGCGCGAAGATCTGGTGTTTGAGGGGGGGGTGCGACGGCGAGGAAGGGCCCGGATGCGCAAGACCTGGCGGCGCGGCTCTCGCACGTCGATGCGATGACGCTCGACGGGGACTTCGCGCGCTCGGTCGGCGCCACGGTCGATGCGAACGCGCGGAGTGCTCTCATCGGCGCCACGCCGGCCGAGGCCGAGGAGCGCTCGCTACCAGGCCCCGAACCTCGCCCAGCTCGCCAATGCCGTCGGCACGATCCGGATCGCTTTGCCGGGCGCCCCGGTTGTGGCATCTTCCGCGCCCCCGTCGACCCTGAATCGTCCAACGAATCGTTCAACGGGTCAGGAGTAGGCGAGCATCAGGCAGACGCAAACAGCCAGAATCATTCAAAAAAAATGGTGCGGTAGCCAAGTGGTTAGGCAACGGTTTGCAAAACCGTCATACGAGGGTTCGAATCCCTTCCGCACCTCGAGTTCCGGCCCAATCGTGGCCCAATCAGGTGGGGGCTCGGCCGGCTTCGCGGGTCGCTTGCCTCTCGGGCGCGCCGCCCGCGTCTCGGGGAGCAGTCCGTCGAGCGGGCCAAGGGTTCCGAGGTCCAGCTCCGACCAGGTGCGGGCCTGTCGAGCGTAGGTCGCGATCATCTGACTCGACTTGTGGCCGGTGCGGTCGGACACCCATTGCTCCGTCTTTCCGTTGGCCAGCGAGACCGTGACGAACGTGGCGCGGAGATCGTGCAGGCGGATCGGCTGACGGGACGGCGTGCGCTCGAAGAGCTCGCGACGGGTGACGCCGGCGGTTCGCAGATCCCCGGGCCCTTTCGTTTTGTCGCCCTCGGTCCAGCCGTCGTCGCCCCGCAGCCACCAGGCTCCGTTGGCGAGGTCGATCCGCAGCACGAGATCGTTTGCCGTTCCGGCCGCCTCCTTCTTCCACCACGCGAGCGCTCGCGCGACGTCGGGCGAGAGCGCCCACGCCCGCGGATCGTCCGTCTTGTTCTCGTCGAGCCGCAAGCGACCGTGCTCTAGGTCGACGTCGCGCCATCGGAGCGCGCCGAGCTCGGACGCGCGCATGCCCTCCCTGGCCAGGATGCCGTAGGCGAGCCGGCGCTCGACCGGGACGGCCTCGCACGCGAGGAGCTTGGCGTCCTCGGCGGGGTAGAGGCACGCCTTCGCCTTGTTGGCGCTCTTCGGGATCTTCGGCATCCACTCGCGCGGGATTGGGTTGCTCGTGAGGTAACGCCCCGGGTAGACGGCGAGCGAGAGCACCTTGCGCATGCACTGCGCGACGAGCTTTCGCGAACGCGGGGCGAGCTCGGGCGGCAGCTTGGCCATGACCCGCTCGGCGTCCTCGAGCGTCACGTCGGCGATGCGCGTCGTGCCGAGCGCCGGGTTGATGAAGTCGCGCAACACCTGCGTGTCCCGCGTCGAGTCTTTGGCCCGCACGTGGTCCGGGTACTTCTTTCGGAGCTCGCCCTTCGTCCAGTCCGCGGCGAACGTCGCGAACGTCGGCGCCATCGCGCTCGTGGCCTTCGTCGTCTCGCCGTTGGCGATGGCATCGGCCGCGTCTTTTACCTGCTGGAGACCCTTCTCCGTGCTGGCGCCGCCCGCGGCTTCAAGGATCGCCTTGATCTCGTCGGGGGCCGCCACGGGGCGCAAGCGAGACGCGAGGTCGGCCAGGAACGCGGCGCGCCCCTCCGCGGCATCGTCGGTCCTCACGGCCAGGTCGAACGAGGGCCGCTCTTTGGGTCCGATGCGGATGCGGGCGCTGTAGCCGTTCGCGTGCTTTCGGACGTTGCCGGTGCGGGGAGGGGGCATCGTCGTTCAGCCTCCGGCGGTCAAGCGATCCGCTGCTGCGAACACGTCACGGCCCTTAGCCAGCCCCGGGAGAACCTCCACTCGCCAGGGCTTGCCCATGAGGTCCTTCGGAATATCGGCTCGACTCAGGAGGACGATCGGAGTGTCGGTGTCGACGGCGCAGCCGACGGCCTGCTCGAGCGCAACCTCCGGGCTCGACCGACTCAGACGGACACCGACGCTCTGGCCTCGTCGTTTCAGCACAACCGCCGTGGGCCACGGGAAGCCAGTCTTGCCAGGCATCGACGTGTGTGGCGTCGCATCCCAGCCGTAGCGGCCGGCCGCCCTTGCAATTCGCCCCGAAAAGCCGGAGAGACGGGGCCGCCGTGCGACACGGATCACGTCGGCATCTTCGCTGAGCGCTCGAAAGCCATCGAGCGCGATTGAAGCCGATGTCACTCGCCCCGCGACGTCGGGGAGCGTCTCCAGGGTGCACCGCGCTTCGAATGCGCGTTCGTTCGGTTCCCATCCGAGCTCGTAGAGCTTCGCGAGCCTCTTGATGCGTTCGAGCTGGGCGACAGTAGGACGGGCGCGGGCGTGGCCGGTCATCACCAGCTCGCCCCACGTCTCGCCGCCGTCGGACACGAGGATCTCGCCGTTCGCCAGGCGCTGAAGGAGTAACGGAATCTCGCGACCCGTCGACGACTTTAGTCCAAGTGTGAGCGTCCCGAGGCTAGGCGTGATGGTCTGGAGAACCGCATCGCGCAGTCGTCCCGCCGCCTGCTCAAGAAGCTGGTCGTTCTCGCTGGTCATGACGTGAGGGTCCCCTGTGTCTCCTGAAGCAAGTCGATGCGCCACCGTTCGATGAGCGCGGCGAGTGCGGCGTCGCGATCGGCCGGCTGCGGCACGAGTTCGTGCTTTCGGCGCAGGGGATAGAACACGTCCCAATGGTAGCCCGCCCCTACCCTACCGCCCGCGTGATCGTCCGAAGGGCGTCGATGAAAGTCGAGGCCCTCGATGGGAGCGCTGCCGACGCTGAGCGTGGCGCGAAGGATTCCGTTTCTCACCACGTAGATCGCCACGCTCCAGCCCTCCTTTCCGTTCCCCTGCGTCGCGCCTTTAGCTCGCGCGGCTTCGCGCCATAGCTCCGTCTCCGTCACATGGAGACGCTTTCGATGGGCGACGACCTTCGCCGCATCCCCCAAGCCGAACAAAGAGCGGCGCCCCACGATCCCGATCGTCGCCAGTCCCTGATGAGACGATCAAATTCCCTTCGTCGTTCCGGCCAGCCTCACCCGCGACTCGAGCTCGCTGAAGAGGCCCGTCGAGATCGGAAGAGCACACGTCTGAACTCCAGTC
>OBLW0100004217.1_pt1 | contig 10988 bp, 8 predicted proteins | sample 1520161 | NCBI WGS metagenome assembly OBLW01 (sample SAMEA3539309, study PRJEB22396) | soil metagenome | biome: tundra; feature: field; material: soil | place: USA | collected 2010-05 | depth 0.15 m
GGGTTGTCGCTCAGGCGGGACGATGCGGCTCAACCGCTGTGCATAAGTCAACTGAAACAAGCCAGCCCACTCTATCATCAGAGGCTGTTACTCTCGACGTCGCAGAAAAAGAGGCAATCTTAAAAGCGTTGATGAACTGCAATTGGAACGTTAGCCTAGCAGCCCGGAAACTTGGCGTTTCGCGCAAGATTTTGACGAATCGCTTGACGAAATATGGGAGCACCAGGGAGTCGATGCCACGAGCCGCTAGTGCGTCAGCATCGCCTTGCTAAGCCGCTGCCCGATTTATTTCTTGAGTCTCCTCGTCAACGGTCTAATAAAGTTTCTGCCGGGTCTAAGTGCAAAAAAGTGAATCATTTGCCCAGAACAGGTCATCAATCTGACGGCAAATCACAATTCGGCGCCGTGCTCTGCGTCACGAAGGCGCGAGGAAAAGAAGATCATGAGAAGACAAATGACAATTATGGTTGGGGCTGCGCTGGCAGCCGGGTTGCTCCTAAACACGAAGGCGTTCGGCCAGGACAAGCCGAAGCCCGACCATTACTCCGCAGTCTGGGCCGTCGTCGGGGGAGCGGCCGGCGGTAAAACCGTGTCGATCGACATTCGGATCAACAAATACAACACGGAGGAAGACATTAAGGACTATGCGGAACTTCTGAAGGACAGCGGTCCGGTTGCCCTTCGGGGGAGGCTCGAAAAAGAGGATGTAGGACAGCTCTCTCCGGTCGGAAGTGTTGGGATACCGATTGCAATTGCCCGCCGATTTGTGAACGGCGACAAGACCACTATCCGTGTAGTAACGGCGCGAAACATGTCGTTCGCCGAACTTCGAAACTCAGGCCGCTCGGTGGATTACCCGTACACCATGCTGGAGTTCGAGCTCGACAAGAGTGGCACGGGAACAGGCACTGCAATTGGCGCTGCCAAGGTCCGGTTCGACAAGAAAAAGAACCAGTACGAGATCGAGAGCTTTAGGCACGGGGCGGCCTACAACAAGTTGCTCAACGTCCGAACGATGTAATGGAAATTGGCCCATACACTCTTGGGCCGCGGTTAGCGCGTTACACTCCTTTGGCTGCAGGGAGGTCTACGTTGTCCAAACTACTCGCTGGCAGTTCATCGGGAACTTATTCGCTGGTCACTTGGTGTCGGTGGCGGCGCTATCCTCTGGCCAACGCAATACGCCATCGTAACCTGACGATTTCGACCTCCATCAGGGCGCGCTCGATATCGCTCTCACTTAATTCCCAATCCGCTGTGAATCGGCGGATCGTGAGCGCGGCGAAATCATTGTGCAGGTCTGTGGCGCGGCCTTTGTCGCCCAGGTAATCCGTCAGAATGCTCAGAGCCCATTCTCCTGTGCGCAGGGGCAGGTCGAGCGGGCGCAACGGTTGACCGAGCCTCTTCACGACGACCTCCCAGCCCTCGCCGGTCCGATAGCCTTTATACGTGACTCCAGGTAGAATCCAGCCCACTGCGGTGATGTTTCCATAATCCCACAGGAGTGCCCATTACGCGTTGAGGCGTCACGCGTTAGAGTCAAGTATTTTGAATCCGCCACTTGGGCAATTTCATTATCACTACGAACGTAGTGAATGCAGCGCGCTTCCCCGGGGTGAGATCAGCGTGCACTTGGTGCGTCAGTAAGTACTCTCGGCCAGAGGGCCCGTACGGCGGTGCCGGTCGCTGGGGATAGAGACATCGACTCAACAAAGGAAAACATATGAGTTCGCAAGACAAGATTCAAAGATCAATCCTTCCGATCCCGGATGAGCAGTACGTGGGTTTGACTACCTACGACGCGAAAGACCCGGACACGACGTTCCCGCCGATCGAACCGCTGCGGCCGCCGAAGGGCGCACCCAACGTGCTCGTCATGCTGATCGACGACTGCGGTTTTGGCGCCACTAGCGTTTTCGGTGGGCCGTGCCAGACACCCAACATGGAGAAGTTGGCGGCCAACGGGCTGAAGTTCAATCGTTTCCACACCACGGCGCTCTGCTCGCCGACGCGCCAGGCGCTCCTGACTGGACGCAATCACCATTCGGTGAACATGGGCGCCATCTGCGAACTCGCGACCTCGTCCCCCGGCTACAGCTCAATACTGCCGAAGAACAAGGCTCCGCTCGCCACGACCCTCAAGCTCAATGGCTACTCGACGGCGCAGTTCGGCAAGTGCCATGAAGTGCCGGTCTGGGAAACCAGTCCGTTGGGACCGTTCGACCAGTGGCCCACCGGAGGCGGCGGGTTCGAGTACTTTTACGGCTTTCTGGGCGGGGAGACCAACCAATGGTATCCGGCGACCTACGAGGGCACCACACCGATCGAGCCGCCCAGGACCCCTGAAGAGGGTTATCACTTCACAGACGACATGACGGACAAGGCGATTGGGTGGGTGCGCCAACAGAAGGCGTTGATGCCCGACAAGCCGTTCTTTATGTATTACGCGCCCGGCGCCACCCACGCCCCGCATCATGTATCCGAGGAATGGATCGACAAGTACAAGGGCAAGTTCGACCAGGGGTGGGACAAGCTGCGCGAAGAGACCTTTGCGCGTCAGAAAAAGCTGGGGGTGATCCCCGCGGATGCCGAACTGACCAGCCGGCCCGCCGAAATCCCTGCGTTCGACGACATGCCGGAGGCGCTAAAGCCGATCCTCCGTCGCGAGATGGAGGTCTACGCCGGGTTCCTCGAACACACCGACCATCATATCGGCCGTCTGCTCGACAGCCTAAAGGATCTGAAGATCCTCGACGACACGCTGATCTTCTGCATCATCGGCGACAACGGCGCCTCCGCCGAAGGTACCCTGAACGGCTCCTTCAACGAGATGGCGATTATGAACGGCCTCAGCGCTATCGAGACGCCCGAGTTTCTCCAGAGCAAGATCGACGAGTTCGGCGGTCCTGAAGCTTACAACCATTACGCGGTGGGCTGGGCGCACGCGATGAATACGCCGTACCAATGGACCAAGCAGGTCGCCTCGCACTTTGGGGGCACCCGGAACCCGATGATCGTGCACTGGCCGAACGGCATCCAGGCGAAGGGCGAGCTCCGCACACAGTTCAGTCACGTGATCGATATCGCGCCGACCATCCTGGAAGCCGCCGGACTTCCCGCTCCGACGATCGTGAACAGCGTGCAGCAGGCGCCGCTTGAGGGTGCCAGTATGCTGTATGCGTTCAACGACGCCAAGGCGGCCGAGCACCGCGAGACCCAGTATTTCGAGATGTTCTGCAACCGCGGCATTTACCACAAGGGGTGGACAGCGGTGACCCGGCACAGCACGCCCTGGGATGCGTCGACAGCGCTGCCTGCCTTCGATGCCGACGTGTGGGAGCTCTACGACACCAGCAAGGACTGGACTCAGGCGCATGATCTAGCGAAGACCATGCCGGAGAAATTGCGCCACCTGCAGGAGCTCTTCATGATCGAGGCGAGCAAATACAGCGCATTTCCGCTCGACGACCGCAGAGTTGAGCGCTTCAACGCCGATCTCGCCGGCAGGCCTCAGCTCATCCACGGCAACACTCAGCTCCTGTTTGGTGGCATGGGACGCCTGACTGAAAACACGATGCTCGTCATGAAGAACAAATCCTACTCTGTGACCGCTGAAATCGAGGTTCCCAAGACGGGCGCTCATGGAGTCATCATCGCCCAGGGCGGCAACACCAATGGCTGGAGCCTCTATGCCAAGGACGGCAAGCTCAAGTTCTGCTACAACCTCCTCGGCGTGAAGTTGACGTTCGTCGAGGGCAGCCAACCGATCCCCGCTGACAAACACCAGGTGCGCATGGAGTTCAAGTACGACGGCGGCGGCCTGGCCAAAGGGGGCACCGTCTCGCTATATGTGGACGGCAAGAAAGACGGCGAAGGCCGACTCGACATGACGATACCGATGCTGTACTCCGCCGACGAGACCTGCAATGTCGGCAGGGATGAAGGTTCTCCGGTTTCGCCGGATTACGGCTCGCGCGGCAACGGTTTCAGCGGCAAAGTTAACTGGGTCCGACTCGACCTGGGGGCGGATGATCATAGCCACCTGATCGGTCCGGAAGAGCAGTTCCAAGTTGCAATGGCGCGACAGTAGACTCGCACAATGCAGGACCGGCATTCGACACAGGCTATCGGTCAGAAATTGACTCACATAGGAAAATGCGCATGAGCACAACAATGCACGCCACACTCAATCAAAACCAGACGGAACCTCTAGGCGGACAGCCCGCGCCTGGGTCAAAGCAGTCCGTCCCCGACCTGTACGCGCAGGTAGCCTATCAACGGGCATTCGAGGCTGTGGTTTGGGCAACTCCGGCGGTTGCTATCTACCGCCTTCGCGCCGGTGCGTTTGATGCATTCGGCATCACGGACAACGATATCATCGCCTGCTCCAAACCCGCGACTCCGCGAATTGAGGCGCTGACCGCAAACAACGTTACGCCATATATTGCGGCTTTCACGGACCTACGTACCGGGCCTGTTGTTCTGGAGATTCCTGCAAAAACCAATAAGGCGGTCATGTATGGGCAGATCGTAGACGCCTGGCAGGTCACCATCGCGGATGTCGGGCCATCCGGCGAAGACAAAGGCGCGGGAGGCAAATACCTGCTGATTCCTCCCGGTTACAAAGAGGCGATGCCTGGCGGCTACATCGCCATTCCGACTGAGAGCTATCGAATTGCATTTGCGTTTCGGTCGATCCCTCTTCCAGGAGCGACCGACGCGGATGCATACGCCTATTCGAAGACCTTGAAGATGTATCCTCTCGCCGACGCCCCGTCTCCCAAACCGACACGCTTCGTAGACGGTTCGTCCGAGCGCTATCCGACGCTTCCGTTTTACGATTTGAAGAACTTTCAAGATATCTACGACGTCATCAGCGTTGAGCCTGTTCGCGCACGTGACAAAGTCATGATTGGAATGTTGGCCTCGATAGGCATCGAGCCTGGCAAGCCGTTCCATCCGCAAGGCAAGGTCAAAGCTGCCATGGAACGAGCCGTAGTGGACGCGTACTTCTACATGCAGGAACGAGCAGCGAAGATGTTAAACGACCATTTTTACTGGCCGGATCGAAACTGGGCGAGCTATTTGCAGCCCGATGCATCAGGCGGATTCCAATTTGAAACCCCGGATGCGCTGCAAATCGATCAGCGATCCGATATGTTCCATCCCGGAACCTTTTATCCAAAGGTAATGCCCGCCAAGCCGGCGACGGTCTATCTAGTAGGAGTAAACGACAACCTCGGTCGTCCGCTTGAGGCCGGCAAGAACTATCGGCTGAACGTCCCGAAAGACGTGCCGGTTAGCCAGTTCTGGTCTTTGACCATTTATGATATGGCAACTTGGGCTTTTATATACAGCCCGCTGGAGCGCTCCGGCCTGTCATCGCGGCAGGTTTCCGAGATGAAGACAAATGCGGACGGAAGCGTAGACCTTTACTTTGGACCGAGTGCTCCAGATGGTTTGGAGTCTAACTGGATTCCGACGCAAGGGAAGCTTCCGTACCCGGTCCTTCGACTCTACGGTGCGCAAGATGCCTTCTGGGACAAGACGTTCAAGCTGCCTGACATTGAACTTCTAAAGTGACCACAGGTGAACCAAACAATGTTCAACGCGAAAGGGCTATAACAATGAAAACCACCGGCACGATGGCCGCAACCAAAGCCCCGGCACAAACCGCGCCAACGACAAACACAAAGATGAAGATGACGACGGACATTCCCGCGGCCATCACCACGCCAGACAAAGTCGAGACGTGCCTCGGCACGTTGAAGTTCTTCGACGGTTTCCCGGACGACGCCACCGTCGAAAAGGTTTATGACAACCTCGATTTCCAGCGAGGCATGCAGGCTTTTCTCACCACCATGCCAGGTGCGTCGGCGTTGGCCACGCGCGAGGGTATTAGGACCTTCGGGCCGGATAACCAGACCGTTATCGTCTCCGAGACGCTGATGGATTCCAAGACGCTGCTTTTCACCGCGAACACCGAAACCGTTTACGCTTACGTGTGGCTCGATACGAAGTCCGGCCCTCTGGTCATCGACGCTCCCCCAGGTCTGCTCGGGCTGATTGACGATTTCTGGTTCCACTACGTCACCGACATCGGCGCCGTCGGTCCTGACAAGGGCAAAGGCGGCAAATACCTGCTGCTGCCGCCCGGCTACAAAGGCGACGTGCCGAAGGAGGGTTACTTCGTCGTCCGATCGCGTACCTTTGGCAACTATTTCGGCGTGCGTGGCTTTCTGGTCAACGGCGACCCGAAACCGGCGGCGGAGAACTTCAAGAAAGGGCTGCGCGTCTATCCGCTCGCGCGGGCGGAGAATCCGCCGCCGATGAATTTCGTCAACTACTCCGGCAAAGCATTCAACACCATCCACGCGAGTGATTTCACCTTCTTCGAAGAGGTCAATCAGGTCGTGCAGGAAGAGCCGAATGACGCGCTGGACCCGGAAACGCTCTAGCTGCTTGCCTCAATCGGCATCGAGAAGGGCAAACCCCTCGCGCCCGACGCGCGCATGAAGAAGATCCTCGCCGAGGCGGCGGCGGTCGGCAACGCCACGGCACGAGCCATCGTATTCAGGACCCGTCTGAAGGATGCCTATTTCTACCCCAAAAGCGCGTGGTGAACTCCGTTCATTGGAGGCAGCTACGAATTTCTAACGCAGCCAGGCGTGCGCAATCTCGACGCCCGCACTTTTATGTTCTACTACGCCACCGGCATCACACCGGCAATGGCGGTGAAGATGGTTGGCGTTGGCTCGCAATACGCCGCGGCGTTTGTGGATTCCGAAAGCAAGCCGCTCGACGGCAGCAAGACCTACAAGGTTCACCTGCCGCCCAGCATTCCAGTGAAAACGTTCTGGTCGTTCGTCATTTATGACAACCAGACGCGCTCGATGCTGCAGACCGACCAGCAGTTTCCCAGTATCGGCAGCCAGAAGAAAGGAATCGTCGTGAACGCCGACACCTCCGTGGATGTCTGGTTCGGCCCGGCCACGCCGACTGGCCATGAAGCTAACTGGGTGCAGACCGTCCCCGGCAAGGGTTGGAACACGATCCTGCGCCTCTACGGCCCGCTCCAACCGTGGTTCGACAAGACGTGGAAGCCGGGTGAGTTCGAATTGGTGAAGTGAACGCGGATATCTGCTACAGGCAAAGATTTGGTAAATTCCTGGATAAGGTTTCGGGCAACTGATCATTCCTCCCAAGGCCGGAGTGTTGGCAATCCGGTCGCCAGAGCGCTTACCCGGCGCGGTCAACGATTCGGATTTCTTGTATGCATAGCATGTCGCTCACGCTGCTGACTACTCGCGATTCGTCGCGAACCTATTCGCGGATCATTTCCCTGTGTAGCCGACCGTAGCTGGTACCGCGCGCTAGCGGCAAATATTTTGAATCAGCCGTTTTGGGCGATTCATTATCCCGTTGGAAAGCTTCGTCAGTGCTGTCGCTCACCGGGAAGCGAGCCAAGGAAAGTACATGAAAACCGCGAACGAAGGTTCAGTCGCCGCAGAGGGGAAGACGCCGTTGCCGTCCGAGACGTTCTCCCGCCGTAAAGTTCTGGCTGGCGCAGGGGCAATCGGCGCGATGATGAAAAGCTGCAACGGATCGTCACGATCGAAGATGTTCAATTCGACGGCACTTCGACCGACAGGTCATCGTTTTGTGCATGGCTTTTACACGAACTCAGACTGAGCTTGCGGGATCTGATGATGAAGACCCGCTTGCTGGTGAAAACGCTCTACGGTATGACCATAATCCTCACTTCCGCAATTCAATACAATGGCGACGCCTCGTTTGTCTACGTGATTGAGAATGGGACAGCGCTGATGCGCAACGTCAAAGCCGGCCGCGCCGACGGGAACATGACCGCGGTGGAAGGCATCAACCTGGGAGACGTGGTGGCCAACAGCAGCTTTGAGAACCTTCCAGCCAATTCCAGGGTGGTGCTCGCCAAAGTGTCTCGGCCGGCCACAACGAACGGAATCAAAGCTGCGCCGTGAGTCCATCGCGCCCATTCATCCTGCGGCCAGTCGCCACGTCGCTGCTGATGGCTGCGATTTTGCTCGTGGGTGTCGTCTCCTACACCCAATTGCCAGTCTCGGCATTGCCTCAGGTGGATTATCCCACTATCCAGGTGCTCACCTTCTATCCAGGCGCCAGCCCGGACGTGGTGGCCACCACGGTCACCGCACCGCTCGAGCGGCAGTTCGGCCAGATGCAGGGGCTCAGCCAGATGACATCCACCAGCTCGGGTACGGTTTCTGTCATCGTGCTGCAATTCAGCCTCAGCCTCAACATCGACGTTGCCGAAGAAGAGGTGCAATCAGCCATCAACGCCGCGCAGAGTTTGCTGCCCAGCGTGCTGCCGGCGCCGCCCATCTATAGCAAGACGAATCCCGCGGATGTGCCGGTTCTTACCCTGGCAATTACCGCCGATTCCATGCCGCTTCCGCAAGTGGAAGACCTGGTGGACACGCGGCTTGCGCCGAAACTCTCGCAGCTCAGTGGAGTGGGCCTGGTAAGCATCAGCGGGGGCCAGAAGCCGGCGGTCCGCATCCAGGCCAATCCCGCGATGTTGGCCTCCTTCGGAATCACTCTGGAGCAGCTGCGCACCGCGCTAATCCAGACCAGCGTGAATGCCGCCAAGGGTAACTTCGACGGCCCTCGGCAGGCTTACCAGATCGACTCCAATGACCAGCTCAAAAGCAGCGACGATTACAGGAACGCGGTGATCGCGTATCGCAACGGCGCGCCGGTGATTCTGCAGAATGTCGCGAAGATTGTGGATGGCGTCGAGAACAACAACCAGAAGGCGTGGATGAACCAAACGCCGGCAGTCATCTTGAACATCCAGCGGCAGCCGGGCGCCAACACTATCAGCGTGGTCAAGAGCATCAAGGCCATTCTGCCGCAGTTACAAGCCAATCTGCCGGCCGCTATCAAAGTCACCCGGATGACCGACCTCACCGTTCCCATCCAGGCCTCGGTGGAAGATGTGGAATTCGAACTGGGGCTGACCGTGGTGTTGGTGGTCCTGGTGATCTTTCTGTTCCTGCACAGCTTCCGCGCCACCGTAATTCCCGCCGTGGCCGTTCCCATATCGCTGGTCGGCACGATGGGCGCCATGTATCTGCTGCGCTACAGCCTGGACAATCTATCCATGATGGCGCTCACTATCGCCACCGGATTCGTGGTGGACGACGCCATCGTGATGATCGAAAACGTTTCGCGCTTCCTTGAAGCGGGGGACCCGCCGATGGAGGCTGCGCTCAAGGGCGCCGAGCAGATCGGCTTCACCATCATGTCGCTGACCATTTCGCTGGTGGCTGTGCTTATTCCCCTGCTGTTCATGGGCGACGTGGTGGGCCGGCTGTTCCGCGAGTTCGCCGTGACGCTGGCGGTCACCATCGTCATCTCGGCGGTGGTCTCGCTCACCCTGACGCCGATGATGTGCGCGCGCATTCTGCACCACGATCCGAAGGAACAGCAGACGCGTTTCTATCGCGTTTCCGAGCGTGCCTTTGAGAGGATGATTGCCTTCTACGGGCGGACGCTGAAGTTCGTCCTCCGCTTCCAAACCATTACGTTGCTGGTGGCCTTGGGCACCCTGGTGTTGACAATATTCCTGTATATCATCGTCCCCAAGGGATTTTTTCCCGTGCAGGACACCGGCGTGATCCAGGGCATCTCACAGGCGCCGCAGACCATCTCCTTCGGGGCCATGGTGCAGGAGCATGAGGCTTTGACGAAGGTGATCCTAGCCGATCCGGCGGTCCAGAGCCTGACCTCGTTCATCGGAGCCGATGGCACCAACACCACGTTGAACAGCGGACGTTTCTCTATAAATCTGAAGCCGCTTTCCGATCGCGACCTGAGCGCCTCGGACGTCATCCGCCGGTTGCAAGGCAAGTTGCAAAGCGTCAAGGGGATTCAGCTGTTCATGCAGCCAGTGCAGAACATCACCGTGGACGACCGCGCGAGCCGCACCCAGTATCAGTACACTTTGGAAGACCCTTCATCGGACGAGCTGCAACTTTGGACCAACCGCTTCGTGGAGCATCTGAAGAAGGTGAAAGATATCGAGGACCTCGCCACCGACCAGCAGACCGATGGCCTGGCCGTTTCACTGGTGATCGACCGCGTCACCGCCTCGCGTCTAGGAATCGCGCCTTCGACCTTCGACAACATACTGTACGACGCATATGGACAGCGGCAGATCAACACGATGTATACGCAGCTGAACCAATACCACGTGATTCTGGAGGCGCTGCCCGAGTTCCAGAAGGATCCAAGCAAGCTCGCGAGCCTATACATCCAGGCCAATGCGTCGTCGGGAACATCCGGTCCGGGTGCGTCCACCAGCTTCTCGGGATCTAGTTCGGCCTCCGCCGGCTCCAATGCCGTCACCGCGGGTGCCGCGTACACGCCCTCTTCCGGCGTGCTGACCGCGCCATCGAACGCGTTGACCCCCAGCTCCACCACCTCGAATTCGGCCACGAGTTCTACTCCGCCCAATGCCGTGCCACTCAGCGCCTTCACCCATTACGAACGGATCAACTCGCCGCTTTCCATTAACCACCAGGGGCAGTTTCCCGCCGTGACCATATCTTTCAACCTGGCAACGCGCGCCTCGCTGGGCGCCGCAATTTCTTCCATCGACAAGGTGCAGAAAGAGATGAAGATGCCGACCAGCGTCCAGGCCGAGTTCCAGGGCACGGCGGCAGCGTTCAAGAACTCGCTGTCCAATGAAGCGCTGCTCATCCTGGCCGCGCTGGTCACGGTTTACATCGTGCTTGGCGTGCTGTATGAGAGCTTCATTCACCCGGTCACGATTCTTTCCACGCTGCCGTCGGCCGGCGTGGGCGCGCTGCTGGCGCTCATGCTGTTCCGCCAGGATCTGAGCGTGGTGGCCATCATCGGCATCATTTTACTCATCGGCATCGTGAAAAAGAACGGCATCATGATCGTCGACTTCGCCCTCGAAGCCG
>OBLW0100004219.1_pt1 | contig 10985 bp, 6 predicted proteins | sample 1520161 | NCBI WGS metagenome assembly OBLW01 (sample SAMEA3539309, study PRJEB22396) | soil metagenome | biome: tundra; feature: field; material: soil | place: USA | collected 2010-05 | depth 0.15 m
GGAGTAGGCGTTGTAGGTGGGCAGTTGCTCGTCGTGCTGGCCGGAGGTGGGATCGCCCGCCACCGTGGGCTCGGCCAGCTTGGCCGTGAAGCGCTCCGGCGCGATCAGTTCGAGCGCGCGGCTCTTGGGCGTGGGGAACAGCACCTCGAAGGTTTCGATGTGGGCGTCCAAGCCCCACTCCTTGAACTTCGCTAGGATCCACTCGGCGTTGTCCTTATCGTACGGCGACCCGACGTGATGGGGGCGGGCCGACAGGCGCTGCATGTAGTCGTGCAGGTTCTGGGCGCTGGGGGTGGCGCGGAACATCACCTCCCAGTCGTGCTCGGCGTGCGCCGATTCCGGCGAGTAGCCGCGCAGGACGGGGGCGTCGGCGGCAGGCGCCAGAGCGGCGCCGAAGAGCAGGGTAAGACTGGCCAGGTGCGGTGTGACCTTCATGAAGGAAAGGATAACAGACGCGCACTTCGCTCGACGCGGCTGGTGGCTGGCGGTAGTGGGGGAAGGTTGTGTGGAACGCACTCGGCTAACTGGGGGACGGTGCCCTTCAGTTGGCGGTCAATGACACGCCCGAGATGCTAACCTGACCAGTTGCAACCAGGCTATTTACGAAAATTTGCAAGGGCTGGCCCAATTGAGCAGTTGTGGCCCCGGACTCATACACGGCCACTTCGGTTACGAAGGTACCACCGACCGGAGTCGCTTTGTCGCCGAAGGCCGGGATACGGGCCACTGGATTGCTATTTCCCCTTCCGGCACCGAGAACACATCCTGCCGGAATCCCACGGCCCAGATCTTCGTGCGCTCCTTGGATGCCATGGCCTGGCGGTAAGTTGTGAGGGCGGGCGGCGCATCAGCAAGAAGTGGGAGGATTTGAGAGCCGCGCTTGCGTTGCACTTCGCGTACTACAATTTCTGCCGGGTTCATCGCTCGATTAAGGCGACTCCGGCGATGACGGCTGGATTGGTGACGCACAAGCGGAGGACGGCAGAGTTGCGCGCGTAGAACAACAAGTACCAATATTTTCTTGCATTTGTATCCGGTGTGCTATATTATGTTCAGCGGAGGGGACATGCGAGGGCTTAGAGGTCCGCGAAGTGTCGAAATCGAAGTCAAGCCCTGAAGAGTTGAAGTATAAGCTCCAATGCAGGATTGTGGACATGATCGGATCGGCTATCCACGTCATTATCCCATGGGCTGCGGCTGTTCTAATTGCCTTGTTGTTCCAAAAGTCTGTTTCCTCGCTTGGTGGCCGCTATACTTTTGCCCAGATTGGAGTTAGCTTCCTTGGGGACTTCAAAATATCTGAGGCATTCGCTTATATTTTCGGGGCCGGAGGCGTGGCATACGGCTACAAGAGAAGGCGGCTGCATCAAGATAACGTAGAGCGAACAGCGAAGAGGATTACCGACCTCGAAAAACAGCTTGACCCAAAACGTAGTTCCAGCCGTCTAACCCCTCGGGGAAAGACGCGACCAGAGGACAGACAATGACGCCCTTAGCAAATTTCGTAGCCGCCCTGCATCTGTCATTCACCTTAGCGCTATTGTTGATTCTAATCTTCAAACTGGTTTCGGACTATCGTACGGACGCTCTGAGGGACAGGCTTTTTGCAGTACGGGAAAAACTATTCGATTATGCGGCTGGCGGCAATGTCGGATTCGACGACCCGGCTTATGCCAAACTTCGTATGTTGCTCAATGGGCTGATACGATTCGCACATCGCTTGACGTTTTCTCGCCTTACAATGAGCTGCGTCTATATGGTGTGGCGCAATCAGCCGTGTGAAAAAAACGTGCTCGCTGAGTGGCACGAGGCATTGGCGGCTCTCCCCGAAGGAACCCGAAACGAACTTAACTCTATTCACAACGGCGCAATGGTCTTGGTAGTGCGGCACCTCGTTACGGGATCACCGATTCTGCTTTGTATGCTGACCTGTTTTGCTATATGGTACCTGCTCAATGGCTTTACAAAACGCAGTCTAGAGGCGTTTGCAAACCATCTCCCAGGCCTGGAAGCCTTAGAGGCGCAGACCATCAGAGCGGACGCCGACGAGCGTCAACAACATGAAGAAATGCTCCTCGCTCGATGACCGTCACCTAATCGTACAGCGGCTGAATATTTAGACCACACAGCCTTCCCCCACTACCTGCCTGGCTGTCGGCTGGTGGATGTGCGTCTTCCGTGACACACTGGAAATTGTGAAGACGCCTAAACACAAGAAGGTCGCGCTCGACTGTCCGGAGCCTCTGCTCAGGCGACTGCGCGCGCGACGTTTCGTCGAGCGTATTGAGAACGCTCCGGATCGATACACCGGCGGGGTGATCCGATGGACGCGCGACGAACTGCATGAGCGTTGAGTAACCGCCCAATGCCCGGCTCCGCCATCCTCTTAATCCATTGTCCCGACCGGCGAGGAATCGTGGCCGGAATCTCCGGTTTCCTCTACACGCAAGGCGCCAACATCCTGCACGCCGACCAACACCAGGACAACGATCTGGGACTGTTCTTCATGCGCATCGAATGGGACCTGGACGGCTTTGCGCTGGATGACGCCACCTTCCGCCAGGAGTTCCAACCGCTGGCGGAAAGCTTCGAGATGCGCTGGACGCTGGCGTATTCCGCCGTGCGTCCCGCGGTGGCCATTTTTGTCTCGCGCGCGCAACATTGCCTGCTGGACCTGCTCTACCGGCACGAAATCGGCGAACTTGCCTGCGATATTCCGCTGATCGTCAGCAACCATGTGGATGCGCAGGGACTGGCCGGGTTTTACGGCATCCCGTTCCATCACATTCCGGCGGACCCGGACAACCGGGCCGATGCGGAGGCCCGGCAGACCGCGCTGCTCGCCCAGTACGGGGTGGAGTTGATCGTGCTGGCGCGCTACATGCAGGTGCTCTCGCCCGAATTCGTGGCGCGCTACCCGCAGCGCATCATCAACGTGCATCACTCCTTTCTGCCGGCTTTCGGCGGCGCGCGTCCCTACCACGCGGCGTATCAGCGCGGCGTCAAGCTGATCGGGGCGACCAGCCATTTTGTGACCGAGGTGCTGGACGATGGTCCCATCATCGAGCAGGATGTGGTGCGCATTTCGCATCGCGACCAGGTGCCCGACCTGGTCCAGAAGGGGCGCGACCTGGAGCGGGTGGTTTTATCGCGGGCGGTGCGCTGGTACCTGGAGCACCGGATTTTGCACTACGCGGGCAAGACGGTCATTTTCGACTGACCCGTCTCATAACCCGGCCGCCGCCCACGCCTCACTGCGCACTCGGCTTCACGTCGAAAGGAGGTTGCGTCCCTCGATGCACATCCTGCAGCCGCCGGTGCGTGGTCCTCATCGCCTCGATCAGTTCCCGGTAAGGCCGGTCCGTTACGTCCACTAGGCCGATGTTGTAATTCTCCCCATCCATCCGCCCCGTCGACGGCTGGTCCACCCATTGGAACCAGCTCGATCCGATGAATGCCGGGAACGCCGCCGCCTGCTCTACGTAGTAGCGGTAGGCCGTTCCGCGTTCCGCCTGATCCCGCACTTGCACCAGACCCGCAGCCAGGCCCCGGCCGGGTACGCCGAAATGGAACTCACCCACGATGATGGGCCGCCCTGTAACCCGATGGATCTCCTCCATCACTTTGGCGTTTACCGACGTCGCGTAGACGTTCATGCTGTACACGTCGAAGGCCTGCGACGCACGCAGCATCTCCGCCGGCGGAACGCCGCCACCGAACCGCAGCCCCAGGTTCAGATGATTCGGGTCATACCGCCGGATGGCCGCGTCGATTACTTCGAGGTATCTGTCGAACGCGCGATAGATGAACTGCTTGCGGCGCTCCGGCGTGTCGCCGCCCGCCAGAAAAGCCTTCGCTTCGCGCTGGATCGCACTCGGCGGCCGCTCCAGGATAGTGTCCACCACCAGCGATTCTCTGCCCGGCCACGGCGGCTCGTTGGCGATGAAATACCCCAGCAGGTACGGGTCGTCCTTGCGCGGCCCGCACTGCTCGGCCGCGGCCTTGTCGGCAATCTTCGGAAACTCGTCGGAGAAGACATCCGGCATCCCCATGTAGCCGGTCTCCATCCCCCACCCCCTCAGGTTCACCACGTACGCCTTCCGGTGCGTGTCCCACAACCGCGAATCGCTCCAATTGCCGATCGTGTTCAGGCCCCACGACTCCAGCCGCCGGATCGCCAGATCCATCCACTTCGTCTTCGCGTCCACGCCGTGCCGCCGCGCCAGATTCCACCCGTAGAAGCCCGCCTGCGGGGGACGTCCGGGCACCGGCGCCGCATCCACTGGCGGTATTGCCGCGAAAAAATCCTCCCGGCCCCGCATCCTTGCGTCACCGCCGCCGCTGCCCATTCCGGTGGAACTCGTCGAAAAGAACAGGTGCCCGTCGGGATCCACAAACCACCACCGCCCGTCCACCTGCTCCACCCGGAAAAAGCCCGTCGCCCTGGCCTTGGTGTTCAGATACCCGCCGTATTTGCAGTAGCCGAACCCGCCCTCACCCAGGCCCGCTTCCTCAGCCGCCCACTCTTTCTCAAGCTGATCCAGGCTCTTCACCTTCCCGGGCCAGTCCGCCGGGATCCACTGGCCGAATTCGTCCACCACGGGCTTCTTATCCAGGACGTCGGAACCCGGATCCTCCTTCGAAAGCTGTATCGACCGGATGTCCAGCGTCGGCTTTCCCAACGGCGCCTGCATCGTGACGCCGATCGCCTCCACCGCGTTCAGCGGCCCGTAGACGCCCCCAGTGCCGATCCAGAATGAATTCCGCGCGACCTTGCCTACTGACGCTAAGTCGAAGCCAGTACGGTTCGGTTGCCGGTAGTATTGCAGGGGCACGGCCGCGCGGATCCACACGTTCGCCAGCGGATGCATCTGCCTCTGCTGTACGCGGTCGCTGCTGTAGAAGGTCAGGAAGAACCGCTGCGGCGACGAAGCCTTCATCTCCAGCACCAGGAAGTCATATCCGGTCCAGTCCGACGGAAGGTTCGGGGCCAGGTCCTTCAACGCCCACTTGTGCTCGGATTCGGCGCCTTCGAAGATCGCGCGCTGCGGCGCGGCAGAGGCGGCACGAACGGAAGGAAGAAGAAGCACGGCCGCGGCTGCCAGGTATCGAATCATGACCTCTCTCCTTTTTTGTGGGGCAGCTTGGCAAGCTGCGGCCGATTGTCAATCGGCCAACTGTCCCGCTCGCCCCAGACAGCGGACGCCAGCTATTCCACTCTTATGTCGCGCACCCGGCAATCCTGCTCAGAGCGCCAGTTCTTCTTCCGAGAAGCGGACGCGCGTAAATCGTTCCGGCCGGTGCGTGTCGTAAACTCCGTGCGCATTCCAGGACCACGCCGGGTGCGGCGAAACTTCCTGGCCGCCCACGCGCAGTGCCTCGAACCGCCCGAAGAATACTCGCCACTCGTCGCCATCTTTCGGCGGCAGAGATCGTCCGTTCGCCAGCCACTCCATTCCGGACCAGGGGAATGCGATCTCCACGGTCCACCCCTTGTCCACCACCGAGTCGTCGTTGATGACACCGTCGACGTGCGTGGCCCACCGCAGTCCCGGCATATCGTAATCGAGGAATGCCCACCGCAAGCCCCGCGGGTGCGTGCCTCGCCAGAACGATGCCGGATGCCGGTCGTAGTCGCCTCCAAAAGTCAGCGCGTTCCGCGGCAGCACGTCCCATTCCGCCGGGTCGAATCGGGCCAATGCGTCCTTCCAGATGAAGAACACCTCGTAAATGGTCCCCAGCGCGTTGATCTCGAACTCGTAGTAGCAATCGCCGCCATCGATGAACACTTCAACGTCGCTCTCCTGGAAAATGAGCGCATCCCGCTCGGTCAATCTGGCGCGCACGAACGGCTCTTCGATCCAGAAGCCGACATAGAGATATTGGTCGTCCCACAGCGCCGCGGCCTGGGTGCCGAAGAAGCCGGGTTCACCCGTAACCATGTCCACGAATCGCGGCGACCGTTCGGCCCGCTGCCACGCCGGCGAGTCCAGCCGGCCATTCACCGACGGCGGCTGCGTCGTCCGGCGGCACACGTAAGTCTCGCTCACAGCCTGATTCTCCTCATCTATTGCGGCGGCGCTCCGGCGATGCCTTCGCGAACCTGCTGCTTGGTCTGCTGCAACTTTTCAGTCGCCTGCTTCTGTAAATTGAACTCCCGGGCTGCTTCTTCCTTGCGTCCGTTGCGGGCATAAGCAGTCGCCAGATTGAAGTGCGTGGCGGGGTTGGCCGGATCGAGCTTGACGGCTGTCTCCAGCGGTTGAATGGCATCGGCGGCGCGGTCGCCCGCGAGCAGCGCGGCGCCCAGTCCGATGAAAGCGTCCACGAATCCGGCATCCAGTTTGGTGGCCCGGCCGAAATGATCGATGGCCGCCTGGTCCTTCCCATCCTGGCGAGACAACTCGCCGAGCACATATTCGGCGCCGGCGTTGTTAGGCTCGATCTTCAACTCCTCTTCCAATTCGCGGCTGGCATCGGCTTTGGTGGTGGCTGCCGGCGGGGCGGATAGCAGCAGCCGCGCGATGCGATAGTGGATGCCCGGCAACTGCGGGTCCTTCTTGAGCACTTCGCGGTATTCCGCCTCGGCTTCGCTCCATTTGCCCTGGGTCTCCAGAGCTTCCGCATTCAACTCGTGCACCTGGTAGGACGAGGGGGCCGAAAGCATGAGCTTCTGCGAGGCGCGTATGGATAAGTCGGAGAAGACGTGTACCGAGAGAAACAGCACCTCGGCATCGCCGGGAAAGCGCTTGTTGAGGCCGCGGAGAAAGTCCAGCGCGGCGTCCATGTTGTTCAGCGTCATGCCGCAGCGGACGCCGTCCACGCCCAGGCGCTTTTGCGCATCCGCAGCGGTGGCTTTGGCGAGGTCGGCTTTCAACAACGGCAAAGCTTCCCGGCAATGGCCGGATTCGGCAAGATGCTGGGATGACTCGCCGGCTGCCATTGCCGCGGCCAGCGCGCCCACGAGGAGAAGTTTCACTAAACTCATTGTACGCTGCAATAAAAAAGGGGAGCCGCCGTATCGGCTCCCCAAGAGGCTTCGGTCAAATCTGAAAGAGTTCGCCGCTAATAATGGAACTTAAGCGCGAACTGGACTTGCCTGCCGAAGGAGCCATTGGCGCCTCCAGCGCCCTGCAGCAGGCCGAGCGTGCTGCCCAGTCCCGTATTCGGCGCATTCAGGATAGGTGTGTTGGTGAAGTTGATAGCCTCGGCCCTGAACTCCAGCTTGAAACGTTCATTGACGTTAAAGAATTTCGCCAGACTGGCATCCAGCGTGTGCAGCCCGGGACCGCGAACCGTAGCCACGCCACAAGTCCCAAAGCTGCCCGGATTCTCCGGGCCAAAGTCGGCCGGATTAAACCACTGATAGCCGCCCAGAGGTGAATTTTGTTCGCCGTAAATCTGCACCGGCGCGAGGCAGTTGGCGCGCGAGCCGCGAGAGTTCGTGCCGGAGGCGTCGCCCGCTGAAACGGTTGACGGGAATCCCCCATGCAAGCTGAAGATGCCGTTGACCTGCCAGTCGCCCAATAAGGCGTTGACAGCCGGGTTCATGTCCTTGCCATACTTGCGGTCCCTGCCAAAGGGCAGGTCATAGGTCGCGTAGCTGGTGAGCACCTGTTTGACGTCATAGTAGCAGGGCCCCCACTCCGCCTTCATGTCGTACAGGTTCTGGAAATACGGCGACGTCGGAACGGTCGCGCCGCCCCACGAGCCGTAATACCCACTGGAATTTGTCATGCATTTCGAATAGGTGTAGGCCACCTGGTATTCCAGGCCGCCGCCCAATCGCTTTTGCAAGACCGCCTGCAGTGCGTTGTAGCTCTGATCGCCGTTCGAGGCCGTACCGGAGATCTGGCTGATCGCGTTATAGACGGTTGGGTTGCCGGACAGGTAAGGACTCCCCACCACGGTGCCGTTGGGCAGGAGTTCCTTCTGGAAGTATGGCATCGGAACCATCAGGTGCGTGGTGCGCTGGCCGACATAGCCGGCTTGAAGAGTCGTGGAGTTATTGAGCTGATGCTGGATGGTAAGGTTCCACTGGTTGGAGACCGCCGGACGGATGTTCGGATCCCAGAGGCGGATCAGGGCGCCCTGGAACGGATTGGAGGTGGGGGCCAGCGGCGTGAGACCTTGACTCAAGGTAGTGGTCGGGAGAGATTGCGACGTGTAGTTGGCGTCCGTTTCATGCGCGAAAGGAGGATTGATCGGCAGGCGAAGGTTAGTGCCGGTTCCTTCCAGATAATTGGACAGAGTATACGCTGCGCGAACCACGGTGTTCTTCTGGACATTCCAGGCAATTCCCACGCGAGGCTGGTAATTCGTAATGCCGTTGTATTCGTTATACAGCGCGCAGTTATTACCATTCTGGTTGGGGTATTCGACGGTACCGGAGATTAACCCAAAGTTGACCTGCCGGTTCTTCACTTCGCACCAAGGGGTGTGCAGTTCCCAACGCAAACCGAGGTTCACGGTTAGGTTCGGCAATACATGCCAGTCATCCTGGAAGAAGGCAGCAAGAACGTTGGAGCGCTGGCCCCAGGTGCCGCCGTTGACGCCGCCGCCGATCTGGGAAGGCTGTCCCAGCAGGAAGTCCGCCTCTCCGGCACCGCTGCCCGCGCCGGCAGTAGCTAGCGGATTCGGACCAGCCGTGTAGCGGCCATCGAAGGTGAACGTTCCGGCCTCGCCGTTGTTGCCGGAGTAAAAGGTGTCGATGCGATCCCGCCAGTATTCGAAACCAAGATGAAAGGTGTGCTTTCCACGGGTGATCGCCATCGTATCCTCAAGTTGAATTACGGTGTCGGCAAAGAGTTGGACATTGTCGGAATTGCCGATACTGGAGGCATAACCGCCCGAGAAGCTCATGGCGGGGAGGATGCTGGACGGAACGCCTGGAAGACCCACGGTTGTGTTCAAGTCGCTGAGCCCGTTCGCGGCCGCGCCGTTATTGATGAACACGTAATTCACGCCGGCTCTGGCGTCATTCACAATCGAAGGCGACACTGTGTGGACCCAATCTACAACGCCGCCGTGGACGGGATAGTTGGCGAAGGAGTTATAGAAGATCGGCACGTTATTGGTGGACGGATTGGCGATCATGCTTTGCGAATAACGGCCGAATACGCGGTCCTTGTCGGAGGCACTCCAGTCGACGCGCACATCGCCTTGGTCTCCGTTAATGTCTGTGTGATTTGCGTAGAGGTAATTGTTCACGAGCCCAGCGCCGGTCGGCGCCGGATAAGCGCTGGTGTCTGCGACGATTTTCTGCGCCACGGGGTCGATGAGGTTGGTTGGAATGATGTTCCCTGAGAATGGCAGCCGCGATCCAGTGGAGAATGGGTTGTAAAGCTGGATGGGATGAGCGCCTTGTAGCAGCGCCGAGAAGTCGCCGCCCCGCTCCGCCGGCGTGAGCACGCTGATAGCGCCGATGCTGGTGGGCGTATCGAAGCGCTGGCCCTGGTAGTCGACGAAGAAGAACAGCTTATCGCGCTTGATAGGGCCGCCCAACGTGCCGCCGAACTCGTTCCACCGCAGCTTGGCTCTCGACGCATCCGTAAAGTTGTTCCCCCACGAATTGGCGTTCAAGACGTCATTGCGGAGGAACTCGAAAACATCGCCGTGGAACTGATTGGTACCCGACTTGATCGAAGTGCTGATGATACCGCCCATGAAGTTACCGAACTCGGCCGGCCCATTCTGGGTAATCTCGTTGAATTCCTGAATGGCGTCAATGCTAGGCGCGTAGCCAACCAGGTTGTCGGAAACCTGATTGTTGTCCATGCCGTCCAGCATGAAATTATTGGCCTGCTCGCGGTTGCCATTCACATAAGGGCGTCCGCTGCTGGAGGTCGTCTGGCCGCTCTGAAATGTAGAGGGATCGGGGTGCACTGTCCCGGCCGCGAGCATCGTCAATTGCACGTAGTTGCGCGTGGCCAAGGGCAGCGTAGTATCCGTACGCGAGTCGATCACCTGTCCGAGCTGGGTTTCCTCAGTCTGTAGCACGGGCGCCGTCGAGGTCACCTCGACCAGCGTCTGCACATTGCCTACCTGAAGCTGGAAGTCCATCTTGGCAACCTGGTTCATTTGCAGCGTAATGTTCGACTGCGTAGCTGTCTGGAAACCTGCGTTCTCAACTTTTACGTTATAACCGCCAACCAGAAGGTTCGGCAGATTGTAGTAGCCCTCCGTGTTGGTGGTGGCCGGATATGTCATGCCACGCTCCACGGAGGTGGCCGTTACCTTGGCGCCCGAGACTGCGGCGCTCGATGGGTCGGTGACCCTTCCTGAAATGGTTGCGGTCACCTGCTGGCCCCAGAGCGAAGCTCCCAGGCCGCAAGCCGCTATCCAAGTAAACAGCAGCGTACGTAGTTTCACAAATTCTTCCTCCCACTCGTTGGGGAGAAGCGCGAGCCTCTCCGGCCTCTTCATTGCAGCGGGTATAGTGCTATATCGCACCTTACGTGCCCGCCAAGAACCCTGACAATAAGCTATATAGCAGAAATGTGCTATGAGGGGAGTATAAATCTGGTTGTAACGGTACGTCAAGAGAAAAATTGCTAAATATCTGGAACTCGGCGCGATTTCGGTGATAGAATACCATCGTTGATGCTCTATAGCACGTGGCCCGAGGCGCACTATAGCACGTCATGCCGCCTGCAAGTTGCTGGAAGCATTGCCCGAGGCGGCGCGGAAGCGGAATTCTGATGCTGCAGAACACCGAACCGGTTGCGCCCGCGTACCGGCGCATCCAATACGCGCTACGAAAGCGCATCGAGGCCGGCGAGTTGCAACCTGGCGACGCGGTGCCTTCGGAGAGAGAGCTCGCGCGCAACAACGAAGTAAGCTTGATGACCGCCCGGCATGCGCTGGCGGAATTGGAGCACGAAGGGTTGGTGGACCGGCGGCGCGGCGCCGGAACCTTCGTGTCGCTGCCCAAGATCCACTTCAACCGCCTGGCCAGCTTCACCGAGCAAATGGCCAGCCGGGGTTTG
>OBLW0100004220.1_pt1 | contig 10984 bp, 10 predicted proteins | sample 1520161 | NCBI WGS metagenome assembly OBLW01 (sample SAMEA3539309, study PRJEB22396) | soil metagenome | biome: tundra; feature: field; material: soil | place: USA | collected 2010-05 | depth 0.15 m
TCACCGTGAACCTGCACACGCCAGAAGTCGAAGGCAAGCAAGGGTCGGCTGATACATGCGAGCTGCGCGACAAGCCTTTCGCCGCTATGCCCGTGCAATCGCAGCCGGTGCCGGCACGACCCCTCAGGATTCTCGCCGGGAACACGACGTCCGACAAGGCCAAGTGCACGATCGGGAACAACGATGGGGAGACGGGCGCCTGCCAGGGGACACCTGCTCACAAACTCGGCTTCACGAACCCATTGGGATTGGCCGTGAGTCCCACCGGCAACGTCTACTTCACCGATGACGAGGACGCGGTTGACGACCACGACGAGAACACGTTCGGGGACTACATCCAGGAGGTCACCGCGGCCGGGGTGGCGCGCATCGTGCCCGGTGCCGGCAATCTGTACAACCCGACCGGCATCGTCATGGATAGCGTTGGTGATCTCTACGTCGCCGAGAGTGGCAAGCTGAGCTTTCTCAATACCAATGCCGTGTCGTCGAGCATCGGTGGCGAGATCGTGAAGATCACGCCCTCGGGGCACGACGTGGTCATTGCCGGTGACTATGTACCGTGCGGCAGGCCACCCGTGTGTGGAGACGGGGGACCAGCGTCGAAGGCACACCTCACCGTGCCCAGTGGTCTCGCCTTGGATCGCGCCGGTGACCTCTATGTTGCCGATTCCGGCGATAGCGAGGTGCGAGAAATCAGCCCATCGGGCATCATCACGCGCATCGCCGGTGACGGCTCCCGGTGCGAAGATCCGTTGCACTGCGGCGACGGCGGACCAGCGGGGGAGGCAGAGCTCGATCTGCCGACGGGCATCACGATCAACGCCGCCGGCGACCTGTTCATCGCCGAGAGCGGCGACCTCGAGATCCAAGAGGTCACCCCTGCCGGAAGCATCATCCGTGTCGCCGGCGATGACTCGACCTGCCTTGCTTACCTGCCTGTCGCCGGCAATTGCGGAAACGGGGGGGCTGCAACAAGTGCTCAGCTCATGCCGGAAGTCCAGGACGTCAATGGGAACTGTGTCGCCTATCCTTCTGCCGGAGAAAACGCTGCGAACGACTACGGCAACATCGGCTACGTGCCGCCGATCGCGCTCACCCTCGACGGCTTCGGCACTCTCTATATCGCTGACTGCGACGAGATCCGCAGCGTGAGCCCGTCGGGCACTATCACCCGGGTGATCGGAGGCTGGCCGTTGCCTTGCAATGGCGAGTCATGTCCCGGGGGGACGGATCCCGCGGCCGACGTGGTCATCGCCGGCGTCCAAGGAGTCGTCGTGCATGGATCGTCGCTGGTGTTCGGCGTCCCAGCGGTCAACAGTGATGACACCTTTACCGGGTACATCGCGTCGTTGAGGTTCTAGTCGCCCGCTCACGATGCGCGCCCGGTCGCGGGTCTATGCCGCTAGTCCCACGGAGTCCGGTCGGGTGCCTCGTCAACGCCGTCTGTCGTAGATCCGATGGCGACGACTGGGAGGGTCGCGCCGAGCGGGCGAGAGCTGCCCATAGGTTCCAGGGGTTCGCCGCAGCGGGTCACGAGAGCGTCGGGTAATGTCGCGTCACTATCAGGGGAGGGGTGCCAAATGGAGGGGTGCCGATGGCGGACTTCTCCAGCCGTTTGTTGGGCAACGGCTGGGGTTTTCCGCTGCGCCGGTCGCCGCGAAGTAAGGGAGGCTGGCGGATCATGTTCTCAGGGGCCGTGCCAGCCGCGAATTCGGCGGTCGGGTCGTCTTCGCCCATCCGGCTGCCCCGGACTGGCCAAGGGGCGAAATGACTGACGGCACGGACTCTCTTCTTCGGTCCAAGGGCGTGTTCATCAGCTACAGGCGCGGCGAGACGAGCGGTCAAGCGCGTGCCCTGCATGATCGCCTGGCGCAACGATTCGGTGCCGACCGGGTCTTCATGGACGTGGATTCCATAGCCCCGGGTGCCGACTTCGTTCAGAAGATCGAGGAGGCGATTGGCTCGAGCGGTGTCGCGCTCGTCCTCATCGGCCGTGATTGGCTCAGCCGCGAGTCAGACGAGCACCTTCTCGACGATCCTATGGACTTCATCCGGCTGGAGGCGGACACCGCCCTGCGGAGCGGTGTCCCAGTCATCCCCATCCTCGTCGAGCGCGCCCGAATGCCGGCACCCGAGGAACTTCCGGAATCGTTGCGGCCACTGACGAGGCGAAATGCCTTGGAGCTTGAGAACCAGCGCTGGGAGTACGACGTGGGGCGCCTCGTGCGAGCCGTCGAGCAGCTCGTCGATCCCACTCCGGTGGTGAGCCGTCCCGAGCCCGACACGGTAGGGATCCGCCCTGAGGTGATCGACAAGCCGACCAAGCAAGGCGACAGGCCGCGGCGTTCGCGCCGGCTTGTTCTCGCGGGGCTGGGCGTGCTTGTCGCGGTAATCGCGCTGGTTGTCGTCCTGCTCCTTCGCCCAGGCCCGGTGCGAACGTCCCTCCCATCGGTCTCAGCTGGCCATGCCGTTCAGAAGGTTTCTTCAGATCGAATGGCTGGGCTGCTGCTCGAAAGCCGGCTTAGCTCCAAGGAGATACCGAGCGATGTCTCGGCATCCAACCCTGAATTGGTTTCGTTCCGGACATTCGGCCTCGTCGACGCCGTCTATGTACCGCTCTTTGGTCCAGCTTCGGTTCTTTCGCTCAATTACTTCGTATTTGACAACTTGGGCGACGCCAGCTCGTATTACGCTAATGGCCGCCCGCTTCCGGACGGCTACACCCTCATCGGGCATTTCGTCCCCGCGGGAATAGGCGACTCGAGAAAGTGCGACACGGGCCTTGAGGAGGCGACCTCGACGCAGGCGACGCGTTGGGAATCGAGCTGCGAAACGCTCAGCGCCAAGGTGGTCAGCTTCATCGTGGTCACGAGTCTGACGAACAGCACCGCGGCAGACAAGAGCCTCTCGGCAACGCTGACGAGAGACGCGATCAGGCACCTTTCACGCCTGGCAGATGCCGCCTCCCCGGCCTCCGTAACGCCACCGCCCGCTTTGCTCACACCACGGGAACTAAGTGCTCAGATCTACTCGTCTCCTCTTCTAGGTGACTTGTTGCCGACGGGCATCACATTGGTGAGCCTTCAGAAGTTCACCTTGGGATCGAGCTCTCCGGGAGGATTGGTCGCACGCACATACATTCGTGCCACGCTTGCCGGCAAGAGCTACCGGGACTCCGTCTACTTCTACGTGTTCGACACCGCTCGGCACGCACAAGCCTTCTACAGGACGCGACTGCGGCCGACCGGATATACCTCGACTGGGTCGATCGACTCCTCAGGCTTCTCTCAGCAGGCAAGCTGCGGTACCTACTTAGAATCGGCGTCCTCGGGCTCGGCGGCGACGCACATCTCAGGTTGCGCCGTCTTGTGGGGTGATGTCGTCGCGTACAGCGAGGCCGGCCCATCTTCCAACGTCCCGCAGGACGCAGGTGACCTTGCGGTGACCTTGGCGAGAATGGCTGTGATCGAACTCAATCGCTTGGATTCAAACTGACGAAAGACGAGACACCTTCCAAGGACGGCCTTCTTGAGCCCAGTCCCGAGGCGTTCGAGGAAGAGCGCGGTCGGCGTCGACCCCCGAGTGAGACCGAGATGCTTGCCAAGGCGATCCACGAGGATTACGTCCGGCGTCGCAAGGCCGATGGTTCGCTACCTCACGACGATCCCGCCCTTCGCTGCTGGGAGGAACTGGCCGAATCGCTCCGAGCGTCGAGCAGGGACCAGGCAGTCGACATCGAACGCAAACTCGCGTCCATCGGCTGCGAAGCGGTGCTCCGCGAGGAGGGTCGAAGCGAGGCGGTGGAATTCGAACCAGACGAGATCGAGATGCTTGCGCGTGTAGAGCACGTCCGCTGGGTTGAAGACCGTCTCCGGCAGGGCTGGCGCCCCGGAACCCGTCGCGATGTCGCGGGCAAACTTTCGCCGTACCTCGTGCCCTGGGATGAACTTTCTGAGGAAGTTCGCGACCTCGACCGCGACAGCGTCCGGGCGATCCCACGCTTGCTCGCCGGGTCGGGCCTCTCGATTGTGCGACGGCCCGGCCGCCGAGAAGCCTGATGCGCAGTGGCGAGGAGGGCGGCGTCTCGTCGACCAAGTCCCCGAGTGCGGCGTGCGCTCTCTTCTTCGGTGTGGGAGATCGAGATCTTCCCCGATCGCCAGTTGGCCGACAGCTGATCCCGAACGACCGGAATTGCACTGTGGGCTGTCACGTAGACTCAAGCGATCCGACTCGAGCTGCCGGACTTCGATTCGACGCCACGCGAAGGGCGTATCGGCGGGGGCCGCAATGACCGATGTCTTTGTTTGCTACTCGCGATGTGATCTTGACTTCGTCCGCCATCTTGCAGAGGCACTGCGAGAGCGTGGCACGGACATGTTCGTAGACCTTGGCGAATGGTGGCATGACGACGGGAGCCGGGAGCACACCGTGAGCGCCGAAGAGGTGAAGGCTCTTGAACCGTCTGACGGCACGGGCACGCTCTCGGCGAGGACTGCTGATCTCCCAGCCGTCGGTGAGGCCCGGCTGGAGGCGGTCCGCACTGTGCGCGCGGCGGAACGCGCGGACGAGGTCCACGCCGCGATCACAAGCGCGACCGCTGTGCTGGTAGTGGTATCGCCCGCCCTCGTGGCCTCTGCGAGATGCCGTCACGAGATCGAGCGAGGCGTCGCGTTGCGCAAACCGATCGTTCCTGTGCGCGCCCGGGAGACCCCTGTCGAGAGCTTGCCTGAGGTGCTGCGGCAGCTCGCGCTCCTCCCCTTCGACACCGACGACTTTGATGCTGGGGTCGGGCGCCTCCTTGGGGTGCTCGAGACTCACTCGGGGCGGATTAGCACTTGGGCAGCGCTGCACCGCCGGCGATGGTCGCTGCTCGGCATCATGGCACTGCTTTGCCTGGGGCTCGGGTTATGGGGGTACACAGACCTGTACCCCGTGCTCCCATTCGTCGACCGCTTGTACGCAGCCTTGGCTCTCTTCAGAGACAACACGGCTATCTATTCCGGAGTGCGCTCGGCCTCAGTGGCGACCCCCCCGTTTCCCTGGCCGGTCGAGATAGCCCGCTGGTTCGCCCCTCTGACACTTGTGCTCGCTGGCCTGTCGGCGATATTCGCGGTATTGGAGGAGCCGTTCACCCGGCTGCGTATCCACAGTCTCTACCGCGGGCATCTGGTGGTCTGCGGGCTCGGCCACCTCGGCCTGCGTTTGGCCTCCGCGTTCCAAGCTCGTGGTGAGCGGGTCGTCGTCGTGGACTGGAATCCATCCTCCGTCGCCCTCTCGCGCTGTCGAGAACTTTCCATCCCGGTATTGGCGGGCGATGCGACGGACCCGGAGGTGCTTCGGCAGGCTGGTGTCGGACGGGCAACGCGAATCGTGGCCGTGTGCGGTGACAACAGCGTCAACGACAGGATTGGTGTCGCCGCGAAGAACGTCGTGGTGGGCAACGAGCGACTAAGGAATCGACGACGCCGGCTCGATTGCTTCTTGCACGTCGATGATGACCAGATGTGCGAGCGTCTCGAGCAGTCGAGCCTCGCTGACACGAACAAGAGAGCCATAACCCTCAATTACGTCAACGTGTTCCGGTCTGGCGGGCTCGCGCTCTTGGGAGAGTTCCCGCACTCATTCGCCGAACGTGATGGCCGCGCACCGCACGTCATCGTCGTCGGGCCCGACCGGGTCGGATTGCTCCTCGTCGTAGGCGCGGTCCGGGAGTGGTGGTTCGATCACCACGAAGACGGCCTTCGTCTCGAGCTCACGCTGGTTGCCGCCGATGCTACGCAGAGGATTCGTGCGCTAGGTCGGCGGTACCCCCATTTCGAAGAGGCGTGTCGGCTCGTCGCTGTCGATTGCGATCCCGCCGATCCGGCGTCGCCGGACTTGCCGTCGCTCGTGCACGAGGACGACTGCGGCCGGACCACGGTGTTCGTCAGCTACGCGGATGAGCGCGCGAGCCTCGAAGCCGTCATGCAACTAGCAACTAGCGCGCCGTCTGGAGTGCCGATCGTGGCGCTCACCACAGGCCAGACCGGCCCGGTGACCCTTCTCGATAGGGCGGCAACCCAACTGCATCTTTCGAATGTCACGACGTTCCCCCTCCTCGACCGGTTGTGCCGACCGGAAGTGTTCGTGAACAGCGTCACCGAGCAGATGGCAAAGGCCCTGCACGGGAACTATCTTCGTCACCGCCGGCTTGATGGCACCTACGATCCTGCGAGGGAGTCCCACAAACCGTGGGACTTGCTCAAGGAGACCTTCCGCGAGTCCAATCGAGACGAGGCGACGAATCTGAGTGCGCGTTTGGATAGGGCCGGCTATTCCGTCCAGGTTTCCGACGACTGGGCCGTCGCGTTGCCCGTGTTCGGCGACGAGGAGGTTGAACGTCTGGCCGAATCCGAGCACCAGCGCTGGTGCGAAGAGCGGCGGGCGGATGGCTGGACTAGTGCCTCTGAGACCGACCTGGAGCAGAAGCGTCACACCGACCTTGTCCCATGGAGCGAGCTAGGCGAGTCCAGGAGGCAGTTGGACCTCGAGGCGCAACGCGAACTACCCGCGCTGCTGGCGAGATACGGGTTGGCTATCGTCCGCAAGCGTCGTACCGTCGGGTGAACCGCACTGAGATGAGTGGAGTTTCCACCGAACTCCGGGCCGTTCAACATCGTTGGGTGAACTTGACAGTGTCGAGCGAAGCCACCCGATGCACGACAGGAGGTACCCATGGATGAGGACACTATTCAGACCGCTTTCGCGCCTTTCGTGGCGGCATTGCGGGAAGGTAGCTTCGCGGTGCCGGCAGAGGGGTGGTCCGTAGAACTCGTGGCGGCGCACGTCTCCCGTAACAACGATCTCATTTCCGAAGCAGCAGAGCGGATCGTCGCCGGCGAACGGCCCTCCTACGACAACAATGCCGCCGTAGACGACGCTGAACTTGGTTCCTACGCGGATGCCGTCGGCGGCCTCGCCGGTCTGGCCGATGCCGTCGAGACTTCGGCCCGGCGACTGGCCACGGCGTGGGCAGCCCTCGACGAGGCGACCGAGAGCTATCTGCTGCCAGTAGTCATCCTGGACTCGGGCAACGTCGTGAACGACGGGCCAATACCGATCCGCAAGTTCATCGAGGGGAACGCCTCGTTCCACCTCGACATGCATTTCGGGCAGCTGAAAGCGCTGCAACTGTGACGACCGGAGGAGCCGGCGCGCCACGGACGGCTGAGCCGCCAACCGAATTCGACACCTACCAGTTCGTGATGTTGCGCCGGCCCGAGGGCAGGCCTGAAATCGACGACGAGATGGCCGACCGGCTGCAGGGCCAGCACCTCGGCCACTTAGCTGGCATGAAGGAGGCGGGGTACCTGAAGGTCGCCGGCCCGCTCGACGATCAGCCCGACGACACTTGGCGGGGCATCTGCGTCTACCAGGTGGGATCTCTGCAGGAAGCACGCCGGCTCGCCGAACTGGACCCGGCTGTTCGCGCCGGCCACTTGACCGCGGACGTCATGAATTGGCACACCCCGAAGGGCGCCCTCTGCTTTCCGGAGTGAGCCGTCGGCGCCGCGTCTGTCGCTGCATGCCGAGCATTCGAGCGAGATTGAACTGTTGGCCTTGCGTCACTTGGTGTGCCCTTGGGTGTGACGTCGATCGCGCCTTGACCCCGCCGCCGCCTACGAGCTCATGGAGCTGAAGCGATGATCTCCCCGGCTCTCTTGTCGAGGAACTGAGTCACCGCCTGTTGGCCGGCTCCGAACACGATCGCTACTCCGAGTAGCGGCTGGAGCGATGCGAAGCCGCTAGCAAGTCCGGAGTTTCCGATCACGACAACACCGACCAACGCGCTGAGACTTCCGACGAATACCTTGACGAACGACTGTTGCAGGGGGAAGTTGTACGGCCCCGATACCCGCGGTATGGCTGCCATGGAGGGGATGGTCGTGATTAGGGCACCCAGGCTGCCGAACACGATGATGAGCAACATGACGGCCCATCGGGACAGGTCCGAGCTCCCTTTGTGCAGAGGGATGATCTGCGCGGTCGGCAGGCGCCATTGGATGACGACCAGAGATACCGCCACGACGAGTGTCACCATTATCGTGATGACCAGCCGATTGCGGAACGCTCGTACTGAACGTTGGTAGGCGTCGCTTTGCTGGAACGACTTCTGAAGAACTGCCTGCATCGCGACTTGAGGACTGGTCGCCGGCAGCGAGGACGCCGTTGTTGTCGAGCCGATTCGCCGGGTTAGAAGGTCGTGGCCATCAGTCTCGAGGCGCTGTCGTAGCGGATCATCGGCCGCCAGCCTCAATGCGTGGCTCAGGGCGTTCTCCATCATCGTCTGGAAAACTCGCCCCTCGATGGCCGCGCCCGTCAGGAGCAGCTCGGCCTGGTGGAGATTCATCCAGGCTTCCTCGACGCGACCGCCGAACCACCAGTCGGCGAATCGCCGCCAGGAGAAGAAACGTACCCCTTCGTCGGCTACTGCCTCCGCCACGATGATCAGGCGAGCGATCTCGTTCGACGCACTCAGCTGCGACTCGCTCAGATGTGGAGACATCTGGAGCAACGCCAGCAATTCGCGTAGCGCAAGTGCTTTGGCAGCGACGTCCTGCATCCAGAACTGTCGCGTCCGCGGGGGGCCGCGTCGGAGACCGATCTCGGACGCCTGTGGAACCGAGGACTGACCCGTTGACAGGCTTCCGCCATTTGCCACGTTGCGAATTATGGTTGCTGGCCGGCGCCCCGTCTAGCGCTTTGACCCGGCACCGGACGAGAAGCTCGCGCGCGCTAGGCCATCTCGTGACGCACGAGCTCTTCGCGCGGCTGGCAGAAGTACTCGACGAGCTTGGAGTCATCCGTCGCGGAACCGAGGGCAGAAGGATCAGGAATGTGAAGCAAGGCCACCGAGCTAGAGCGACGTTTCCCTGGGCATACCTGGGGGAGCGTCGCGGTGAGGCTCACGTGGCGGCGGATGCTGGCCCAGGGGAGCCGGCGGTATCGACTCGATACCTGGGGGCTCGTCCGGCCACACCAGCAGCACCGGACAAGGAGCGTGGTCGACGATGAAGCGAGTGGCGTGGCCCAAGCTGCGAGGACCGAGACGCGAACGGTCACCGTCGCGGGCCACAACCAAAAGGTCGACGCCTTCGGCGACTGCGCCGACGACTTCGCGCTCTACCCGTCCCCGACGATGAAGGAACTCCGTGTTCTCCCGTCCGAGCCGCGTTGCTGCGGCTTCCAGGATCTCCAAGGCCACCTGGTCCGCGACCTCTTCGAAACGGGCTGCGGGCGTGTGCCTCCGGAAAGCCCGACCGAGCAGTCCGGCGGTTGCCGCTTCGGTGACCTCGCCGACATCGGAGGGCGTGACGTGGAGGAGCGCGACCTGCGCGTCGGGGGGAACGATGTGGGCGGCGGCGTCGAGGCACCCTTGCCATGTGCCCTCGACCAACCAGACGACGACCCTCACCGGGTGCAATCATCCCACCAATCTCAGCGATACCCACAAGGCAACGGTCGACGCCACCAGCACGGGAGCGACGGTCACAACGCCTAGGCGGAGGAATTCCGAGATGGGCAGTTCCTCTCCACGCTGGCGCAGGACACGCCGCCAGAGCAGGGTCGCAAGCGAGCCGACGTAGGTGAGGTTAGGCCCGGCGTTGACGCCTATGAGCACTGCGAGCACCACCCCCGGTCCTGCGGCCGCTGCCGCCGGGAGAAGGAGGAGCACAGCTGGGAGGTTGTTGATGAGGTTGGCAAGCACGGCAGCGATCGCGGCGACGAGGAGGAGCGACCCGAGCGATGTCCCGTTCGGCATTAGGTGGACCACCAGGGAGCTCAGCCCGTGGAGCGAGACGGCCTTCACGACAAGCCCGAGGGCCAGCACGAAGGCGAGGAACGGGACGTCGAGGGCAAGGCCGATGTCGCGGACCTTTGCGCGTCGGCGCAGAAGGGCGGGCAGAGCGAGGGTGACGGCGCCGCCGAGTGCTGCGAACGCGGGGTTGACATGGAGAACCGAGGCCACGAAGAACCCGACGAGGGTGAGCGCCACTACCGCGGATGCGAAGACCGGGATCGGCAGCGGCGGCGCGACCTCGGTCTCACCGCGCCCGACGAGATCGGTGGCGAAGAACCGCCGCAGCACGGTCCACTCGACGGCGATCGCCGCCAACCACGGCAGCGCCATAGTCGCCCCGAAGCGGGCGAAGCTCAGCCCGCTGGCGCGGAACGCCAAGAGGTTGGTGAGGTTCGAGACTGGTAGGAGCAGCGAGGCCGAGTTCGCGAGGTGGGTGCACGCATACGCGTGCGGCTTGGCCCGTAGCCGGAGGCGTGCCACCGTCGTGAGCACGACCGGGGTGAGCAGCAAGACTGTCGCGTCGAGGCCGAGCACGGCGGTCACCACGCTTGCGACTACGAACACCAGGCCAAGAAGCGCGACCGGCTTGCCGCGAGAGCCGGTGGCCATCCAGGTCCCAGCGGCTTCGAACAGGCCGTAGCGATCACACAGATCGGCGAGAACGAGGACGGCAGCTAGAAAGCCAATAGTCGGGGCGAGGCTCCTAGCTTCGGCGCCGGCCTGGCTCAGCGGCAGCACTCCCAGCACTAAGAGCAAAGCGGCGGCCGGGACGGCGAACACGGCCTCCGGCCATCCCCTCGGTCGGGCAACAGCCCAGACGAGCGTCGCGACGAGGAGCATGACCGCGAGCGTCTCGGCAACAAAGCTCGGCACAGTCATGCAGATGATAGGGCCTGCCGACGGTCATTTCGCCAACGCCAGCGGGCCCGCGTGCCGTCTCGCAGCCGGACTTCGTGGCTGACCTGGTCCATTCGCCCAGGCGTGGCTCTCAGGAAACAAGAGACGGGACCTTCGACACGGTCAGTTCGCAGGCAATGCCTTGGAAGGGGAAGCGCCCGGGTAGCGCTCCCCTTCCACAGCCGTCACGTACGCGACCTGAGATCGGAAGAGCACACGTCTGAACTCCAGTCACTTAGGCATCTC
>OBLW0100004223.1_pt1 | contig 10982 bp, 6 predicted proteins | sample 1520161 | NCBI WGS metagenome assembly OBLW01 (sample SAMEA3539309, study PRJEB22396) | soil metagenome | biome: tundra; feature: field; material: soil | place: USA | collected 2010-05 | depth 0.15 m
TTACCCCGGCGATCATGAACAATATCGATCTCCTGTCGCGGCCGGTTACCTATCTAACCTGGAGCGTGAAAGCAACCGATGGGGCTCCGCACAAGGTCTCGATTCTGCTCGATGTGGATCCTGTGATTTCGGTGAACGAGAGAGGCCAGCAGGTTGTGATGTTCCGCAACCACACCTCGCGCCTGAATGTTCTTTCCGCCGGATCGCGCGAACAGAACATCCTAAATCGTTCTGGTGACAATCTCCGGATCGACTGGGGCTACTTCCATTTGGCGGTTCCGAAGGATGAGGATGCAACGACGGTCATCGCGCCTCATCCTGCAGCGGACTTTTCCTCAACGGGAAAGCTTGCGGAAAGCGACTCCATCGGCATGCCTCAACCCGCCGGCCGGCTCTGCCCGCATCTTGCAGTGGTCTTCGACCTTGGCGCGGTCAGCGCAGCGCCCGTCAAGCGTCATCTGCTTCTCGCCTATACCGAGGGCTATGCCATTCAGTTCTTCCAGCGCAATCTCCGGCCCTATTGGCAACGGAACGACATGCCCGTAGAAGAATTGCTGGACTTATCAGAAAATCAGTACTCCGCGCTCGATGCACAAGGTATTGCATTTGATAAGGACCTGACCGACGACTTGATCAAAGTTGGTGGAGAACACTACGCGGCTCTCTCCATTCTTGCTTACCGGCAGTCACTCGCCGCACACAAAATCGCCGCCGATCTCAATGGTGATGCGTTGATGTTCCCCAAGGAAAACACATCGAATGGCTGCATCGCCACCGTAGACGTCATCTATCCTTCGGCTCCTTTGTTCCTATTCCTGCAGCCAAAGCTACTTGAGGCACAGCTTCTCCCCGTGCTTGAATACTCCGCTCTTGGACGCTGGCGGTTTCCGTTCTCTCCGCATGATCTCGGTCAGTATCCATTGGCGAATGGGCAAGTGTACGGTGGCGGAGAAAAGACTGAAGAGAACCAGATGCCCGTTGAGGAAAGCGGCAATATGCTTATCCTCGTCGACGCTCTGGCTCGTGCCGAAGGGAATGCGCGGCTTGCAGAGCGCTTCTGGCCGCAGCTGACCAGTTGGGCACAGTATCTCAAAGACAAGGGGCTCGATCCCGAGAACCAGCTCAGTACGGATGATTTTGCGGGACACCTCGCCCACAACGCCAACCTTTCGATCAAAGCGATTGAAGGGCTAGCCGCCTACGCCAATCTCGCACATCTTCTAAAGCATGAGGACATCGCCACCGAATACAGCTCGGCCGCAAAATCCATGGCCGAGAAATGGGTCTCCATGGGTATCGAGGGAGATCACTACAAGCTCGCATTTAATAGTCCGAATACCTGGAGCCAGAAATACAACCTGGTGTGGGATCAGATTCTCGGTTACAACCTGTTTCCAAAAAGCGTTCGCGACACCGAGCTGGCCTACTACATGACGAAGATCAACAAGTACGGACTTCCGCTCGACGTGCGCGCAGATTACACCAAGCTCGATTGGTCTGTCTGGACGGCCACGCTTGCGTCCGATCCCAAGCAGTTCAACGCTCTCATCGACCCCGTCTACCAGTGGACCAACGAAACGCCCGATCGCGTGCCGCTTTCAGACTGGTATGACACCAAGACCGGGAAGCATATTTCCTTCGAAGCCCGCAGCGTGGTGGGTGGAGTCTTTATCAAGGCCTTGTCGGATCCAAAGCTCACAGCCAAATGGAATAAATGGAGCGGTGCCTTGGGCGAGGGCCTGAATGCCGGACATGGAGAGTAGCCGTGAAGAATGTATTTCTGTGGGCGCTGAGCCTGCTTCTCGCGACGGCTCTGCTTGGGCAGATCACGGTCGTGAAGCCGATTCCGCAAACTGCCACTATCGATGTGAACGCTGCCTCAGTGGGCGCGGAGACGATTCCGCGAACCATCTTCGGTACGTTTCTCGAACCGATCGGAAACTCCACCTACAACGGACTATGGGCTGAGCTGCTGCAAAACCCAAGCTTCGAAGCAGGATTGTTGAGTCCGGCTCGCGTGGCCGATATGCTTCACGATAACCCTGAACTGCTGCCGGCGAGCCGACTTGCATTGCCGCTGCCTTGGGAGCCGCTTGATCCGCGACAGGGAAGCCGCTATGAGCTGAACTACGGCGACGCGGCCAACTCCTGGCAATCGTTGCGGGTCTTCGGTGTCCCGGGCGAGCCCACAGGAATCAGGCAGAAGGTCTATCTCCCCGTTCATCGTACGCGCGACTACACGGGCAGTCTCTATGCCCGGCACCTCGGCGGAGCGACGCACATCACAGTCGCTCTGCGCCTTCGAGATCAAGGCGACGTACTCGCCTCGCAGCAGATTGAGGTTGCGGATCCGTCGTGGACAAAATACACCTTTACGCTGAAGGTTCCAGACGGCAAGCTGCACCGTCTGGATCCTGCCGACTTTGCGATCCAGGTCGAAGCGGATGAGAGAGTCGAACTGGACCAGCTTTCCCTCATGCCGGCCGACGCAACGAATGGCCTGGACCCGGATGCCGTCGCGTTGGCTAAAGAAATGAAGACGCCGCTGGTTCGCTTCGGCGGAAACTTTACCTCGTCCTATCACTGGACAGATGGCGTTGGCCCACGCGACAAGCGCAGGAACGCCCTCAATAACTCCTGGGGAATTCCCGAGTACAACACCTTCGGCACGGACGAGTTCCTGGAGTACTGCCGCCAGATTGGCGCTCAACCTCAGGTTGCCTTGAACCTCGGCAGCGGAACGCCGAAGGAGGCCGCTGACTGGGTTCGCTATGTCGACGATCATTGGTCTGCGCATGCGGGGCTGCAGTGGGAGCTCGGCAACGAACTTTGGGGCAACTGGAATCTTGCCTATCCCACGCGCGAGCAACTTGCCGCCCGCACGGCCGCCTTCAGCAAGGCGATACACGCCGTCGATCCCACGGCGCAATTGATTGCCACGGGCGCCGATCCTGACAAGTTCGATAGTTGGAATGCAGTTCAGCTTACCAATCCGCCGGGGACGTTCAATCTCCTCTCCACACACTTTGTAGTGCGCACGGACGATGTGCTGATGAGCAATCCCGATCCTGACTTTGTGGCCGCGGCGGCATTCGCGTTGCCGGTGGAGTTGAATCGCAAGCTGCACCAGATTCAGAGCCAGATCGATGCCGCACCCGGATACAAGGGAAAAGTCCACATCGCATTCACTGAATGGTTGTTCACCGGCGGTCAGGCTGGTGCTGGTGCGCCGAACTTTACCAACACCGGAGGCGCCGTCATTGTGGGCGGATTTCTCAACATGCTCTTGAGGGACTCCGCTATTGTGCCCATCTCTGACATGACCGGGATCATGGAGTTCGCGGGAATCTGGAAGAAGCGGAGCCAGGTCTACGCAACTCCGTCCTATTCAGTCTTCAAGATGTACGCCAACGCTGACATTGCGAATCCAGTCGCGGTGAAGGTCGATGCGGGATCGTACTCCGTTCACCATGGAGTCCGACGCTTGCCAGAGATTGACGCCGTTCCATATCTAGACGTGGTGGCTGCACTTGGTCACGACGGCAAGACGCTGACATTGTTCTGCGTTAATCGCAGCTTATTCACTGACGTACCCGCGCGGATCACACTTCATGACTTTGCAGCGGGAACCACCGCTGCAGTATCGATGGTGACCTCGCGCTTTCTTACCGATGCAAATGACGAGGTAATCCCAACGCGGGTGCACGAAACAGACACGGAGGAGGCAATGCAGCCTGGCGGATGGACACATGTCTTCCCGCATGGCAGCGTAACGGTTCTCACTTTGCATCAGCGGTAGCCATTAAGCGCATTGGGGCTGATGGCTCGCAAAAATCAAGAAAGGAGATCAACATGGTGAAATCGAATTCCGTCAAGATGCGCAAAGCGCATCTTCGTTATTCGCTCATTTTCTGCCTTGTATTTCTCTCCACCGTCTGGCTCACGGCCCAGGAGTCACGCTGGACCGAAGCCCAGGCTAATGCCTGGTATGCGCAACAGCCCTGGCCGGTCGGCGCCAACTTCCTGCCCTCTACTGCCATCAACCAACTGGAAATGTGGCAGGCCGACACTTTCGATACAGTTACGATTGACCGCGAACTGGGGTGGGCAGAAAGCATCGGCATGAACACGATGCGAGTGTTCCTCCACAACCTGCTATGGGAGCAGGACCCGAAGGGCTTTACTCAACGAATTGATACGTTTCTTGCAATCGCGGCGCGGCACCACATCCGTCCGATTCTTGTCCTCCTCGACTCGTGCTGGGATCCGCATCCCAAGCTGGGGCCGCAGCATCCCCCCATCCCCGGCTTGCATAACTCCGGTTGGGTCGAGGCGCCGGGCGCTGAGGGACTCTCCGATCCCGCGAAGTATCCGCCACTTGAGAGTTACGTCAAGGGTGTAGTTGGAGCCTTTGCCAACGATCCGCGGATCCTGGCTTGGGATGTGTGGAACGAGCCTGACAACGGCAGCCCGCGCACGGTTGCGAAAGGAGATCCCGTCAACAAGAACGACCTGGTCCTCGCTCTGATTCCCAAGGTATTTGCCTGGACGCGCAGCGCACATCCCACACAGCCAATCACCAGCGGCCTGTTTCATGGAGACTGGACATCCTTGGATACAATGACGCCGGTTTCTCGCATCCAGATTGAGCTTTCCGATGTCATCTCCTTCCATAACTACGGCTGGCCTGAGGATTTCGAGAAAGTGGTGAAGACACTAGAGCAGTTTCATCGGCCTATTCTTTGCACGGAATACATGGCGCGCGGGAATGGCAGCACTTTTGACACCGTCCTCCCGATTGCCCGCGAGCATCACGTTGCCGCAGTCAACTGGGGCCTTGTCGCCGGCAAGAGCCAGACCTACCTGCCTTGGGACTCCTGGCAGCACCCGTACGTGACGGAACAACCTACCATCTGGTTCCATGACGTCTTCCACGGGAATGGGACTCCATATCGCCAAAGGGAGGTTGACATTATTCGCCAACTGACCAGCAAACAGTAACGGTGTCATGAGCCGAGCGTCCCTGACTTCCGACGGGCGAACCGCATCTGAAATCAGGGGCCTGAGTCACATATGTGATTTAAAATCGCGCGCGGAGGAGTGACGAGATGAGTAAGCTCGTGTTGAGACTCGTAGCGCTGTTGCTTGCTTCATTCGCCGTCTGCGCAGACCAGGCGCAGCAGTCAAACTTCCGCGGATGGGAGTCTTTCCAACTTAAGAACGAATTTGTTCAGATAAACGTGACGCCACAACTGGGCGGCCGCATCCTCGGCTATCAACTCGGGAGTCACCCTTTTCTCTGGGCGAATCCGTTGCTGCAAGGCAAGCTACCGCCACCCACGCACCTCGCACCCGATGGAAGCTGGCTGAACTGGGGCGGAGACAAGCTCTGGCCCGCGCCCCAGGGATGGGACAACGCGGAGCAATGGCCAGGACCGCCCGACCCAGTGCTGGACGGTAGTCCGCAGCAAGTCGAGGTACTCGCACGCTATGGCGCGTCGGGCGGCGTGGAGCTTACCAGCCCAGCGGACCCGAAGACGGGCATCCAATTCAGCCGCGTGATTCGCATCTTTGACGGCTCATCCCGAGTGCATGTTGATGCCACCATGACCAACGTCGCTGACCGTCCAATCCAATGGGGAATCTGGACCGTCACGCAGCTGGATGCCGGCAGTCCTGGTGGAGGTGGATGGAATCCCAACTGGAATACCTATCTGCCTTTCAATGCTCACAGTCACTTCCCAAGGGGATACCAGGTTCTCTTCGGCTCTGAGATCAATCCGGAGATCCAACCGTCTGCCGTTCCCGGAGTCCTGAAGCTCCAATACATGTGGATCGTCGGGAAGGTGGCACTGGACTCTTCCGCAGGCTGGCTGGCTAACGTTGACGGCACCAACGGCTACGTCTTCGTGCAGAAATTCACCTACGATCCAAGCGCCGAGTATCCGGATGGTTCATCCATCGAGCTCTGGACCAACGGAGTGGGGACGATCGAGGCATGGGCGCGCACGGTCCGCATGGAAACGAACCCCGCCGACAACCCCTATATCGTCGAGAGCGAACTGCTCGGTCCAAAGGTCAGGCTCTTGCCCGGCCAACAAAGCAGCTTCGCCTACGACTGGTATTCGGCAAACATTGGCGGAGACTTTCCCATTCTCTCCTGTGGCGACTACGGGTGCAGTTGCAAGCCTCTTGTTGCTAGGAGAGACGGAAGGAATGTGCGCATCGACGGTCGCTTCGCCGTCTTCTACCAGGCGCGCCTGGGAATGGAGTTCCTTGATGCACACGGACAGCCTATCGGCGCGGCTAATCTGTTCGACACCATCTCTCCGCTGCATCCACTGGTTCTCGATTCCCTCTCGGTCCCGGCGCCCGTCAACGCAGTTGCGGTTCGCCTGGCCCTTTACGGGTCGGATTTGAAAAGGCTTGGAGAGTTCGGACAAACTGCGATCTCGCAGTAGTCCAGATGCTCCGCACGCTGATTGCCGCCGTGTCTCCATGAAAGCAGAGACACGGCGAATATCGGAATCGGCCGGAAGAGAGGAGCCGATTAGCGCAGCGGTCGGATACCTTCTGTCTCAACCTCCCATCTCAGCCTATTGATGGACTCGATCGCCGCCCAAATGGTCCAAGACAAGGTATGGAGTAGTTGGTATCTTCTCTTTGTCTCCTGATGTAGATGTACGGTTTGATCTCCAGGCGGCTGCCTCTCACTCCGGCGGCCGCCTGATCCTTTTTGGGCTGCCTGCGCATGGCGGGCGCCGTTCACGCCATATCCATCGACGCAGATTCCAACGGGATCCTCTCCTTCAATTCATGCCGCCATAGTGATGGAAGAGTGTGATCTCATTAGGATCGTAGTACGTCATGTCCCCATGGAAAATATCGTGCTGCCAGAGCGCGGGTGCCGGTGAACCCGCTCTCGAGCCCCAGTGGTAGTTGGTTTGAGTCCTCCCATTCACCAGCCCCCAGATCGTGCCGCCAACGTGCCGGCTATATAGGATAGGCAGAATATTGGCCACCGTGGATCCGTTTTGACGAGCCAGCCATTCGGTGCAGATCATCGGCCGGTCCTCTCGAGCCAACTCGTCAATATCGTGAGTCATTGCATCCGGGCCGCCGTAGTTGTGAAACGTGACAATATCGGAGTTCTCCAGAATGACCTTGTCGATGTCCGTAAGTTGCCGTTTCCAGATGCCCACCGTGATGGGCTGCAAAGGATCAACGTCTCGGGCCCACGCAAACACCGCCTTCAGCAACGGCAGGCTCTTGTTCTCCATACTTGAGTTGCCAGGCTCGTTGTAAAGATCCCAGGCAAGTACTCTGGAGTCTGAACTGAAGGTCGTCATGATATCCGTGACGTAGTCTTTGAGGCCCTTCCAGGACGCCTGGTCAATAACACGGGTCTCACCAGGACTGGGTGTCCAGCCGTTCGCATACTCACCAGGAATCACGTCGGCCTGCTTGCCGAGGTGCGGATCGGTCACGGTGCTGAAGGTGCAATCGTCGAATAAGACCCAGATGATCTTGATGTGGTTCCGAGCGGCAATCTCCATGAAGGTACCCATCCTTGCCTTCAATCCCGCGGGGTCATTCTCCCATACGATGTATTGAAGAAACACACGTGCGCAATTGAAGCCGACAGAGGCGGCTGCGTGCATCTCACGCTCAATGGTCGCTGGATCAAACGTCTCCTTCTGCCACATCTCGGTGGTATTGATTGCGGTCGACGGAATGTAATTGAAGCCGAGCGGCCACGCCTGTTTGCTAAACCAGATCTGTGCCGTCGCGGCCGGCCACCTGCGCGATCCTGATTGCCCCGTTCCAGGGCTTGACCCGGCACCGGCTGAGGCACCGGCACGCGTGCTGTTGAAAGCAAAACGGCCATCCCTCCTGATTGCGGAGGGCACCCTCCCCTGCACGCTTTGCGCATGGGCGAGAGACGTCACGACGAGTAGAACCGCGGACGCAAGAATGCAGCGTGTGAGGCAGGACAGCGTTCGTTGAAAGAGATTCACACTCGACAATGAGTGGCTGAGGAAGCGCAGAAATCCCGGGCTAGGCGATTCTTGATTCCCGTGCCGCATGGAATCAACTCCTTGAACTTGTCGGCCCCTCGTTCTGAGTGATCTTCCAGAAACAGTTGGCAAAAGACGGCATAACCTTGACTAAAGGATTTCGTTGGAGAGATGCGTTTGAAAATCCGTTGGAGAACCGTTATGTCTCTCCCGTCGAAGAACCGAATTGCACACAGGTCCCCGTATTCAAACAGATCGAAACCTTTCGACGAAGACGCTAAGAACATAACCGCTGCATATTCCCCTGTCAACATTGATTGTAAAGTCAACTCAAAATGGGCTTTGCAGCTTCTGCGGTCAGATGTTCATCGGCATTCTCCGCTGCGGGTGCAAGCTTCCTTGCCGCCTTGTAAGCGCCAGGGGGCGCCGTAGAGTCGCGAATCACGAGATGCGTTGCAACTTTCACTTCGCGCCCTCTCCGCTTGTGCGCTCCCTCTTCAAGCAACATCTCCACGGCCACTTTGCAGAGGGTCTCTCTTGGAATGTCGACCGTAGTCATCGAGGGACTCATGAACTCGGAAAGATATGTATTGTCAAAACCGACGACAGAAACATCCTGCGGAATTCTCAGGCCAGCCTCAGTCAATCCATGATAAACACCGAGAGCTACCATGTCCGTAATCGCGACGACGCCAGTGAAATGCTCCGTCTTCAGTGCTTTCCGGATGGCCTTTAATCCTGCCTGAGCTCCGGGGCCAGGAACATCGACAACTGCAGCCTTCACTCCTCGCGACCTGTACTTGCGGATTGCCTCCGAGAAGCCCTGATTTCGGAAGCGATGCGATAAGAGCGATGGTTCCGGCTCCACCTTGACTGAATTCCTCACAAAAAGAATCTCGCGGTGGCCAAGCTCAACCAAGTGACTCACTGCATCAAACATTCCGCTCTTTGTATCCACGTGAATATTGCCCATGTGCAGCCCCGCTGCACCCACATCGAGGAAGACGCTGGAGGTGTCGGACGCCTTGAGCAGCGCAAAGGACTCTTCATCAAACTCTGAGGTGAGAACAGCTAGACCCGCCACTCTCATTCCCAGCATTTGCCGGACGCACGCGCGAAGCCGTGCTGGAGAGAACCGCGTTTCAAGGAGGGCGACCTGGTAACCGTGTCTGCGGCCCTCGGCTTCAAAGGCCTGCGCAGTCTCCGCGAAGAATGGATTCACCAGGTTGGAGACAATCAACCCAAGTACGCGAGTTCGATGTCTGGCGAGGTTGCTGGCATATAGGCTTGGCTGGTAGCTCAGGCGACTTACCACTTTGAGTACGCGAGATTTCGTATCATCACTGACAATGTCCTTGCCGTTCATGACGGCAGACACTGTGCTCAGCGATACATCGGCCAGTCGCGCAACGTCCCGAATTGTCGCTCTCTTCACAGACAAATCCTAACTGCTCTTAATAGGTTGGTGGGCGAATCGAGTATATCCTCGGTGATTGCAGCTTCTTTGCCAATTGCTCCGCGCCCTTGACTTCGCTCTATATAACATGATGCAAGTGGATGAAAATAAACTCGATAATGATAACATTGAAGGCTTGGCGAGTCAGACTGTGCGCTGACGGGCCCAGTCCCGTTCAGTCAAACTGCGACGATGATTCCTTACGAATCCTTTACGTCGTGTCTTATGCCCGTTCTTGCAGACCAATCGTGTGGCAGAGCGCGGCGTTCGAAGTCGGTTACGAGAGTGTGAGCCAGTTCAACCGCCAGTACAGCCGTTTCTTCGGCAAGCCAACAATTCGTGATATCAAGGCGCTGCGAGACGGCAAAGTTGCCGTGTCCACTGCCACTTAACGATGAATCGGCTAGTTACCTTCTGCTTATCTGGTTGACTCAGCATACCCCAATAGGTAGCGTGGAGGGGTGCCCAGACCGCCATTTCCCAAGACGCTACGGCAGTTTCAAAGCGACTTCACCACCGAGGAAGCCTGCCAAGAGTACCTGGCGGCCTGTCGCTGGCCCGACGGCTTCGTTTGTGCCCGATGCGGACATCGGCGAGCGTACGAATTGTTGAATCAACGACGGCAGCAGTGTGCCGGCTGCCGTCATCAGGTCTCGCTAACTGCCGGGACGGTTCTTCATGGGACCAAAATTCCGTTGACCCATTGGTTTTGGGCCGCCTATCTGATGACCACCGACAAGCGTGGCGTATCTGCTTTGCTCGTACAGAGGCAACTCGGTCTGTCCTGTTACGAGACCGCCTGGATGATGCTTCATAAACTCCGCCGGGCCATGGTCAATGTGGGTCGGGAGCCGCTACACGGCGAGATAGAAGTTGACGATACGTGGGTTGGCGGCGAGCAGGCAGGTCTCCGCGGAAGCCGACAACTCAAGGGGCGACGAGCGGCGCTGGTCTTGGTTGCCGTGGAAAGGCGTGGAAGGGGCACAGGTCGTGTCCGAATGAAAGTAATCCCAGATTTCAAGGCTAAGACCATCGTTCCCTTCCTCCACCAGAACGTCACTCCAGGTTCGACCATCTACACGGATGGCCTCAAGAGCTTTGAGGGTCTCAGAGAAGCGGGCTTCAAACATATTGCCCGCACTCAACCGCTGCGATCCGAACTTCTTAAAGGCGCGAAGTCGGCGGTTCCACTTGCCGATCGCGCAATTGGAAACCTAAAGCAATGGCTGATCGGCACCTACCACGGCGTGAGTAAGCCTCAGTTCCAGGTCTACCTCGATGAATTCGTCTTTCGGCACAACCGCCGCAAGACACCCGCAGCCGCTTTTCAAACCCTTCTTGGCCTCGGAACTGCTCAAATGTCAACTGAGTACGAGAGCATCCGTGGCGCCAAGGATCTTCAACCGCAAGATATTGGGCCTTGCTGAGTCAACCAGATAAGCAGAAGGTATCTATTCGACATTTTCGCATGTAAAACTGGTCTCATGCTGTGCCCGCTGAGGCTTCTG
>OBLW0100004224.1_pt1 | contig 10982 bp, 7 predicted proteins | sample 1520161 | NCBI WGS metagenome assembly OBLW01 (sample SAMEA3539309, study PRJEB22396) | soil metagenome | biome: tundra; feature: field; material: soil | place: USA | collected 2010-05 | depth 0.15 m
ATTGTTCCAGCTTCCGGACACCGAAGGCGTCCGGCACACGCCCGCCGAATTTCGCAACAGCAAGGCGGTGGTGTTCGCGTTCGTCCCGGCGGACGGGCCGGTCGCGAACGCCTACGCTAGCGAGCTGGCGCGGACGTGCGCGGCTTATGCGCCTCGCGGTGTGTCGTTTTACGGGGTGGCGTCTGACTCCGGGGCTAGCGCGCGCCGGTTGGGCTTACCGTTCCCGGTGCTGGTGGATCGCCGGCAGGAACTCGCGCGGCTGGCGGGAGTCAGGTCCACACCGGAGGTGGCCGTGTTTTCGCCCGCGGGCGAATGGCTCTATCGCGGCCGTGCGGATACCCGCTTGGCAGCCGCGCTGGACAAGATACTGGCTGGCAGTTCTGTGCCGACGCCGGCTTTCACACGCGACATAGCGCCCATCCTGTACCAGCATTGCGCCTCCTGCCACCATCCCGGAGAGGTCGCGCCGTTTCCGCTGCTCACCTATCAAGATGCCGCCAAGCGCGCCAAACTGATCGCTACGGTGACCGCCAGCCACTATATGCCGCCGTGGCAGCCGGAGCCGGGCTATGGCCATTTTCAGGGCGAGCGGCGGTTGCGCGACGCGGACATCGCCACGCTGCGGCGATGGGCCGAGGCGGGCGCGCCGCAAGGCGATCCGGCGCAACTTCCGCCCGCCCCTCACTTTCCCGAAGGCTGGCAGCTCGGCACACCGGACATGACCGTTCGCATGCCCAAGCCTTTCGCGATAGCGGCGGACGGTCCCGATCAATACATGTGCTTCGTCATCCCGTTGCACCTCACCGCGGACAAGTACGTGCGCGCCATGGAATTCCGGCCCCAGACGCGCAGCGTGGTGCATCATGCGCTGTTCCTGCTGGATTCCGGCCACATCGGGCGCCAGTTCGGCGAATCGTATCCGTGCTTCGGCACGCCGGGCTTCCTGCCTAGTGGGGCGTTAGGCGGATGGACGCCGGGGATGCAGCCCGCCCGCATGCCCGATGGCCTCCAACTCATCCTGCGCAAAGGCTCGGACCTGGTGATGCAGATCCACTATCATGCGACGGGCAAGCCGGAAACCGACCAGTCCACCCTCGGGCTTTATTTCACCGATAAGCCGCCCACTAAGTGGGTGGCGGACATCGCGCTGGGCTCGCACCAGATAGACATTCCGCCCGGCGAGCGCGCGTACAAGGTGCGCGACCACTTCACCACGCCGGTGGATGTGGAGGCGGTGGGGATCATCCCGCACGCGCACTACATTTGCAAAGAGATCGAAGGCTGGGCCATCTTGCCCGACGGCCGCAAGCAGTGGCTGATCCGCATTCGCGATTGGAATTTCAACTGGCAGGAGCAGTACCGCTACACCACACCGGTAAAGCTGCCGGCGGATACGCGCCTGGAAATGGAATTCACTTACGACAATTCCGACGCCAATCCGCGCAATCCGAATCATCCGGCGCGGCGCGTGGTGTGGGGCCCGGAGACCACCGACGAGATGGCCGGTCTGCACGTGCAGGTAGTGCCTGTAGACATGGACGACTGGCACGAGTTGGGCCAGGCGCTGTGGGGGAAGTTCATGCGGAGCGTGGGCGGCGGGTTCTATCGGAAGCCGGAATAAGAAGACAGAAGTCAGAAGACAGAAGTCAGAAGTCAGGGGCGTGATTCCGGCTTCTGTCTTCTGACTTCTTTTCTTATTTTGGCGCGTAGAGCGGCGCTACGGAAACCATCGCCAGACCGGTAATGAACAGGACGAACATGATCACGATGAGCGCCTTGATGCGCGAATCGGCGCCCTCGAATTCCTTCCAAACCAGCAGGCCCCAGAGGGCGCTCACCATGGCCGCGCCCTGGCCCAGCGCCAGGCTGATGGCTGGTCCGACCTGCACGGCTTCCGGCGCGCTCGACGCTACGAAATTGGTGATCATGCCGGCGCACCAGAGAATGCCGCCCGCCACTCCCAGGAGGTGCTGCTTGGGTAGTCCCTTGAAGTAATCCGGAAGCTCCAGCGGCTCACCCTCCACCGGCAAATTCATGAAGAACAGGTTGAAGACGAAGGTGGAAAGAAACACACCCAGCGCGAAGACCACCCCGATGGCGTACGGCCCCAGTCCGTTCTCTCCTGCCGTGCCGCCCCACTCGCTGGACTTTGCCATCACCACCAACGGATAGAACGACCCCATCAACACGCCGCTGGCTAGGCTGAGGAACACGCCCTTGAGGCTCACCTTTTTCCTGGTGCTCTTGGCCGTTCCGGCCTGCGCCCGCAGTTCCGCCCGCAACTGCTCCATGGCGCGGTAGGCGACTGCGTCGACTATGATGGCCACCACCACCAGCGCGCAGCCGACGAACAACAGAAGGGGATTTCCCTGCGGCCGAATGATGTAACTCCAGATAACCCCGATAATGAGCGCCAGGCCGATGCCCACCGGAAACGCCACCGCCAGCCCAGCCACTGTGATGGCCGCCACCAGCAGCATGTTCGCCAGATTGAAGATCATCCCCGCGCCGAAGCCCATGGCCGCGTAGCGCTTGCCGCCGTTCATCAAATCGTCGAGGAACGAGAAACCGTCGTAGCCCAGCGAGCCTAACGTGAAGGCGCAAATCACGGCGGCCAGCAGGACGCCGAAGGCGTAGTCGAAATAGAACAGCTCGAAGCGCCATTTGCCCGACATTTTCTGGGTGTTGGCCCAGGATCCCCAGCAGAGCATGCTAAGGAAGAGCACCAGCAGGGTCGCGAGATAGGTGTGGGGTAGGATCATGAAAGCCTTCGACTTGAAACCTGAGCCTACAACTTTGTGCCGGGCGGGTCAAGGGGCGATGCCGCGAGGAACGGACGATTGACAATCGGCCTGCAGGTTGGCAACCTGCCCCACAAGGATCTGCTGCCGCACGTGGAGGGGCCGCTCCGATTGACTGCAATCCGGCAGCGGCGTCACGGAGTAATAATTCAATCCATAGCGCCAGGTCCGGTGCATGCTCTCGATGCACACACGGTCGCGCTGCGCGGCGATCTCGCGCCACAAAGGGCGCGCCGAATATGCTCGATCGATAGCCGGCAGGTCGATCAACTTCAACGCCGTAACTCCCGCGGCGACCGCCACCGCCATCGTGGCCAGCGCAGCGGCGCGGTGGCCTAGGCGCTCCAGCCAGTAGATGCCCAGCGCCAGCGCACCCGGCAGAAGCCAGGGCCACTGGAATGCCGGCAAGGGTGCGCGCGACAGGCCCGCCGCCAGCGCCTGCGGCAGGACTGGCAGCGCCGCCGGTATGGCCACCAGGCAGAGCGCCGCGGCGGGCAGCACCCACTGTGCGCGCCTGGCTTCCGCCAGTGAGATGCCCATCAACGCGGCGGCCGCGGGCGCCAGCGGTAGCAGGTAGCCGGGGAGCTTGTTCTTCGAGAACGAAAAGAAAATCAATACGAAGAGCAGCCACAGTAACAGGAAGCGGCGGCGGGCGTCGCGAAAGAGCGCGCGGCGCGCCAGCAGCAGAAGCGCCGGCGTCCATGGCATCAGCGCGGCGGCCAGCACCGGCGCGTAGAACCAGAATGGCTGCCCATGGGCCAACGATGCCGTGGTGAATCGCTCGAAATGCTGCTCCCAGAAAAAGGTTCGCGGGAAGACCGAGCCATTGCGCAGGTAGCACAGCAGGTACCATGGCAGGGCGACGATCAGGAACGCGCCGGAGACGGGCAGGCGCAGCAGATCGGTCCAGCGGCGCCGGCCGCACCAAACGAGCGGCAGCGTGAGCACCAGCGGCACCAGGCCTTTGGCCAGCACCGCCACGCCCATTAGCGCGGCGGCCAGCGGGAGGCGGCGCCGGTTGCCCGTCTCGATCCAATCGAGCGACAGCAGCATGGCCGCCGAGAAGGCCGCCGCCATGGGCAGATCGGTGGTTCCGATGAAGCTGCATCCCAACCATGCGGTTGAAGTGCCCAGCATGAGGGTCGCCGCCCAAGCCGCGCGCGCGCCGAATTCGCGGCTCATCATGCATTGGAAAAAGATCAGGAAAGCCACAGAGAGCAGCGCCACGGGGACGCGCGGGGCAAGGTCTTCGCCGATCCCCAACCGGAAGGCCGCGCCCGTCATCCAATACAGCAGCGCCGGTTTTTCGAACCACGGCGCGCCCCACAGCCGCGGCGTAATCCAATCGCCGGAGCGTGCCATCTCCCGGCCGATGGAGGCGTAGCGCGGCTCATCCGGCCCGAGCATTCCAGCCGCCGAGAGGCCGGAGAAGTAAAGGATCGCTAGCAGGGGGATCGCCAGCCACCAGGCGCGCGCTCGCCCCCCGGCAGCTATGGCTGTTTCCTCGCCGCATGAAACGACCGCTCCACCATATCGTGCACGTCGGTCGAAACGCCGTGGTCCCGCCACAGCCAGCGCATCATCTCCGGGAATACCGTCTGCAGCATCTTCTGCCCGTGCCGCTGAATGCCCCACGAGTAGTTCACGTCGTAACCCTTTTCCGTGAGCGCCTGTTGCATGCGGACGTTTTGATAGAACCAGTCGCGCGCCTGGTCGTAGGTTCCGTCGGCTCTCAGGCTGCGGTTATCGTTACGGCCATCCACCAGGAAGACGCGCAGCGGCTTTTTGTCGCTGGCGCGGATAATGTCCGGATAAGCGTTTCCGCCGCGAATGTTAGTGAAGCTACCCACGTTACTCAGCACTTTCCGGAAATCGTTGGGCCGCTGCCACGCCACGGTGAAGGCCGCGATGGCTCCCGAACTCGACCCGCCGATGCCGTGGCGCTCCGGATCCTTCGATATGCTGTACTCCTTATAGATCGCCGGAAGCAGTTCATCCACGACGACCCGCGCGTACTTATCGTCCAAGGTGTTGTACTCGGTGGGCCGGTTGGTGGTGCGGTCGCCCCACTCGCTGCCGGACGGCTCCGGCTGGTCGGGTCGGCGGCCCGGATTGATAAAGACTCCGATCATGACGGGAAGCTCGCGCCGGTAGATCAGGTTGTCCATGACGACCTGCGCTCGGACATCGCCCTCCGGAGCCATGAACGCCTGCCCATCGTTGTAGATCATCAGGCTGGCCGCCACGGCCGGGTCGTACTGCGCCGGGACGTAGACCCAGTAGGTGTGCTGCGTTCCGGGATAGGCCGTGCTTGGCAGGGTAAAGGGTCCCTTGATCTCGCCCTTCGGGACGCCGTCCTGTGGGATCGCATCGGTCGCCAGCTTGTAGTAGATGTCGGTGTTGGGGGTCTGTGGCGGCGTTTGCGCGAGCGCCGCGATTGCCAGTAGCACGAACAATGCGGAGAGAGTGCGTTTCATGGCTTTGGAAGCCACCATACCACAGCGCATTGGAGGGCGGCCAATCCTGGCCTGGGGTCCCCTCTGGGGACGCCTTTCAGGGGGCCAAGCCGGCTCAAAAGCCGGCTGCGGGCATGATTGCCCGCCCTACGGCTATCACTTCAGCTTCACTGGATACGGCTCGTGTTCCGGCAGCTTGGGGTTGGACTTCTCCAGGGCCTTAAGCAACTCCGCCACTCCCCGTTCCAGTTGCGGATCGTGGCCTTCAATGACGGACTTCGGGTCGTTTTCCACCACGATGTCGGGGTCCACGCCGTGGCCTTCGATGGCCCACTTGCCTTCGGCCGTGGCATAGGCGAATTCCGGCACGTTTACCGATCCCCCATCGATAAGCTGTCCGTGGTCGTTGATTCCCACCACGCCGCCCCAGGACCGCTCACCGATCAGCGGGCCCAAGCCGGCGGTACGGAACATCCAGGGGAAGATATCGCCGTCCGAGCCGGAGTTTTCGTCCAGCAGCACGGCTTTCGGTCCGATGAAGACGCTATCCGGGTAGGGCTCCGGCGTGGCAATATTGCGCGGAAAATCGACCCCGGACAACTTGCGGGTCAAGCGCTGGATCACCATGCGCGAGATATTGCCGCCGCCGTTGGCGCGGTCGTCGATCAGGAGGGCTTCCTTGCGAAGCTGCGGAAAATACCACTTGATGAACTCGCGAATGCCGGCCTCGCCCATGTCCGGCAGGTGCATGTACCCGATGCGGCCGTGAGACAACTCGTCCACGCGGCGGCGGTTTTGCTCCACCCAGTCGAGATACAACAAATTGGTCTCGCTGTTCAAGGGTCTATAAGTGACTTTGCGCGCGCCGGCCAGCGAAGGAGTGCTGTTCAGCATCAGGATCACCGGCGCATCGCCCGCGTGGCGCAGGAATTTGTAGATGTCGTCCTTGGCAGTTACATCTTCGCCATTGATGGTCAGAACATAATCGCCGACCTTGGCGTCGACACCGATCTCGGTCAGAGGCGAGCGGTAGACTTCCTCCTCGTTTTGGCCGCGGAAAATCCTGGCGATGCGATAGCGCCCGGAATTGGCGTCCACCTCGAAGCGCGCGCCTGGCAGGCCGGCGTGCGGGCGCGGGGGAATCTGTATGTCGCCGCCATCGATATAGGCGTGCTGCACGGTCAACTCCGAAATCATTTCGCCGATCACGTAATTCAGATCGGTGCGATGCGCCACGTAGGGCAGGAGCAAGCTGTAGCGCTGCCGGAGGGCTTCCCAATCGTAGCCGTGCATGTTGGGCGCGTAGAAGAAATCGCGGTAACGCCGCCAGACTTCGTTGAAGATATCGTTCCATTCCGCAACCGGATTCTTCTCCAGCATCAGCCCGGCTGTGGAGACGGTTTTCTTGGTGCTTGCGCCGGTGGGTGTGGCATCGTACACGTTCCAGGCCTGTTCCTGGCGGACCAGCACTTTCGACCCATCGCGGGAGACTACAAATCCGCCAATATCTTCGACCAGCCGAGTCTCTTTCCGGTCCTTGAAGGTGAAGAGGCGCAACGAAGACTTGGTGGCCGCGGTCCGGCCGTAGTAAAACTCCGGCGCGACGCCGTAGATCAGCGCATCGCCAGTCACCGTCAGGCCGAAATAGTTTTCCGCGTCCAGAGGCACGCGCGCCACGCGCTCGGCCAGTCCGTCGAAATCGATGCCGCCATCCTTTGGCTCCGGATGGGTCTCCTCGGCCTTCTTGTCTTTCTCGTCCTTGCCCTTGTCTTTGTCTTTATCTTTGCCGGTGTCTTTGGAGGCATCTTTGATCGTTACTTCGTCGCTTTCCGGCGGAAACGGATTCTTGACGTCCTTACGTAGAGCCATCACGAAGATGCCGCGCGCACGATTGGTCGCAAAGTCGAATTCGATGCGGGAGAGCTGCGGCTGGAATTCGTGGCTGGCCATAAAGTACAAGTACTCGCCGCCGGGATGCCAGGCCGGCGTATCTTCGTTGAACAACCCGCTGGTCACCTGGCGCAGCTTGCTCTCCTTCATGGACCAGATATAGAGCGATGAAAGCCCCCTGTTATCGTTAATGCTGAACGCCAGGTACCCGCTGCCCGGCGACCATGCATAGTCGCGTATCTCGCCCTCGGTGGAATGCGCGATCTGCCGGGTGGCGTGGTCCTTCAGCGACACCAGCCACAGCCGGCCGTCTTTATCGCTGAACGCGATGCGCTCGTTATCCGGCGACCACTTGGGATCGTAGCGGAAGGCTTGACCGCCGCTGGTGATTTTGTCCGGGGGCGACGAGCCATCCTGCGCCACCACGTAGATCTCCTCTTCGCCGCTGGCGTCGGACAGAAACGCCACCTTGGAGCCATCGGGCGACCAGACCGGCCATTTATCGTGTGCACCGGGCGAATGCGAGAGGTTGCGCGTGGGTCCCTTCTCGACCGGCGCGGAGAAGATGTCGCCGCGCGCCGCAAACAGCACCCGCTCGCCCTTGGGACTGAATTCGACCTGCTCGATGAGGTTGGCCGCGGAGACGTAACTGGGCCGCCGGTTGACGCCGTCATCGGGCACGCGCACGGAGATGGGCGCGCTCTTTCCTGTTTTCACATCGAGCACCTGCAGCTCGCCGTTGAGCTCGTAAACGATGCGGCTTTGGCGGTCGGTCGAGGGCCAGCGCACGTCCCAAAGCGTGTACCGGGTGATCTGCCGCCTCTTGCCGCTGGCGGTGTCATAAGCATAGATGTTGAAATGGCCGTCCTGGTCCGAATCGTAGTAGATCTCATGGCCGATCCACATGGGGTCGCGGCTGGCCCGTTCGCCTTCGCTGATGAGCTTGGCGGCGTGCGTTTCGGTATCGAAGATGTAGAGCTTGTTGGCCTCGCCGCCGCTGTAGCGCTTTTCGGTGCGGAAGTCGCGTGCTTGCGGCGAATACGCGATCTGGTTGCCACCCGGCGAGTACGAGCCGGCGCCGGAAACCGGCATGGGCAGCGGCTCGGAAGGGCCGCCATCGATGGGGACGCGGAAGAGGCGGGTCAGCGCGTGCGCGCGGGCATCGCGCATGGAGCGATAGATCACGTAGTGGCCGTCGTTCGACCAGCCGTAAACCTGATTGTCATAGCCCCAGCGCGGCGGCAAGGGGCCCTGCGCCGGATAGAAGGTCAACTGCTTCGGCTCGCCGCCATCGGCGGGCATGACATAGACCTGCTCATCGCCGTCGTACTGGCCGGTGAAGGCGATCCACTTGCCATCCGGCGAGAACTTCGCGAACAGCTCGACGCCGGGGTGCGCGGTCAGGCGCGTGGCCGTGCCGCCTGCCGCGTTGACCAGCCACAAGTCGCCGCCGTGGGTGAAGACGATGCGGTTATCGTGGATGTCGGGAAAGCGCAGGAGCTTGGTTTGCGCCGATAGCGGCACGCTCAGTGCGAGCAACAAAAGCCAGCCTGCCAGGGGGCGGCGCGCGGCACGATCGGGTTTAGATTGAAGGCGCATAGGACTCTGACGTGTGGAACTGCGAAAGGATAAGCCTAGCAGACAGAGAAAGCAGCAGGTGCAATCGGCACGTGTAATCGGCACGCAGACTGCTAGAATCGGACGGAGATGCCCCAGACCGGCGCCCTGGACCCGAAAACCGCGCGCGAGATGCGGTTCGCGATGCGCCTATCGTTGGCGTTCGGCGTGTTCATGTTGACTGGGAAAGTGGCGGCTTACCTGATTACCGGGTCGGCGGCGATTCTGTCGGATGCTTCGGAATCCGTCGTCCACCTGGTGGCGGTCGTATTCGCCTGGTTCAGCCTGTGGCTGAGTCTGAAGCCGGCCAACCAACGGTACCTCTACGGCTTCGAGAGGATCAGCTTCTTTTCGGCCGGGTTCGAGGGCGCCATGATCGTGCTGGCGGGCTTGTTCATCATTGTCGTGACCATACGGAAGTGGTTGACCGGGCTGGAACTCGACAACGTTGGCGCGGGCACTCTGTTTACACTACTTACGGCGGTACTGAACGCCGGGCTGGGGTGGTACCTGGTACGGACCGGGAAGCGGACGCAGTCGCTGATCCTGGAGGCCGACGGGAAGCATGTCCTGACGGACAGTTGGACCAGCGCCGGGGTGGTGGCCGGGCTGGTGCTGGTGATGTGGACCGGGTGGAAGCCTTGGGATGCGATCTGTGCGCTGGCGGTGGCGCTGAATATTCTGTGGTCGGGCGGCAACCTGATTTGGCGGTCGGCCACCGGTCTGCTGGACACCGCCGACCCGCGCACCGGCACCGTGCTGCGCGAGAAGCTGGACACGCTATGCGGGGAGTTGGGCATGCAGTATCATGGCGTGCGCTTCCGCAGCACCGGGCAGAGGCTGATGGTGGAGGTGCACCTGCTCTTCGCCGGTTCGCAGACGGTGGCGGAGGCGCACCGCCTGGCAACGCTGCTGGAAGAGCGGCTGGCGGAGACGCTTGGGCAGCCGGCCGAAGTGATCACGCACCTGGAGGCCCGGGACGATCACGAGGCGGTCCACCGGGCTGTGCATTATACAGGGAAGCCTGGCGAGCGATAAGGGCTGGATCGGCTCGCGCCCCGAGATGTACAATATCGATTGACATTGCGTACGCTATGATCGTACAATTTGTTCATGAAGGTGCCTATCTCGGATTTCCGGAAGAACTTGTTCCAGCTTGTGGACAAGGCTCTTAGCGGCGACGTCGTGGAGGTCACCCATAAGGGAAAGACCATCCGGCTGGTGCCCGAAGCCCAAGGATCAAAACTGGACAGATTGACGCCCACTCGCATCTTCAACCCCTCGTTCTCGGGAAAAGATCACCAGAAGGCCAGCCGCGGACTTCTTGCCGAAATGCAGCGGGAGTGGGAAAAGGACTGGTCCGACCTTTGATCTGCTATCTGGATACCCAGGCGGCAATTTGGCTGGCCGAAGCCAATACGCGAAAGCTATCCCACAAAGCGTTGTCCTACATCGAAAAAGCGGAGGTGCGCATTTCTCCGATGGTGGTAGTGGAGTTTGGATATCTGTATGAGCTCGGCAGGATCGTCCTTACTCCACAGCAGATCGTCTACAAACTCAGTGCAGAACTTCAGTGCATTGTGTGCGATTACCCGTTCCCTATCATCGCGGAAATAGCCCTTGGGGAGACGTGGACGAAAGACCCATTTGACAGGCTGATCGTTTCCCATGCCAAAGCCAACGGACGATCCGGACTGGTCACCAGGGACGCACTGATCGCCGAACATTACCCAAGCGCTATTTGGTGACGCAGTTACCTGCCATTCGGATCGCGCGCGGGTTGGGTGAGCGCCAAGTCCCGGTTACCAGTACCCTTCGTGGCGGGAAATGCGGACGCAGCGTTAATAGCGTAGTAACGTGTTAACTGAGGTGCCTATGCGTTTGTGGTGCGCCGCATTTATCGTTGGTATTGCGCAGGCAGCCGGACCGGCTCCGATGATGCCTGCCCGGTTAGCCTTCGAACCGAACGCCGGGCAGACGGAAGCCGGCTACCAATTTCTGGCCCGTGCGCGCGGCTACAGTGTGGCGATCTCGGCGAATGAAACGACTATCCGGGCCGGGAGCGCCCAGGTTCGGCTTCAGTTTGTGAATAGCCAGCCCGTTGTACTGGAGGGCCTCGACCGGCAGCTTGGCGTGGTCAACTACCTATTGGGAAACGATCGAAGCCATTGGCTGCGCGGGATTCCGACCTACGCGCGGATTCGCGGCCGGAATCTCT
>OBLW0100004227.1_pt1 | contig 10974 bp, 11 predicted proteins | sample 1520161 | NCBI WGS metagenome assembly OBLW01 (sample SAMEA3539309, study PRJEB22396) | soil metagenome | biome: tundra; feature: field; material: soil | place: USA | collected 2010-05 | depth 0.15 m
TGCGACAGGTCCCATCGCGCATAGCGCACCGTGAGCCGGTCGAGATGCCGGTAGCCGAGACCTCGCGAGCCAGCAGCGGTTCGCCAGCGGACCGTGCTCTCGCATCCGCCAGCAGGCGAAGACGGGCGCCGGTCCGACCGGAACACAGGCCGCGTCGAGCGCAATCCCGCAGTGCACTTCGTTACGATTCTCGCTCTTCGCGACGAAGAACATGCTGCCTGCGGTGCACACGCCCTCCGCGCTCTTCGGGACCTTCTTGTTCGTAGTGCCCAAGGGGAGCGCTCCGCTGACTCCTCGCCCTCCGAACCGGCCTTGGACCTCTTACACGCCGGGCGCCGTTAACGTCCCAATGGGACGCAACGGCGGGCCGGATGGTGGCATAAGAGCGCGCCAGCGGGCCCCCGATCCCTGGTTTTCCGTGACGGCACGGACTCTGCGTGGGGGCCGACCATGAACAACCTCCAAATCGGACTCCTCTCTTCGCTCCTCCTCGCCGTCTCGGCGTGCGGCAGCGAGGCTCCAGGCGCCGATCAGACCCCGAGAACGCGAAGCAGGAGGCTGCGCAGCTTGGCGCGTGTCCGCTACCGCCCGTGAACTTGCGCAGCGCGGCGCTGTTCGCGGTCCTCGCGGGCGCCACCGTCACCAATACCGGGCCCACGGTAGTGGACGGGGACCAGATGGCGAGCACCTTCGTCACGACTGTGGGCCGGCAGGTCACTCTGAAGGGTGGGGCGCGGGCCTCGAACGTGTTCTGGCAGGTCGGTAGCTCCGCAACCATCGGCGCCTACTCGAGCGTCTCGGGGACCGTCATGGCCGATCAGGCCATCAGCCTGAAGACCGGAGCCGTCCTGAATGGTCGCGCGCTCGCGCGAATCGCCGCGGTCACCCTGGACACCAACTCCGTCATCCAGCCCTGACGCCTAAGTCAGCGAGCATGATCTTCTATCACGCTCGCTGATCTATCGCCCAGGTTTGCGCCAAATCAGCGTTCACATTCGTGAACGCTGATTTCGAGGCGCTGGGAGGGGAACCGACGTCGACTTCGAGGCCGGCGTCGTACCCCGCCGGCCCCTATGCGGTCGCATTGCGCGCGAGAGCGCATGGACGAAATCGGCCGCGATTGTCGTTTGGTCGGCATTGTGGCGCCGCTCGAGGCAGGTCCCGTTCCCAATCACCAGAAACCTCATCGGCACCAGAAAAGGTAGAATTCATGTCTAACAAACTCGCCTCGATGACACTGTCGATCGTCTCCGGAACGGCGCTCGCGTGGGTGGCGGCTTGTTCGAGCGGGAGCGGAGCCGACAACGGCAGCCCGGATGCGAGTGGCTCCTCGTCGGGCAGCAGCGGCACAAGCAGCGGCACAAGCAGCGGCACCAGCAGCGGCACCAGCAGCGGCACCAGCAGCGGCACCAGCAGCGGCAAAAGCAGCGGCACCAGCAGCGGCACCAGCAGCGGCAAAAGCAGCGGCAAAAGCAGCGGCAAAAGCAGCGGCAGCGGCACGGATGGCGGCACGGATGGCGGCACGGATGGCGGCACGGATGGCGGCACGGACAGCAGCGCGCACTGTAGCCTGACACTCGTCAATTTGCTGTCCGCAGCGAGCTTCGCGGTTCTGGCCGGCTCCACGGTCACTAACACCGGACAGACCACAGTGACGGGGGATCTCGGCGTGAGTCCCGGCACGGCTGTGACGGGATTTCCGCCAGGAACGATTACGGGCGCAAAGCATGCCGATGCCGTGGCAGCGCAGGCCGAAGCCGATTTGACGACAGCGTACAACGACGCCGCTGGACGGACGCTGTGTCCGATCGGTGTGGCCGGAAACCTCGGAGGGCAAACGCTGTCCCCGGGCCTCTACAAGTCCACGTCTTCCCTTGAGGTCTCATCGGGTGACCTCACGCTCGATGCCAAGGGCAACTCCGGCGCCGTTTGGATCTTTCAAATGGCAACCACGCTGACCACGACTACGGGTCGCCAGGTCGTCCTCGCCGGTGGTGCGCAGGCAAAGAACATTTTCTGGCAGGTCGGCAGCTCAGCGACCCTTGGAACGACGTCGACCTTCAATGGAACGATCATGGCCGATCAAGCGATCACCATGGCTGCCGGCGCGACGCTCAACGGCAGGGTGTTGGCTCATACTGCTGCGGTCACATTGGACAGCAACATGATTGTGAGGCCGTAGGCAGGTCCTCGGCTCGGCTAACCGCGACCGTGGGCTGAGGAATCCGTCAGGGGCTTGCCGCGGGGAACGAAAGGGGCCGAGGATGCGGCGATGCGTGCCTGCCGACCCATCCATGCGCGACGTTCGCTCGCGCCGGCACTCCTGGGCGCGACCCTGAGCTGCGGAACGGGCGCGGACGCGACCACGGAGCGCCGACGCAAGCACGGGCGCGGAGGCAGGCGCGGGCCCCGGCGCCGACGCCAACCCGGACGCACACGCGGGCGCGGAGGCAGGTGCAGGCGCAGGGACGGACGCAGACACAGCCGCGGACGCGAGCACGGACGTGGGTTCGAGTGCAGCCGCGGACGCGAGCACGGATAGACCACGACGGGGCCGGGGATATAACCTTCCGTTCATGTCACCGGTCGAGTCCGTACAAGTGACGCTCGCCGATCGCGGCGACCTCGCGGCGATGCTCGCCCTCTCCAACGAGTCGGCCGCGAGGTCCGTCGCCAACTTCGCGACGGCGCCCGAGCCGCTCGACGAGTGGGTGGAGGCGTTCGAGCGCGCCAGCGCGGCCTATCCCTGGCTGGTCGTAGGCACCTTCGAGTTCTTCGCAACGCGGGGCGACCACGAAGCGATCGCCGCGCTGGCGACCTACGCGCTGCAGCGGCACTACCCGGACGCGGTCGACACCGGCAACGACGCCCTGGCGCTGCTCGAGCGCGTCATCGACGCCCAGGCGACGCTCGTGGCGCGCTGGCTCGGGGTGGCCTTAGGTCATCGCCGCGGCCACTCTTCGCGACGACTTCGAGCCCTTCGAGACGCTCGTGAAGGCCCTCGCGTCTCCGTACGAAGAGCAGCCGGAGTTCGCCTACCTGAGCCAGCCGCCCGGGCGTGAGGAGCGCGTGCAAGCCACCTTCTGCGGCACCTGATTCGCCGTCGACGAGCACGGGCCGTCCGCCTCGGGGATTCGAGGCATTAGTTCGCCAGGATGGAGGGGGCCCGGTCGGTCGGAGCGTCGTCCCGGGCGGCGTCGAAGGAGCAGGGCTCGGCGCGGGCGTCATCGCGCCCGCGGTGCTACGAGGCACGGGCCGGTCAAAGACGCCCCAACTTCCATTGATGGCTCGACCTCGTCGAGTAGTTTGGCGGTCGGCTCGACGTACCGAAGGGTGTTGCAGCGGCGCCTGTACCATGGGCAGCGTTGGCCTCCACGTATCAATGAATGCAAGTACGGAGCACCCTTCTCGCGAAGGAGTCCTGACATATTGTGGCGAATGCGGGAAGGAACGTCTCTAGTGCCGATTCGGTGTGATAACTCGGGAACCAACCTCGATCGTGTTCGAAGGGCGATATCCACGTAAGCCGCCCGTTTTCCCATACCGTCGTCCCAGTCGGGTCGTGCCCCGTGATGAGGATGGGGCCGGTCCATCGGCCCGCGCAGAACGAGAACATCGCGTCGATGAGAAGTAAGAAGTCGACAACGTCGCGAGTAGGAAGCCCAAACGCTCCTGCGCGATCAAGGCGCCCCGGAGCGCGGCGCGGGGTCAACATAACGCCCATCGGACGCCCAACCAGTTCCCGTCGCGCTGGAACGCCGACCACGTTGGCTTCTATCCAGTGAGGACGCGACTTCTATGGAGTGAAGTCGCGGCCGACCGGCATGCCATCGCGTCTTCTATCATGTGATGCCCGGGCTGCGCCCCGGAGAGTGCCGAGCTCCGTCAGTCCGCCGATGCGTCCGGTAGGTGAGCCTGTCCGCACCATTGATCCATGGGTAGGCTTTCGTTCGTCACGAGCTCCGGGCACCCGTGCGAGTCGGTGCGGGTCACGACGGGTGGCCCGTCGGCCTGGCCCGGTCCCACTACGCACTGACTCGAGCTGGACGCCCATCCCCCCCAATCGCCGGGCGGCGTTTCACATCCGGCCAGCGCGGTGATGGGGCAGCACACGCCGTTGCCGTCCGGCGCGGGGGTCGACGCGACGCTCCCGTCGGACATCGGCGTCGCGGTGTTCCCGTCGCCCGTCGGCAGCGCAGCGCTGTCGTCCCCTCGGGCATCCATGCCTTCGGCGTCGATCGCCGCCGAGTCATGCGCTCCGTCGCCCGAATCGTCCTTGCAGCCGGCAAGTGCGATCGAAACGGAAAGGAATATCGAAAAGCAGGTGCGACTCATGTCGGAAGGACAGAGCACACTTCGTACCAACTCGGACGAACGTAGCCCCATGCTTCCACAAGGCCGGTTCAACTGCCGGTTTCTCATGTGGAGTGCACGCCCGGTGGTCCGAGCGATCTGTGCCAGGCCGTGATCGCGGCGCCAGAGGGGCCCACCCGCGCTCCGCCTTTGTTTCAGTCGGAGTTGTGATCGAAGAGCTCGATCGCGAAGACGAGTCGCCACTCGGGCGCTCCGAAGTGCTGGTTGATGCCGGCCCCCGTGCCCAGCTTGACTCGCAGCTGCGGCACACGGCCGGCCGTCCCTTCGAGTCGACCCGTGAGGAGCCCCTCCAGCGCGGTGCTCGTCGATCCCAGGAAGGATCGAAGCGCGGTTGCCCCGAAGGCGCTTAGCACCGGGATCGCCACGCGTCTGGGCAGCGCCGCGGTCGGTGGGGCCGCGAAGATCGAGCCGGTGGTGCGCCGCGCTGAGCGCGTGCCTGAAGGAACCGCCGCCGTCTCGATCGGGTTGGCGGACGCCTTTTTGCGCGAGGTCGAGACGTGCATCGCCGAGACTAGTTTAGTCCGCCACTTGTAGCGCTTCGCTCGAACCGTTATGGCGAGAAGGTCGCCGATGCGGCTTGACCGGCGAACAGGTCAAGGACCAGCTAACCCCCTTTCGAAGTGACGACTGCTGGCGCTGCCTTCGCCCAAGCCTCGGCGGCACCGCCACTGCGGCGGCGCACCGTCGAGCAGCGCTGCGCGAGCTCGTGGCCCGCATGGTCGAGATCAATGCGAAGAGCGAATTCCTCGTGGGTATCGAAGAGGCGTACGTCTACGGCAGCTATCTGCGCCTGCAGACGTGTCGGTCGCACCCGCCGTCGGGATGCTCTTTCGTTGTGGGCGAAGGGGGCGTCGTCGACGCGCGCGCGAACGTGAGCGCCTGGTGGGGTCGCGTCTCTGCAAGGCCCGGTCGGCGGAGAGTCGTCGCTGGCGGGTCGCGTGCGGCGTCTTAGTCGGCACCCGAATCGGTGCCACACGCGCCTTCGTGCGAGATCGGGTACGGGAGAACCCCGACCGGGTAGTTGCACGAATCCCCGGCGACGGTCGCTCCCGTACAGCTACACGCAAGCGGGCCCCCCGCGTCGCACGCTCCCGCCCCGACGCTGACGGCGAGACAGGTGCCCGACGTGCCGCAGCCTTCGGCGATCTTGAAGCCGCACCCCTGATTCGTCGGGCAGTCGGCGTTCGAGCTGCAAGGAACGGCTGTACCGCCTTCGGTGGCGCTGCTGCCACAGCCAAGGGCGATGAGCGCCGTAGAAGCCAAGAGCACGAATACGGTCCGAGCGTGTCGAATGATTGCCCGCGCCATGGCGGTTGCACTAGCAAAGCTCGTACCTTCGGATACGCCCCTCCAAATTGGGCACAGGAAAACGGGCACCTTGACCCAGTTCCGCGGTTGCGCGACCGCGCTGTCGCGGTGGGTGGGCTTCTTTCACCCCCTCGCCTCGAGCTTCCCGGCCAGCCTTTCGAGCTCGTCCGGGCGATGTCGTAGCAATGCCGAGCGGCGGATCCAACGTGGACGCCGCGGTGGCCTCCTTCGACGTTGCCTGTCGGGGCAACGCCAAACACAGGCGACCACGGTCACGTACGGGACAGGACCTGGCTCGTCCGGCATCTCACGCCCGACGAGCAACGCGCGCTCCTCGACGCGCCCGAGCCGACCAAGCGCCTGGGCATCCGCGATCGGGCCATGCTGCTGGTCGCGATCACTGGCGGACTTCGCGTCTCGGAACTCATCGGGCTGCGCGTCAGCGAAGGGCTGTTCGACGGTCGCTACGTCGACCTCCTCGTGCGAGGAAAAGGACGTCGCGAGCGCTCGCTCACCCTGTGGAAGTCCGTCGCCGACGCGATCCGCGCCTGGCTTGCCGTGCGCGGCGAGGCCCCGACTCCGGAGCTGTTCCTCAACGCCTGGGGCACGCACATGACGCGCTCCGGTTTCGAGCGCGTGCTCGCCAAGCACGTCGGGACCGCGACCACGAAGTGTCCCTCGCTCCGATCGAAACGAGTCTCCCCGCACGTCCTTCGTCACACGTGCGCGCTGAACACGCTTCGAGCCACACGCGACATTCGAAAGGTCTCGCTGTGGCTCGGTCACGCGGGCACGCAGACCACCGACATCTACTTGCAGGCCGACCCGACGGAAAAGCTCGAGGCGCTCACAGCGATGACAGTGCCGGCCCTGCGGCCCGGCAAGTTCCGTCCCGCGGACCGGCTGATCGCTGCCCTGCGAGCGCCTACGAATATGCGGAGCCCGAAGGCATGAATGCACGAGAAAGGACCGCGAATGTGACCGCTGCGCGGCATTACTTGGAGGTCCGCATACGTGCGCTTATGCAGACGTCTGCATAGGCGCACCAGTCGTTCGCGCCCCATGTCGTCGCCGCGTACGATGCGCACGCCCGCGTGCAGGTTGAACCCGTCGCGCTCGACGGCGACCGCTGGCTTGCCGGTTGCCCTCTCGTCGTGGTCATCCTCGGGGGTCTCGGCGTTTGGCAACGTCGCCACCTGGCCGCGACCCATGGCGATCGCGGCGCACGCATCGAGGGCGGTCTGCGCGGGCGGTTCGTTGGAGCGCTCGGCGAGCGCTCGTTCGTCCAAGTGGCCGTGGCGGCGAGGCATGGGCGTCGCGATCGACAGTCCTCGCGGCACACCCCGGCACACGGCGCCTGGCCGAGGCCTTGAAAACAAGGCTTTTTCAACTGGCAGACCTCATGCAAGGCCTTCCCTCGAGGAGCTCACTATGACGTCTCACCTTTTCTTGCGCGGTTCTCTCGCCACCCTGTTTGCGCTGGGCTCGCTCGGCGTCGCTCGGACGGCCGGCGCGGACCCGACCACGTGCACCGCGGACAGCGACTGCACGAAGGGGTTCAGCTGCCAGGTCGTGGGCGCCTCGGCGTGCGCGGGATACGCTTGCGCGCGGCCGGCAGCCGGCGTCGACGCAGAAGCCTGTCCACCTCCTCCCCCGTGCGACCCGACGGTGATCAAAGGCTGCATGCCCGGGCCGTGCACCACGGACTCCGACTGTGCGACGGGAATGGTCTGCTACGCCGACAGCTACACGAACTGCCCGGCGCCGGAGCCTGTCGCCAGCTGTCCGAAGAACGCCGACTGCGCGGCCCCGGCGATCGACGCGGGCGCGTGCACGACGACGACCGTGAAGTCGTGCGTGCCCCGCTACGACCTGCCGTGCACGGTCGCGAGCGATTGCGGCGACGGGTTCACGTGCGTGCCCGACAGTGTCACCGAGTGTTCCGGTGGGGGTTCGGCCGGGTCCGGGGTCTCGACCGGTGCGCCGGAAACGAGCTCGGGGCCTGCCATTCCGGTCGATGCTTCGCCGGTCACGGTCGGAGCCGTGGATGCGTCGTCGCCGCCGCCTTCGTGCACCACCACGGTCGAATCGACCTCCTCCTGTCAGGCGAACACCATCGCGTGCACGACCACCGCCAACTGTCCATCGACATGGACGTGCGTCGCGCAGCCGGAGCCGGCCACCGAAATCTGTGCAGGCCCCGCCAGCTTCGACGGAGCGGTTCCCCCCTGCGGATCTCCCGACCCGGCCCCGGCGCAGTCACGCTGCGAGCCTCCCTACACCAACCTTGGCTCGAACTCCGGTGGCGCAACACTGTCGGGCACCGGCACGGCGCCCGTCGCCGCAACCGCCGGCGGCACGCCCATCAATGGCAGCGCCGCCAGCTCCAGCTCCGCGCCGACCGGTTCCAGCGGAGGCTGCCAGATGGCAGCTCCCGGTGCAGCCAACGGAGGGATTCCCTTCTTGGCCCTTCTGGGCCTGACGGCCCTCTCGCGTCGCCGCCGCTCGAGTTAACTCGGACCCCGTGACGCCCGGCGCCCGCGGGGGAACGGATCATCCTCACCGGACGCACGCTTGGGGAGAGCCACTCGCTCGACAGCATTTCCAATGCCAGAGGGACCCACACGCTCCCCGTACTCACACGAACCGCCATCCCCGTGGGCCGAACCAATTTGCCCTATTGCCCCCCGCCCCCGAATAGCGAACACTCTCCCCGCCTACGGCTTGGCCGTTGGCAGAATCTTGTCCGCCAGTAGCCGAAAATAAGGGGTCGATATGCACAACTGGAGTGTCTCGTTCCGTTGGTTGGCGCTCGGAGGCCTGCTCGGCGGCTTCGCCGCGGCGAACGTCAGCGGCTGTGGCGGCGGCGGCTCGTCGTTCCCTCCTGAAGAAATCGACTCGGGGCCGGATTCCACGAGCGAGGTCGATGCCTCGAGCAGCGGCAGCGACTCTCCGGAGACCCAGGATGCACCCGACGATACGGGCACCGGCAGCTCCAGCGGGAGCGATTCGGGCGACGGAGGGGGCACGAGCTCGGGCGGGGACTCCGGGAGTGACACGGGAATCGACTCGAGCCCAGGCGATGCGAGCGATGGCGGCAACGGCGTGGATGCCAGCGATGGCGGCTCCGGCGCGGATGCCAGCGATGGCGGCAGCGCGTGCACCAACGGGTCGGCCTGCTCGATCGGCAACGTCAACGGCGTGTGCGTGAACGCCGCCTGCGTACCGTGCAATGGCGGGGCAACGAGCGCAGGGACGGACACGGGATGTACGACCGCATACGGCAGCGGCTCCAGCCCGTACGTGTGCATCAGCGGATCGTGCGCGCCGGGGAACTGCACGGCGTCCTCCGCGTGCACGGCGCCGACGCCCACCTGCGGCGTCTCGACTCCGAACTTCTGCGGCGGCTGCACGAGCGACTCGAACTGCACGGGCGGCGACATCTGCAACCTGAAGGCCGGCAACGCCGCCGAAGGGACATGCGTCGCGGCCTCCGCGGGTGGGTGCACGGTCAACCAGAGTGACGCCGTCTGCCCGCTCAACGCGGCCGACGAGTGCTGTGCCGGCTCCTGCTATCCGGGCAACTGCTGCATCATCGCGAGCACCGGCTCCGGATGCACCGGAGCGGGCGTTGCCTGCGCATCGCAGCAGCCGGGCGAGGTGCTGGGCGGCGGCGTCTGCACCACGTGCCCGGCCGTCAGCGGCGCGAGCCCCGTCTACTTCGTCGACCCTGTCCACGGAAGCGACACCACCGGCACGGGCAACAATTCGACCTCCCAGCAGTGCGCATTCCGGACGATCTCCCGCGCGTTGCAGTTCATCGGCAACGCGCCCCAGCAGAACACCACGATTGACCTCGTCGGTGCCGCCGGAGGCGTGACCATCACGGGAGTGGCGAGCGGCGCGCCACCGGTTGGTCAGGAACTCTTCCCGCTCACCATCCGGTCGAACATCACGGTCAAGAGCTCGGGTGGGCCGGTGACGATCAAGGTCCCGGCTCCCGGCGGCGCGGTGGCCCAGACGACCGGCTTCATTCTGAGCGGCAGCCCGGCGGCCATCCAGGGCGGCGCGGGCGCGGCGCTGACGATCGACGGCCAGACGCAGACCGCGACGACGGGCATCGCCGTGCAATCGGCGGGCTCCTCGCTCTCGGCGGTGACCATCCAGAACTTCGCGCGCGACGGCATCGATGTCGCGAACGCGGGAGCGACCCCGAGCGCCCTCGCCGTCGGAGCGGGCGTCCAGTCCATCGGCAACAAGGCGGATGGTCTGCTCGTGTCCGGGAGCTCGAGCGCGACCGTCGTCGGGTCGGACGCGGCGCCGACGCAGTTCAACGGCAATGCCGCCCACGGCATCCGCGTCATCGGGACGGCCGTCATCACCGTCATGGGCACCGTGGGCGCGACTCCGCCCGCGGGGTCGACCGTCATTCTGACGGGCAACGGCCAGGCGGGCGTCTGGGTGCAGACGGCGGCGACCACGCAAAGCACGCTCACCGGCGTGGTCTCCACCGGAAGCACCGCGGGCAATGGCATCCGGATCATCCCGGGGTCGAACGTCAAGGTGCGTGGCAGCTGGGTCCTGGGCAACTCGCACGGCAGCGGAATCGACATCGAGAACAGCGGTGGTGGGGTCGTCGCCTCGGTCGCCGCCATCGACCTCGGCACGGCCGCTTCCGCGGGCGCCAACGTCCTTCAATCCGCATCCGGGGCCAACCCGAACCTGGGGGCAGGGATCTGCCTGAGGTTGCCCGCTGCGTCCGCCGTTCAGCTCAACGCGCGGGGCAACGTCTTCCAGGGTGGCGTCAACTGCGCGAGCACCGCCGGCGTTCTCAAGACGGCGGCCAACCGCGCGTGCGCCAACGGCGCGGACGTCGGCGGGAGCATCGTCGCGTTCCCCGGCGGCGCGGGCGACACGATCGACGTCACGATGTGCACCTATCCGTAGGCTCGGGCTGCTGTGCCCCCGCCCGACGGCGGGTGGGGGCTCGGGTCTCGCAGGACATCGGCCGTCTCGCCTGGCATGCTCCCGGGCGATGCGGGCGAAAGCGACGCTGGACGAAGATCAGGCGTCCGAGCGCGGCGAGAAGCCCCTCACGTCGCGCCTCGTGCGCGTGATGCGCTACGAACACCTCGAAGCGGGCGGCGGGCCGCAACCCATTGCCCCTTGACGTCCTCGTAGGTCGCGGACTACGCCTGCCCCATGTAGTTCGCATCTTTGACAACTCAATTGGGACTCGGGTGCCCGCGAGGGCACAAGAGGGAAGCCGGTGAAAAAGCCGGCGCGGTCCCG
>OBLW0100004229.1_pt1 | contig 10971 bp, 4 predicted proteins | sample 1520161 | NCBI WGS metagenome assembly OBLW01 (sample SAMEA3539309, study PRJEB22396) | soil metagenome | biome: tundra; feature: field; material: soil | place: USA | collected 2010-05 | depth 0.15 m
TGGTGCAGAGCCAGGGGATGGCCCGCTGGCTCAAGCTTCAACTGGCGCAACGCCATGGGATCTGCAGCAATTGCCAGTTTCCTTTTCCCCGCGCTTTCAGCTACCAGGCCTTCCGAGCCATCCTGCCCAGCCTGCCGGAGGAGGCGGCCTACGAGCCGGAGGTGCTGCTCTGGCGAATCATGAAGCACCTGCCCGGGTTCCTGGGCCAGCCCGTCTTTGAACCCCTGAAGAACTACCTGGGGGCAGAGCAGGACAGCCGGAAGCTGTTCCAACTCGCAGACCGCATCGCCTACGTTTTCGATCAGTACCTGGTTTTCCGGCCCGATCTGGTCCGTCAATGGGAGTCGGGAGCCGCTCAGGACTGGCAGGCCAGGTTGTGGCGCGGGGTCAGCGCGCCGTTCCGGGAACAGCATCCGGCGGCACTGCAGGCCAGCTTCATAGAGCACCTCGAATACGCGACCGCCCCGGTTCAGGGCTTGCCGGAGCGGATTGCCATCTTCGGAGTGTCGGCACTTCCGCCCTTTTACTTGCGAATCTTCGCCGCATTGGCCCGCCACATCGAGGTGAACCTCTACCTCCTGCAACCCTGTGAGCAATTCTGGGGGTACATCAGCTCGGTGCGGGAGCAGGAAAGCACCCTGAAGCGCGCGGGCAAAGGTGCCTCCGAGGCGGAACAGATGCACTTGGAGGGAGGCAATCGCCTGCTCGCTTCGATGGGGCAACTGGGGAGGGATTTTCTCCTGCTCCTCCAGGAAACAGGCGACTGGCAGGAATCGGAGCCAACGCTGTTCGCGGCCCCCTCAGCAGACCATTTGCTGTCGCATCTACAGGCCGATGTCCTGAACTTGGAGGACCGCGCCGCATGGGGAAGCCCAAAGCAGACGATCATGGAGCAGGATGATTCCATGCAGGTCCACTCCTGTCACAGCCCGCTGCGGGAATTGGAGATCCTCTACGACCACCTGCTGGACTGGTTTGAACGCGACCCCGAACTGGCGCCGCGCGACATCCTGGTGATGATCCCCGAGATCGAGCTCTACGCCCCTTACATCCAGGCGGTGTTCGGCTCGCCTGAGCAGGATGCCTTCCGAATCCCTTTCAGCATCGCCGACGGAACCGCACGGACGCAGAGCCACTTGGTAGAAACTTTCCTGTGTTTCCTTCAGATGGCGGACTCCCGCCTTGGCGCGAGCCGGGTGCTTGCGCTGCTGGAGTCTGCCCCTGTGCGGCGGAAGTTCGGCCTCGCTGAGGAAGACCTGGAGCTGATCCGGCATTGGATTGAGGAAGTCCGCATCCGTTGGGGGCGGGACCAGCAGCAGCGAGCCGGGCTGGGGCTGCCAGCGTGGTCTGAAAACACCTGGCGGCATGGGCTGGACCGGCTGCTAGTCGGCTACGCCATGGCTGGGAACGGCGACAAGCTGTTCGAAGGCATCCTCCCTTATGGCGATATCGAAGGCGGCGCGAGCGAAGTCCTGGGCAACCTGGCTGAGTTCCTCGACCGGCTTTTCGCCGCTCTCGCGTCGCTCAAGACACCACGACCGCTAAACGAGTGGGCGGCGACTTTCCAGTCACTCGTGGAGAGTCTCTTCGATACTGCTGATGGCGAAGCCCAGGATCTGCAGGCGCTGGGCACTTGTTTTGAGAAACTTGCGAGGGCCGCGGAGCGGGCCGGCTTCGACGAGCCCGTGGAGTTGGCGGTAGTCCTTGAGCAGTTGACGCGGGATTTGTCCGAGGATTATTTCGGGAGCGGCTACCTGACCGGCGGTGTCACCTTCTGCGCCCTGAAGCCGATGCGGAGCATCCCCTCGGAGGTGATCTGCCTGCTCGGAATGAATGACCGCTCCTTCCCCCGGACCTCCCCGCAGTTGAGTTTCGACCTCATGGCCCAGAAGCCCCGACTGGGCGACCGCTCCAGCCGGGAAGACGACCGCTACCTCTTCCTTGAGACCCTCATCTCGGCCCGGGAAAGGCTTTACATCAGCTACGTCGGCCAGTCGATCAAAGACAACAGCGAGGCGCCACCGTCGGTGCTGGTCAGCGAGCTGCTGGATTACGTGGGCCAGGGGTTCGAGCTCAAGGGCAAGAATATCATTGACGACCACGTCCTGACGCGACACCGCCTACAGGCCTTCAGCAACGCCTATTTCGCAGGCGGACGGCTCTTCAGCTATTCCCGCGAGAACCTGAAGGCCAGCCGGGTCATCGCGCCCGAGCGGAAGTCCCCCGGTGATTTCATCCCCAGGCCGCTGGCGGAGCCCGAACCGGAATGGCGGCGGCTGAGCTTGCCAACGCTGGCCGAGTTTCTCTGCAACCCGGCCAAATTCCTGGCGGTGAAGAGGCTAGGGTTGCGGCTGCCCTCGGAAGCGGCTGCGATGGATGAGCGGGAGGCATTCGAGGTCGGCGGGCTGGACCGCTACCAACTCGAGCAGGAGCTGCTGGAGCTGAAACTGAGCGGCGCGAGCCTGAAGGGTTCCTGCGACCTGGTCAGGGCGTCCGGGCGATTGCCAGCCGGCATCGCTGGCAACCTCCATTTTGCCCAGGTTCGCCGGGACGTGGAGGTTTTCTGCAAGCGGCTTCGCCCATTCCAGCCCGACAGCTTGCAGCCGCCGACAGCCTTCGAGATCAAGCTGGGCGATTTCACGGTGAGCGGCAGCATCAATCGCGTGACCCCCGAGGGGCTGCTTTTCTACCGACCTGCCACGATCAAGCCCAAGGACTTATTGAGGGCCTGGGTGGAACATTTGCTCTGGAATGCCGTTCGCCCCGCTGGCGCGGTGGCGCAAACGGTGATCGTCGGAACCAAGTCCATCTGGAAGTTCGCCCCGGTTTCGGACCCGCTGCCGGTGCTCGATGTGCTGCTTGGCCGATACTGGGCGGGATTGCGCGAGCCACTGAGGTTTTTCCCGGAAAGCTCCTATGAGTTCGCCGCGGCGGACTACAAGGCAGCCATAGGCAAGAAAGGAAGGACCGCAAAAACCCCGCAGGACTTCGCCGAGGAAACGTGGAACGGCAGTGATTACACGGAGGGAGAGCGCGAAGACGAGTACTTCGCCATCTTCTTTAGAAACGACGAGGCCCTGGATGATGAATTTGAAGCCAATGCTCGGGCTGTCTTTCGCCCGCTGTTGGCGGTCGCGGAGGAGATCAAAGAGTGAAAGCGCCAGCCCCTTTCAAGCTGACCGAAACGCCACTGGCGCGCGGCACTTGCCTCATCGAGGCCAGCGCGGGCACGGGCAAGACCTACGCCATTACCACGCTGTTTGTGCGGCTCATCGTGGAAGAGAACCTCTCGGTGCGGGAAATCCTCGCGGTGACATACACCGACGCGGCCACCGAGGAGCTGCGTCACCGCGTGCGCCAGGCGCTGGTCCAGGCATTGCAGGCTTTTGCCTCCGGAGTGAGCGACCTCCCCTTCTTGAAGGCGCTGGTGGCAATATATCGGGGCCAATCCCGGGAGATGGAAGCCCGGTTGCAGAATGCGCTGTGTGATTTCGACGAAGCGCCCATCTACACGATCCACGGCTTCTGCCAACGGACGCTTCGGGACCGGGCCTTCGAGAGTGGGCTGCTATTCGACACCGAGCTGGTCACCGACCCCTCGGAGTTCATGCAGGAGATCGCCGATGACTTCTGGCGCCGGCACTTCTATGAGGCCGGGCCGGTGCTGGTCAATTTCGCGCTCAAGAACCGCTTTGGCCCCGCGCAGTTCCTCGGGCTGCTGCGGACCTGCACGAACTTCCCTCAAATCGAATTCATATCGCCGGCCAAAGGCCGCGGCCTTGATTCGCTCTCGGCAGACCTGGAGAGCCGTTACCAGGCGGCGCGCGAAGTCTGGTTCTCAGAGGCGGACCAGATCAAAGCCTGCTTCGGTTCAGCTACTAAGTGGGGCAACCTGCCCTATAACGATGACGATTCCATGGCAGCGCTGTTTGAGCAGCTCGACACCTGCTTTTCGGAGAGCGACACAGCGTTTGAAACCCTGGCTTGCATTGCGGTCTTCTGCCCCAGCAGCCTAGAGGAGAACAGGCGGAAGAAAGCCACGGAGCCGATCCCAGTCCACCGCTTCTTTGGCCTATGCGAGGGGCTCTGCAAGGCGGAGCAGATCTGGCTGGCCGGCCTCCAACTCGCCTTTGTGGAGTTCGCGAGAGCAGAACTCCCGCGCCGCAAGACCGAGCGCAAGATACAGTATTATGATGACTTGCTGACGCGCCTGGATGACGCTCTCTCAGGGCCGGGTGGCAAAGCGCTGGCCGCAGACCTCCAGGTCCGCTTCCGGGCTGCCCTGATCGATGAGTTTCAGGACACGGACCCGGTCCAGTGCTCGATCTTCCGCCACGCCTTCGGGGGCGGAGGCACTTTCCTCTTCCTGATCGGTGACCCCAAGCAAGCCATCTACGGGTTCCGCGGAGCGGACATCTTCACCTACCTCGAGGCCTCCGACCAGGCCACCGACCGGTTCACGCTCGGCGAGAACTGGCGCTCCGAGTCGGGCTTGGTCACTGCGGTGAACAAGATCTTCAGCGCGGCTCCCGGGAGCTTCGTGTTCGAGCGCATCGGGTTCCAGGAAGTGATCCCGAAGGGGAATGCCGACGCTGAACCTCTGACCTTGGGAGGCAAGAAGGAGCCGCCGTTTCAGCTCTGGTTCTGGAGGCGCGGCGACGGCAAGGATATCCCAAAGAACCTGACCACCAAAACGCTGCCGCAGGTGGTGGCCGGCGAGATCGTCCGGCTGCTCAACGGCAACACTAAGATCGGCGACCGTCGGCTGAAGGCCGAGGACATTGCGGTCTTGGTGCTGGAGAACAAGCAGGCGGCCAAGGTGCAGGAGGCCTTGCGCGAGTTCAATGTCCCCAGCGTACTCCATACCACCGTTAGCTTGTTCGAATCCCACGAAGCGGCCGAGCTCTACCGGGTGCTGGCCGGCATCGCGCTGCCGGGCGACGAGCGGCTGGTCAAGTCCGCCTTGGCCACGGACCTCTTTGGCGTGGACGGCTCCCAACTGGCGGAATTCACCGAGGCCCAGTGGCAGGAATGGCTGCAGCTCTTCCACGACTTCGACGAGCTGTGGAGCCGGCACGGCTTCTTCCGTATGTTCCGCCACTGGCTCCAGCGGCAACAGGTGCGGCAACGCCTGCTGGCCTTTCCGGACGGCGAGCGCCGTCTCACCAACATCCTTCACCTTGGGGAAGTCCTGCATCAGGCCGAGGCGGAGCGCCGGCTCGGCGTCAGCGGCTTGCAGAAGTGGTTCGCCGCCCAGATGGCCCAAGAGGGGGAGGCGTCCGAGGAACACCAGTTGCGCCTGGAGCGGGACGATAACACCGTCAGGATCGTTACGGTCCACAAGAGCAAGGGGCTTGAATACCCGGTGGTCTTCTGCCCGTTTTCCTGGCGAGACTCGGACATCAAGCGGAATCACGAGGAGCAGGTCTTCTTCCACGATCCTGCGCACGGCCACAAGCTGGTGCGCGACCTGGGGCCCGATGTCGCGGAAGAGCACCGGCAACAGGCCAGGCAGGAGCGGTTGGCCGAAAACGTGCGCCTGCTCTACGTCGCGCTGACACGGGCCAAGCACCGGTGCTATTTCGTCTGGGGCGGCATTAGGGGGGCCGGAACGTCCGCGCCCTCATGGCTGTTCCACCGGCCGCCAGCCGGGGACGGCCCACTCCTGGAAGCGCTCGAAGCCCATTTCAAATCGCTCACTGACGAGGCCATGCTCGAGGACCTTGCCCCGCTGAGCAAACAGTCCGCTGGAGCTTTGGCGGTAGGCGATTTGCTCGGACCGGCCAAAGATCGGTTCAAACCCCGGGAGGATTCCGGCGCTAAGCTCGAGTGCCGTCCATTCAGGGGCCGCATCCAGCGGGACTGGGTCATTTCCAGCTTCACTTACTTCCATGCCGGTCTGCATGAGGAACTCCCCGACCGCGACGCCATAATCGTACCACCAACCGGGGAAGAGTCCCCCGCCGAGGGAATATTCGCGTTTCCAAGGGGAACAAGGGCGGGCGTTTGCCTCCACGAAATATTGCAGAACCTTAGCTTCAACGCCGCCGACGAGGAAATGCTCAAGCTCGTCAGCCAGCGGCTCCAGGCGCATGGCCTGGCCCAGGTGGGCAATACCGAAGCAGTTCACCAGATGCTTAATAGTCTCCTGGCGTTTCCGCTGGCCTCGGATCGAAAGGACTTTACCCTCTCGAAGATCGCCGGCTCCGACCGGCTCAACGAGCTGGAGTTTCACTTCCCCGTCCGGGGTGTGTCTCCTGCCCGTTTGCAGGGGTTGCTCGGGAAGCTGGGATGGTCATCGGCCGTGCCGGCGCAGCTTGGCAGACTTGCCTTTGACCCGGTACAGGGGTTCCTCAAGGGTTTCATCGACCTGGTCTTCCGCTTCGAGGACCGGTTCTACCTGGTGGATTGGAAGTCCAACTGGCTCGGCAACCGCATTGAGGATTATTCGCCCGAGGCCATCAGGGACGAGATGATGCGGCAACACTATTTCATCCAGTATCACCTCTACACCGTGGCCCTGCACAAATACTTGGCCCTGCGCGTCCCAGGCTATGAATACGAACGCGATTTCGGCGGGGGGATCTACCTCTTCCTGCGCGGTCTCGACCCTGCCCATCCAGAGCGTGGGGCATTTCGAGATCGTCCATCGCGGAGCGCCGTCGAGCAACTTTCCGACTTGCTGGAGGGCAAATGAACACGAACCAATCTGAGCGCTTTCAACGCGCCGAAATCATTGCGCCCATCGACCGGCATTTTGCCAGCCTGATGGCGCGGTTGTCAGCCGGCTCGCCCGAGGTGAAGCTGGCAGCCGCCTTGGTCAGCCACTACCGCCGCCAGGGACACATCTGCGTGGACCTGGAGGAGTATAAGGAGAAACCACCGCCAGCGGAAATTGTTGCCGAGCTGGGATTTACGTCCTGGCCTGATAGTTCGAGCTTGGTCCAGCGGCTCAAGAGCTCTCCCGTAGTGGGCAGCCCCGGGGAGTTTAAACCGCTGGTTCTGGATGAGAGCGGCCGCCTCTATCTGCATCGCTACTGGAAGTACGAAACCGCACTCGCCGAGGCCATCGCCCGGCTGGCAAAGGGACCTGCTCCGCTGATGGACCCCCAGGAACTGCAGAAGGGATTGACCAGGCTGTTTCCCCGGAATGGCGGAGAGGATATCGATTGGCAGTTGGTGGCGGCTTTTGCCGCGATCCGGAAGAGATTGTGCATCATCTCCGGCGGACCGGGCACCGGCAAGACCCGCACGGTGGTCGTCCTCCTTGCGCTGCTACTGGAACAGCACCCCAAAATGAGGGTCGCGCTAGCCGCTCCCACAGGCAAGGCCGCCGCGCGTCTGCAGGAAGCTCTCAAGCACGCCAAGGCTACTTTGTCCTGCAATCAATTCACCAAAGACCGGCTGCCGGCCGAGGCCAGCACGATTCACCGGTTGCTGGGTTCCATCCCCGACTCTGGCTTTTTCCGCCACGATGCAGAAAACCCGCTCCCGCTCGACGCGGTGGTAGTGGATGAGGCCAGCATGGTGGACCTGGCCTTGATGGCCAAGCTGGTTGCGGCCATCCCGCAGTCTGCCCGCTTGGTCCTGCTGGGGGACAAGGACCAGTTGGCTTCCGTCGAATCCGGCGCGGTTCTCGCCGACCTCTGCAATGGCGGAGAGCAACACGGGTTTTCGGACCAATTCACCAAGGACTTCAGGACTCTCACTGGCCAGAAACTTCCGGCGGAGGCGGGCGCAGGCAGGGCTTCCGAGCTAGGCGACTGTATCGTTGAACTGCGCAGAAATTACCGGTTCGGCGACCAGAGCGGCATCTACCGGCTCAGCCGGGCGGTCAATGTTGGGGATTCGGGAAAGGCTCTCGAGGTCCTCCGCGAATCGGGCGGTTCAGCGGGCTCACAAGTCTCCTGGAAACCGTTGCCAGCGCCCGCAGCGCTCAAGGCGGCGCTAAAACCGATTGTGCTTTCTCGCTACCAGGACTACCTGCAGGCTGGCAATCCCACCGAGGCGTTGGCCGCCCTCGGCAGGTTCCGCATTCTTTGCGCGCTGAGAAACGGCCCGTATGGGGTGGAAAGCCTTGACCGTTTAGTCGAGGAGATCCTCTCGGAGGCAGGGCTGATCGAGGCAAAGGCACTTTTTTACGCTGGCCGGCCAGTGATGGTTATCCGCAATGATTACAACCTGAAGCTTTTCAACGGCGACATCGGGGTGGTTCTTCCAACCGATTCGAAAGAGTTGCGCGCGTACTTCGCGGGGCCAGAGCAGGCGCTCCGCGACTTCATGCCGATACGCTTGCCTGAGCATGAGACTGCCTACGCCATGACTGTCCACAAGAGCCAGGGTTCAGAGTTTGAAAGGGTGCTGCTGGTCCTGCCAGGCGAAGATAGCCCCGTCCTTACTCGTGAGCTGGTGTACACCGGCCTAACCCGCGCCAGCCATGAGGTGGAGCTTTGGTCCGACCAGGGACTTTTCACTGCCGCCATCCGGCGGAAGATTAGTCGCCGGTCCGGGTTGCGGGAGGCGTTGTGGAACCCGCTCTTCTCTCAAAAGTCATGAATCCGGGGCCACTTGCCGTTTGCCGTCGTTTGCTGTCGTTTGCTTGACGGCGCAGCGTTCAGAAACCAAACTCACCGAATACATGCAAACCAAGACCTGTCTCCTGAAGATGTTTACCTGGGGAGTGCGGCGATATCTCTTCCACGCGGTCCTGCTCATCCCCTTAATCTGGTCGGTTCAGCCAACGAGCGCCCAGGCGCCCCTCCGCGACACGCTCAAGGCGCTACCCTTCAAAATCGCCTACGAAAGCTATGCCGATGGCAACTCGGACATTCTGGTCATGAACGCCGACGGCTCCAACCCGGTGAAATTGACGCAGACGCCGACAGAGCAGGAGCATTACCCGCAGATCTCACCTGACGGCTCGAAGATGTGTTTCGTGTCGGACGTGGGCGAAGGCCGCGATACCGTGCGGAGTGTTTATGTCATGGATATTGATGGCAACAACCGGAAGAAGGTCGCTGATCACGCGCGAGAGCCCTTCTGGAGTCCGGATGGCAAAGTGATCGGTTTCTTGCCGCAGGAGTTCGCCAAATTTGACGTGATCGATTTCTCCACCAAGGGGATGAGTTTCTATGATTTGGCCACCGGCAAAATCACCCCCCACGTGAACAGCGCCAAACTGCATCACCTCTATAACCCGGGCTGGTCCTCGAATGGCAAATGGATCGTCGCGACCGTGCATGCCGGCATGGATTATGGCCATGCGATTCTGCTCATCGAAGCGCATGGGAACAAGATCATCGACTTGAAGATTCCCGGTTGCCGGCCCTGCTTCAGCCCGGACGGCAAGTACGTGGCGTGGGGAGCCGAGGACCACGACCTCGCGGCCGCCTCCATCAATCTCGAAGCGGACCAGCCCGCGGTTGGCAAATGGAGCGTGAAGATTAAAGATGAGCAGAACAAGATCTACCATGTGGACTGGTCGCCCGACAGCCAATTCCTGGCCTTCAGTCGCGGCCCTGATAGCGGAGGTGACCCGGCCAAGCCAGGGACTCACCAGGCAGCCGCGGAAATCCACGGCGTCTATGCCAAGGGGTGGAATATCTGCGTGGTCAAGGTGGACCGGGCAGCAGACCTTAACCTGGACAAAGCCACCGAAGCGGACTTTCTGATTCTTACAACAAACGGATTGAGCAACAAGGAGCCGGCGTGGTTTCGTCCGCGCCGCTAAACCGAAAGAGGCAACGCCGCGTCGTTTCCCAACCTTCGTGCGTCCAGCAGCAAGATGACCTTTTTTCGTTTCCTTACGGTGGCAGCGGTGGTGGGGCTCTTCACGGCCTGCGAAAAGACCAGCTCCAACGCACCGAACGAAAGCAAGTCTGAGGGCGCGGCCAATAAGACCAAAGCCGACGTCTCCCGGTCGGCTGTGATTACGACCCAATCCGGGGTCGAGATGGTTTATGTGGCCGGAGGCGAGTTCATGATGGGCAGCGATCGGGGAGATCCCGATGAAGCGCCAGTGCATAAGGTGAAGCTCGGCGCGTTTCTCATGGACAAGTTTGAAGTGACGCATGAGGGGTTCGCCAAAGCGCAATTGCCCAATCCGTCCCATTGGCAGGACAACCCCCAACGACCGGTCGAGCGGGTGCGCTGGCGCGATGCCAAGCGCTATTGCAATGAGCGCTCGTTGATGGAGGGGTTGAAGCCGTGCTACAACGAAAAGACGGCTGACTGGGATTGCGATTACTCGGCGAACGGTTACCGGCTTCCGACCGAAGCGGAATGGGAATATGCCTGCCGCGCTGGGACAGAGGGCCCCTATGACTTTGGACCCGCCGACAAGCTTCGGCAGTACGCTTGGATGGCCGAGAACTCCGACCAGAAGACGCATCCAGCGGGCCAGAAGAAACCGAACGGCTTCGGGATTTGCGACCTTTATGGCAACGTGTCCGAATGGTGCGAGGACGTTTACAGCCCCTCCTATTACAAAGAGAGTCCAGCGACTGATCCCCATGGGCCGCCAAATCCTGGGAAAGACGTCAAGCGCGTGATCCGCGGAGGAAGCTGGAAATCGAGCCCGGACCAATGCCGGGCCACAGCCCGCCAGGGGGAACGAACCGGCGACACGGACGCTTGTTTTTCCACCGACTTCTGCGGCTTCCGCTGCGTGCGCCACGTTACGGCGGAGGAGCTTCAAAAACTGAGGGTCTCGAAATAGTCCGGCCATCACCCTCAAGCATTCCCGGCTCCATGCTCTTTCACTCTTGGCCGTTCCTGATCTTCCTGATGGTCGTGCTGCCGGTGTTTTTTGCCTTGCGAAAAACACGGCTCTGGTTGCCATGGCTGACCCTGGCGTCGTATTTTTTTTACGGTTGGTGGAACCCTTATTACCTGGTCTTGGTGATGTATTCGACGCTGCTCGACTTCGGCCTGGTCGCGCTGATGGACCACTGCCCGCGCGAGGGGGAAACG
>OBLW0100004231.1_pt1 | contig 10961 bp, 7 predicted proteins | sample 1520161 | NCBI WGS metagenome assembly OBLW01 (sample SAMEA3539309, study PRJEB22396) | soil metagenome | biome: tundra; feature: field; material: soil | place: USA | collected 2010-05 | depth 0.15 m
GTCTGCTTGGAGCCAATGGCGTCAACCACGAGTTCGCGCAAGGCCTGGCAGCGCAAGGCGGGGCTGGATGAAGAAATGCGCGTGAGCGTGGTGCGCGCCTCGGCCATGGCTGACGTATTGGTGCCGTGGAGGCGCACGACCGCCAGGTTCAATTGCGGGGCCGGGTTGGTCGGCTCAAGCCGGGCGGCTTCAAGAAAGTGCGCCTCGGCTTCAGCACGCTGATTCGCGGCGGCGGCCACAACGCCGGCCACGTTGTGGTAGGCGGCGGTTTTCCTGCCGGCCTGGTCCACTGCCTCCAAAGCATTGGTGGCGTCCATGTAATCGCGGAACATCATGGCGCTCTGGGCCAGTGCCAGCCGGTCATCCAGCGACTTTGGGTTAAGTTCCACTACGCGGCTGCGCCAAAGCAGGGCGCCGGGCGAGCGGCTGGCCTCCAGCAACGCGGCCATCATCCGGGAGGCTTCCACGTTCCGAGGATTGGAGCGCAAGACCTGCTGCACGGACAGCAGCGCTTTTCTCGCGTCGGACTTGGCGAGGTAATGCTGCGCTTGTTTGATCAGGTGGGCTTGCCGCAATGACAAATACCCCCGATACCCGGCGTAACCGCCGCCGAGGACAAAGATGCCCAGGACTAGCACGACCAGCAGAACTTTCCGCATATTTCTGGTTTTCATAAAATCAAATCTCATCACAGGTGTTGACGGTACCAATCCAAGGCTTCCGACAGCCCCTGCTGAACTGTATGAGATGGCTTGTAACCGAGGAAGCGTTCCGCTTTCGATATGTCCGCCTCGGAGTGCCGGACATCGCCGGGACGGAAATCACAATATACGGGACTGCAATCCTTCAAATGGGGATAATCTGGCAGGAGTTTGCCGCGCAGCAAACCAAAAAGTTGATTAAGGCTGGTCCGCGCGCACACCGCGACGTTGTAGATTTCATTGATCGCCTCAGGCTTTTGAACGGTTGCGGCCAGGAGGTTGGCCTGCACGACATTGGCCACGTAGCAGAAATCACGAGTGGTTTCGCCGTCGCCATTGATGTGAATCGGCTCGTTTCTCATCATGGCGGCGATCCACTTTGGAATGACGGCGGCATAAGCCCCGTTGGGATCCTGCCGCGGCCCGAAGACATTGAAATACCGCAGGCCGATGGTTTCCATTTGGTAGCACCCCGCAAACACCTCCGCATAAAGTTCGTTGGCGCGCTTCGTCGCGGCATAGGGGGAAAGGCACCGGCCAATTTTGTCCTCGCCTTTGGGCAGCTCCGGATGATCGCCGTAAACGGAGCTGCTGGAGGCATAAACCAGGCGCTTCGTTCCGCTGTCCCGGGCCGCCACCAACACGTTCAAGAAGCCAGTGACGTTGCTCGCATGAAAGTCAGCGGGGTTCGCGATCGACCGCGGCACGGAGCCGAGGGCCGCCTGGTGCAGCACGTAATTCACTCCCTGGCTTGCGCGCTGGCACGTGTCCAGGTCCCGTATGTCACCATCAATTTGCCGGAAATTCTTCCACTTGCCGGGACCAACCAATTCCCGCACCTGCTCCAGATTGTGGCGGGAACCCGTCGCGTAATTATCCAATCCCATCACCCGCTGGTCCAAACGGAGGAGCGTCTCCAGCAAGTTGGAGCCAATGAATCCGGCCACCCCGGTGACCAGCCAAACCTTCGGCTCGGCCAGCATCTGTTTTTTTAAGTGTTCGTAAGCGTTCACGTAAAATCCCTTCATCAGGCCTTCCAGACCTGTCCCGGTCGGGTTTTGATGCCGGCCATGGCATTGCGCGTGTCAAGAATGCACTGTGCCCATTCTGCCAATTCCTGGTAATTAACCGACTTGTGGTTGGTCGCTATCAGCACGGCATCGAACCCTCGCAGAACCTGCTCATTCCACACAACGGAACGAGTTCCTGCCCAATGTGAGTGTTCGCGGCTCGGTCGAATGACCGGAACATATGGATCGTAGTAAGCAACCTCGGCGCCTCGTTTTCTGAGCAAATCCAGCAGAACGTAACTGGGTGACTCCCGGTCATCATCCACGTCCGGTTTGTAAGCCAGGCCCAATAACAGAACCTTCGCGCCGTTGGTCGCCTTGCGTTGAGCGTTGAGCGCGTCCGTGAGCCGGTGAACTGCATATTCCGGCATGGAGGTGTTGATTTCACCAGCCAATTCAATAAAGCGCGTGTTCTGGCCATATTCGCGCGCCTTCCAGGTGAGATAAAAGGGGTCAATGGGTATGCAATGCCCGCCCAGGCCCGGCCCGGGGTAGAACGGCATGAATCCAAACGGTTTTGTTTTTGCGGCTTTAATCACCTCCCAAATGTCTATGTCCATGGCTGAATAAACCACTTTCAACTCATTAACCAGGGCGATATTAACACTGCGAAAGATATTCTCCAGCAGCTTGGTTGCCTCAGCTACGCGGCAGGAGGACACCGGCACAATGTTTTTGATCGCCCGGCCATAAAGCGCCTTCGCCCGCTCCAGACAGGCGGGCGTATAACCGCCCACCACCTTTGGAATGGAGGCCACCTTGCTGTCGGGATTTCCCGGATCCTCGCGCTCCGGTGAAAACGCGAGATGGAAATCCACACCCGCCTTCATTCCAGAACCAGCCTCCAGCACCGCCCGGAGGTCTTCGTCGGTGGTCCCGGGGTAAGTGGTGGACTCCAGGACGACCAGCGTGCCTTTGGCCAGATGCGGAGCGATGGCTTGGCCGGTTTGAAGGATATACGAAATGTCCGGCTCACGGTTTTTATTGAGCGGAGTCGGCACGCAAATGATGACCGCCTCCACTTTCGAAATTTTGCCGAAATCGGTGGAGGCGGAAAATCTGCCGGCTTCGGCCATTTCGGCGATATCTGATGACTGGATATGTTTTATGTAACTATGCTTTTGGTTGAGGCAGTCCACCTTGCTGGAATCAATGTCCAAACCCAGCACCGTTACGCCCGAACGGGCGAACTGAAGAGAGAGGGGCAGTCCGACATAACCAAGACCAACAATTGCTATATTTGTATTCATATTCATAATTTGTCAGGGAATCAATTGGGACAACGGCGCCACGTTTGGCTTGCTTGATTCTGGCGCTCGAAACAACCGGCGTTTCATGTTTTCAGACCCGGCCCCGCCTGACTGCGCTGGTCTTCAGGTTTGGTAATTGATTGGACAATCGGGTTATCCGGCGCCAGATAGGGCTCATAACCCGGCACCGCCTCTTTCAACATCAGTTTGAGTCCGTCCGCCTCGAACTGATGAAGGTTGGCGCGCAGGTTTTGCAGCGTCTTGCGGATCTGGGCCAAATCCGCGGGCGATGAGAGGAAACGGAAGATTTTGGGATGGGTGGTAGGAGTAAAATTTTCTCCTTTGCGAGTGACTTCCTCAAACAGTTTCTCGCCGGGCCGGACACCGGAGAATTCGATCTGGATGTCCTCATCCGGCTTTAGCCCGCTCAGTTCGATCATCTGTCGCGCCAGATCCACAATCCTGACCGGACTGCCCATATCCAGAACGAAAATCTCCCCGCCGATCCCTTGCATCGCACTCTGCAGAACCAGCATGGAAGCTTCGGGAATGGTCATGAAATACCTGGTCATATTCGGATGGGTCACTTTCACCGGGCCGCCCTCGGCAATTTGCCGGTGGAACAGGGGGATCACGCTGCCGGAGGAGCCCAGGACGTTGCCAAAGCGAACGGCCATGAACTTCGTTTGGTTGGGATGCGCCGCATAGAGTGCCTGCACATACATCTCCGCCAGGCGTTTGGTGGCGCCCATGACACTGGTCGGATTGATGGCCTTGTCCGTGGAAATCAGGATGAAACGAGCCACGCCGAACTCCAGGGCCAGATCGGCGAGTTGGGCCGTGCCCAGGCTGTTGTTCTGAATCGCCTCGCCCGGCTGATGCTCCATCATCGGCACATGCTTGTGGGCCGCGGCATGAAAAACCACTTCCGGACGGAACCGCGAAAAAACTTCCTTCATCCGTGCCCGATCGAGGATGTCACCGACCAGGGGGATGATCCTCTGTCCATACTCCAGCCCGATCAATTCCTGCTCGATTTGGAACACGTTCGGTTCCGATCGGTCCAACAGGAGCAGATGCTTGGGGTGATAGGTGGCGATCTGCCGGCAAAGCTCGCTGCCGATGCTGCCGCCGGCGCCGGTCACCAGCACCACCCGATCCTGCAACGCCAGCCGAATGCTCTCCGTCTCCAATTCGACCTTCTCCCGTCCCAGCAAGTCCTGGACTTCAACATTCCGCAACTGGCTCACCCGAACCTGCCCCAGGGCCAGTTGATCCAGCGAAGGAATGGTTTTGCACGGCACGCGCACCTGGCGCAAGAGACGAACAATTTCTCCGATGCGCTTGGCCGACGCAGCCGGCATGGCGATGATCGCTTCCTGAATGTCCAGTTTCGCGCTCATTTCCGCCAATCGCTCCGGCGGCCCCAGCACGGGAATGTCATGCACGCGCGAATGCCATTTCCCCTTGTCGTCATCAAAAAATGCCACCGGCTGCAGACCAAACCCCGGCTTGAGCGACAACTCTTTTGCCAGCAGCGCGCCGGCATCCCCGGCGCCGATGATGCCTACACGCCGTTGTCGCTGTCCCTTTCTCGCGCCCGAGACGGTGCCCGACTCTCGAAGCGTGCGCAGGGCCAGACGGACACCGGTTAATCCCACCAGGCAGAACACGAAGTCCATCGCAATCACCCCCCGCGGCGGCGCGAACCCCGTTCCCCATACGACCCAGGCAATCACCGCTATGATTGCACTGATGGTCAGGGCGTGAAACATGCGGGCCAGATCGGGTGTGCTGAAATATCCAAGCAACGGAGTAAGCTGATGGAACAGTCCCAGGAGGATCAACTGCAAGGGCACCAGCCAGAGCAGAACCAAAAGCCGCTCCTGCTGGGCCGCCGGCTCCATCATAAAATCGAAGCGCAGTTCATACGCTATCCAAATACTGGCGGTCAGTTCGGTTGCATACAGCATGAACAACAGCCAAATACGGACTGGAGTCGAATATTCAAAGAGATTTAGCTTCATAATAATTTAGACCTCTGAAAAACTCCCTTTCATCACAGTGGCGGTCGGCAGTCCACCGCATTTCTCCAGCAAATTCAGTGCCGTCCCATGGAAGATATGCACAGAACCATTGATTTTATAGACGATTTGAAATGCGGCAAGCGTTTTAACCGCCGCGCTCCGCAGTCTCCAAAATGATTTGGGCAACACGCCCTCAAGCTGCGCCCCGCAGCACCGGCCAGCCGGAAGCGAAGGTGGCTTTTACCGGCAAACTTTTCAGCATTTCGCGGATTTCCTGAAGCCGCTCCGGGTCCTCTTCCGGGAGGGCCACGATCACCTCGTCAATTTGCAACTGCCATTCGGCGTTGAGCAGGCATTCCGGCATCCCGACGACCGGGATGTCGTGCGGCCGCTTGTGCCACGAATGTGGATCATCGCCGAAGAATGCGACCACCCGCCGACCGGTGTCGTTGCTCCTGCCGAGATCAAGCGCCAGCTTGGTGGCTAATTCTCCGGTGCCGATGATGGCCACGCGTTGGACTGCGATTTGATTCAGACCCCGACTGCGGCATGAACGCTCCCGGATCAATCGGAAGGCCATTCGGACGGCACACAGCGACAGGAACGAAACCATGAAATGGATCAGAATCAGACTGTTGGACGGTGCCAAACGCCCCTGCGAGAAGAGCCGCAGGCCGAGTTGGAGCAGCAAGGCGACCCCAAGCGCGACCGCCGTCTGGCGCATCTCCGAGACGCTGAAGTAGCTCAACAGCCCGCGAATCTGTCCTCGCCAGACCAGGAGAAACATTTGAGGGATCACCATGCAGGGCAGAAACTGCCAGAACTCCCTGTATGTCTGGTGGGTCACTTGAAAGTCGAACTGCAACTGGTAGGCCACCCATAAACTCGCTGTCAACGCCAGGCCATAAACCATCAGCACTCCGAGCCAGTAGGGACAAAGCGTCTGGACTATGATCCAGACATCCTGCAGCACGCTGGCGCGTTGCGCATATTGCAGGTTCAATTCAATCTTCTTCGGCAGACAGTATCGCAGATAAAATCCTTCCACGTCCCCGGTGCCGCGCAGGAGCGCTTCTTCATTCCGGAACAGCATCGTGGCCATGTCCGTGATGCCCGGCTTGAACTTCAGAATCTCGCGCTGCTCCGGGGTATAGCGCTCCACATACCGCGGCATCTCGGGACGCGGTCCCACGAAGCTCATGTCGCCAGCCAACACGTTCCAGAGCTGGGGCAGTTCATCCAGCTTGGTCTTGCGCAGAAAGCGGCCTGTCCACGTGATCCGCGGATCCTCCTCTTTGGTCAACGGCACACCCAGCTTGTCGGCGTTGACGACCATGGACCGGAATTTCCAGATGCGAAACGGCTTCCCGAACTGGCCAATCCGGATTTGCCCGTAGAAGATGGGACCTCCGCCCGTGAGCTTGATCAGCAGGCCAATCAGCAACCCCGCAGGCCACAGTGCCAATAGTCCAACACCGGAGCAAAGAATGTCGAATGCCCGTTTGAGTCTCTGGTGAGACACGGATTGTTCCTTGATAACCATCTATTGGAGCGCCGGCCTCCGGCCCGGCACTTTTCATCGTTCGTGTCGAAAACCCCTCTCAGGTTTCTGAACCGCGCCTGCCTGCAAATCGCTCAACGGCTGGGCAGTGGGCTACTTTGGTGGGGCGAGCGTCCTCGCGAGCCGGGACTAATGGGATTTATTGCCAAAATCGGCTCGTCGGGAGTCTCGCCCCACCAATCTTGGCTCAAACTGACTCACTACCGTCAGTTTGATGAACTCGCAGGGACGACCTGCTGGTCGTCCGTGGCCGCGCTGCGTCGTCCCCGACTGCGTACAGCGGGCGGAACAGCCTTGGTTGCTTCCCTTTGCGCCACTGTACGCGGCGCGGTCATCGCAGCGCGAGACCCTGCCTCCAATCAAATTGAGTCACTACCCGGCCCTCCGGTTGGCCGCGACGATGTCCTTGATCGAATTGCACACGTAGGCCACATCGTCCCCGGTCATGTCCGGATAAATCGGCAGCGTGATGATTTCCGGATACAACGAGCAGGCCGCCGGCAGATCCTCCGGCGCATAGCCATACGTTTCCCGGTAATAAGGATGCATGTGCAACGGCAGCCAATGCACGGAGGTGCCCACCCCGCGTTGCGTCAGTTCCGTAATGAACCGGGCGCGGTCAATCTTCAGCCGGTCCAGTTTCAGCCGGATGACATAAAGATGCCACGAATGGATGCGGTTCGGCTGAACCTGGGGGAGGATGATTTCTTCCACCTCCTTCAACGATTCACCGTAAAGGCCGGCCAGCTCGGTCCGCCGCCGGTGGAACCGGTCGGCCTTGCGCAACTGATGAATTCCAATGGCGGCGGCGATGTCGGTCATGTTGTACTTGAAGCCCGGTGCGATGATTTCGTAATACCATGACCCTTCAGCCATGAAACGCTTCCACGCATCTCGTGAAATGCCGTGCAGCGACATGATCCGCATCCGGTCCGCGTATTCATCGTTCTCCGTGCAGGCCATGCCGCCCTCACCCGTGGTAATCGTCTTATTGGCGTAGAAGGAATAGCAACTGATGTCGGCCGTGCTGCCGACAGGCAGCCAGTCTGGGGTGAAGGCTGAAGGCTGAAGGCTGAAGGCTGAGGGGGCAGCACCGGGGACGGTAGAACTGAGCGACACCTCACCCTGACCCTCTCCCCGGTCGAGGCGGAGAGGGGATGGGACGACGGAATTACCACAGACCAGATCATCCCGGTAATAGGCGGGACAACAATGCGCGGCGTCCTCGATGACCTTGAGGTTATGGCGCTGGGCCAGCGCCCGCACGCCAGCCACGTCCCCGATCTGGCCACCGTAATGAACCGGAATAATCGCAGCAACGGACTGGCCGGCGGCCAGCGCAGACTGGATTTTCCGTTCGGCATCCGCGACATCGAGATTGAAATCTTCGACCCGGCAATCGGCCAGGATCGGGCGCGCGCCAAAGTAACGGACCACTTCGGCCGTGGCGGCGAAGGTCATCGTGGGCACGATGACGCCCTGGCCGGCCTTCAGGCCGATGGCTTCCAGCGCGAGGTGCAATGCGGCAGTGCAGGAATTGACCGCGATGGCGTGCTTGTGTTTGAGGTAATCGGCAAACTCACGCTCGAACTGTTTCGTCTTCGGTCCGGTCGTGAGCCAGCCGCTTTTTAAGGTGGCCACCACCTCGTCAATTTCCTCGGTGCCGATGCTGGGTTTGTAGAAGGGGATTTTCATTGGGGAAAACAGAAAGTTGAAATCAGAAAACAAAAATCCGTTTCAGCTTTGTCCTTTGGTTCGATTGATCATGGTCGTGAAGATGGCGATCAATTCCGAGGACTCTTCCTCCAGCGGTTTGGTGAGCGCCGATTCGATGCCACACTCTTCACGCAGAAGTTCCAACCAGAGCGCGGATTCGTCAGCCTCTTGGAGAGCACCGCCAAGTTTCGACACGAACTCATCATTGGAGCGCGCACGGGAGGCCTCACGCACGTGGGCAGCGACGGAAGTTCCAGAACGCAATAGTTGTTTGCCGAGAACTTTGACCTCTTCGCGCTGCTTGGGCAGCTTGACGAAAAGCCGAATAACGCCTGCCGCAAAAGCCTTCGTCCGATTCCTAAATTCCTCTGACAGTCTTCCTTGATTCATCATTTCAACTTTCCCAATTTCTGTTTTCTGCTTTGGGCGTACTCATGGGTGTTGCTGGAGCCGCCTTCGTTTCTGAAGATCCGCGGGTCAGTTTGGTGAATGAGACTGATGCGCCACGGCGCAAAATGACGAAATCCAGAATACCCCGCAGAAAGCCCAGTCCGTAGCCGAAATGATAGCAGCCGAAAACCAATGGCAGCACGGGCAGCAGTTTCCACTCTGTTTTCGCAGCCGTCACGACCGAGGCCACAAACACGGCGCTGGCATAAGCAAAGAGCAGGGAGCAGAGGCCAAGCAGCGGCAGGCGGCAGACAGAAGATGGAAGATGGAAGATGGCGGATGGCACCACGGCAAAAAGCACGGAGGCGAAAGCAAGGAGCAGAAGCATGAACACGAAGGCGCCGGGCACCAAGTGTCGCCATGAGGCGGGCAGTTTGTGTTTCTGAATCACGCGGACTTTCCAATAGCCGTATTGCATGTATTGTTTGAACAAGGCTTTCAACGAGCCGCGGGGCCGATACCAGCTCTTGATTTTGGGCGATTGATAAATCTTCCCTCCACCGCGTGTAATCCGCAGGTTATGCTCGTCATCCTGGTTGCGGACCAATTCCTCATCAAACAGGCCAAACTTCTCAAAGGTGCTCCGTGGCCAGCACCCGTAGGTCACGGTGTCCACGTAGCCCTCATAATCCGGGTCGTGAAACCGGGCGCCACCGACCGAGAAAGGCGAATGGTACGCCGCCGACACCGCCTTCTCGATATAGGTCTGCGCTTTCGTGCGAGCGGGTCCGCCCACATTATCCGCGCCGGTGGCCCGGAGCGCGGCCACACATTCCCGGACATAATCGGGCGCATATTCGGTGTGCGCATCCAGGCGGATGATGATTTCCCCGTGCGCAGCGTGGATGGCGGCATTCAAGCCGGTCGAGACAATCCGGCGAGGATTATCAATCACCCTGATGGTGGGCCTGTTCGGATGAGAAGATGGGAGATGGGAGATGGGAGATCGGTCGGCTTGGGTTGAGGGTGATCCGACTGGGACCACGGGACTACTGACCGCAGCAATCTTTTCGAGGATTTCGCGTGTTCCATCGTCCGACATCCCGTCTGCCACGATCACCTCAAAACCCCCGGCAGGCGCATCCAAGGCCAGCAGCCCCGCCACGCAAGTGGCGATATGGCTCGACTCGTTTCGGCAGGGAACAATCACAGAAACCCTGGGAGCCACTGTGGGCATGCCTTGCGATTGTGAGCAGTTCATTAGTTAGAATACCTTTGGGATTGCCGGAACCGATCACAAAGACTTTGCGGCCAGAGGTTGCCGAAAACTTTTGCCTTCAAGATTTGTGGCGAATCGTAAGCATGCACCTCAACGCGGGGGATTTGAAATGGAGGCGTGGCAGGCCGCGCCAAACCCAGGTCCGTCGTGACCGCCAGGCGGTAACCAGCATTGCGCACCGCTTCAATGTAGGCTGTCCTTACCTGCCCCAACCGGCTGGATCCGTAGGGATAAGAATAAAGTGAGGTGTGATCCTGCCCCAAATGTTTTCTCAAAAGCTCGCGGGAAATACCGGCCTCTTCTGCCAGTTGCCCGTCACTTGCATCCAGCGCATTTAAGTGATTGTGCGAATGAGACCCCACGGAAACCAGGCTCGAATTCAGACATTCTGCGATTTCCGCCCAGGAGATGGGACGCCAGGCGATGGATGAGATGCGAGAACGGTTCTTTTGCCCCCATCGGTCAAAAGGATAGGGTTCCCCCGAACCCACATAGCGCGTCACGACGAATAGCGTGGCCGGAATCCGATACCGCTCGAGCAAAGGCAGCACTTCCTGCCTGAAGCAGGCGAAGCCGTCGTCAAAGGTCAGTGCGACCACAGGCTTCCTCCGGCTCCCGGAACCGCATCTCTGAAGCACATCGGCCAGCGGCACACAGTCTGCATTCTCGGACAGCCATCGGAACTGTTTCTCCAGACGAGAGGGAGTTATATTCCAAGCATCCAATGACAGATCAAAAATGCCGGTTTCTGCGACTCGATGATACATCAATACACTAGCACCCGGACGGACGCGGCGGGTGAAAGGCGATGCAGCCACTGCCGCCAGGCCCGCGGCATGTTTCACTGAATGTTTTAGCAGCATCCTGCCCGTCACGGGAATGATGACAGCGTCATTTTTGACCTGCTTCTTCTGGACGGCGCCGGCTCGCCCGACTTTTGAAATCACCGCTCGAAACTTGCCATTCG
>OBLW0100004232.1_pt1 | contig 10960 bp, 9 predicted proteins | sample 1520161 | NCBI WGS metagenome assembly OBLW01 (sample SAMEA3539309, study PRJEB22396) | soil metagenome | biome: tundra; feature: field; material: soil | place: USA | collected 2010-05 | depth 0.15 m
GCGCCTGGAACCGGCGAACCAACCGAAATCGCGTCACGATCAATTGGACATTCGATCGCAAGAAAGCCAGAAAGAAGTTCAAATACAAGTACAACACCAAGCGGCCAGAGACCTAGGTAGAGGTCCATCCACCCATCGTTGTCGTAGTCGAGAAACGCGCAACCCGGGCCGATCGTCTCGGGGACGTACATCTTCGAGGAGAGCCCGGCGACATGCTTCCACTGAATGCCACTAGCGGCGGGTGGGATCTCTTCGAAAAACGGAGGAGCGTCAGTAGCGGGAGCGGCAAAGCCGGCGGCCGAGCTCCACAACAGATGCAGGAAACGGCGCCGCGCGATCGAACCCGCCATCGTCTGGTGCTCATGAGCCATCGGATCCTTCTGGAGGTTTCAGGAAGTCAATTACCGAACCGGGCGCCCGCCGTCGGCTCCGGGTGTCCTTTGCCCCTGGGCGGCGGCAGCCTGATCTCGTAGAGTAATCTGACGCGAGGCCCCCTCTTTGTTGCCGGTGCGTTCGTAGGCGATCGCGAGCTGATAATGCCCGGAGGGATCTTCGGGCTGCATACGCACGTAGGTCTCGAGCGGCGCGACCGCTTCCGCGAATTTCCTGGTGGAGGTCAGCGAAATCCCCAAAGCGAGGTACGCCTCCGAGAATCCAACGTCAAGAGTTGCGGCGCGCGAGAAGTGTTGGGCCGCTTCGTCCCACTGGCCTGCCCGCCTGGCTAGCTCGCCGAGTACGAACTCGGCCGAGGCGTTGCGCGGATCGACTTGAAGCTCCTTCTGAAACTCGGCGCGCGCATCGTCGACCGGGCCAGTCTCTCCGGCCTTGGAAAGCAAAACCTGGCCCAACCGGTAGTGAATGCGAGGCGCGCTGGGGTTCTGTTGAAGAATGGCTTTGTAGGTGCCGGCGGCTTCGTCCCAAGCGCCGCGCGATTCAAAAGCCTCCGCTTCGAGCATTCGGGCCTGGGGCGACCCAGGCGCTTTAGCGGCGAGCTCTTGCGATGTCCTCCCGGCCAACTCGGAAAAGTAGTGCACGGTGACGTACAAGACCTCGGGGTCGTTTGGGAAGTCGCGTTTGAGTTGCAATAGCGCCGTAATGGCGATGGGCTCCCGATCCAGAGCCATCGCGCAGCGCGCCTGGGCCATGGCGGCATGATACCGGAGTTGCTTATCGGCCAGGTGCGGCATGGCGCGCTCCAGGATCGGCAGCGCTTCCTTGCATCGCCCCTATTCGACGAGCCCGATCGCGCGTTGCGTCGCAGTCGAGCTATCGGCTACCGCCGGCTTCCCGGCAGTCTGAGCGCTGACGATTACAACGGGACATAAGAACAGGAGCAGGAGCGAGTTGCAATTGCTAGGCATTTTCAATCATCGTCCTGCCCTATGCGGCGCCATCGCGGTCGACACGCATCCACAGGACGCAGGATTCCGCGCGGGCTCCTGTCGCGGAGTTCGAGCGGCAGCATCACTCTACGGGAAGTTATAGTAACACACGGGGCGTAGGAAGCTATCGCCGCGCAGGTAGCTTCAGGATTTGGCTGGGTGGGGCGGTACACACGGCAGCGGCGCCAGGGCGATCGCCAGAATGGCACGAGATCGGAATCTCAGGATACCCGCCAAAAAATCGAGTAGCGCTGATCGAACACGCTGTTCAGCGGAGCCAGCGCGACGGGCTTGTCCTGTCCGGCCAGCTCGAACGCGAGTGGGCCGCGTCCGCTTGCAGGCTTCACCAGCTTGAGCAGGTCCCCGCCCGCGCCGCTAACCACTGGCGCATTCATTGGCTTGTGGTCCAGATCCGGGCCCTCCGGGCCTGTGATCATCGCCGCGGTCAGGCCCTCCGATCCTTGCTCGCCCGCGAGCACCAGCGGGCCATACAGCAGCGCCTGAAGATTCGCGTCGTCCGGCATCGCCTCCGCATGCAGGCTCATCGGAAGATCCATCTCGATGCGGTCGCCATTTCTCCACTTGCGTGCAATCGTGAGATAGCTGCCCGGTCCGGCGATCGCTTCGAGCGGCTTTCCGTTGATCTTTACAGAGCCGCCAGAGGTCAGCCAGTACGGGATGCGCAGGCGCACGGCCAGATCTACCGGCTTCTCCGCGCTAATCGTCAATGTGGTGGATGGCTCGTTTGGAAACGCGGTCTGCTGGCGCAGCGTGACGCCCTTCTCCGCCCACTTCAGTTCCGAAGGGATGAAAAGGTTCACGTATACGCCGTCTTCGTCGTGAAAGTAAATGCTGTCGTTCAGCTTGGCGTACTCTTCCACGCCGGTGCCCGTGCAGCACCAAAACGAATCGTACTCGGTGTTGAACGTCTTCCAGGCGCCCGGAACGATCGACAGATAGTACATTGTGGCGCCGTCTTCCTTGCGGATCGTGCCGAGCCGGTGATTGTATAGCGTGCGCTCGTAGTAATCGAAGTAACGCGGGTCCGCGGTCCAGGAGTAGAGATGGCGCGTCAGCTTCAACATGTTGTATGCGCAACAGCATTCGGTGGTTGCCGGGCCGAGCTTCAGTTCCGCAGCCAGGCGGCGGGGCTCGGTCCGCCAGCCTTCGCCATTACTGGTGCCGCCCGTGACGTAGGCCCGCGCGCTGGTCACCTCGTACCAGAAGAAGTCGGCGACGTCGTGGAAGCGCTCGTCGCCGGTCAGCTCGTAACGCCGCGCCGCGCCGATCACCTGGGGAATATGCGTGTTCACGTGCAGGCCGCGCAACTCATCGCGCCGCAATCCCAACGGATTGAAGAATCGCTTCTTGGTGAAGCGGTCGCCCACGGCGGCGTAGCGGTCGTTCCCGGTGACGGCGGCCAGATTATAGAGGACCTCGTTCATACCGCCGTACTCGATGTTGAGAATGTCCTGCATCTGCGCTTCCGGAATCGGAGCGGACCAGTTGTCCGTCCATTGCGCCATGCCTTGAACCACTTCGAGCGCCTGCCGGTTGCCGCAGTGCCGATTCATGTCGAGCATCCCCGCCATGATCTTGTGGTAGGTGTAAAATGGCGCCCACACCTTCTTACGCACTTTCAACCGGTCCAGGAGCTCCGATGGGAACGCGCTGAGATAGCCGCCGCCGAGTTTCTCCTGGCACTGCGCGAGTTCCGCGACGATTTGGTCGCCCTTGGCCTTCGATTCCTGGTCGCCGGTGGAGGCGTACAGCAGCGCGCAGGCCGAAAGAAAATGGCCCGTGAAATGGCCGCGCAACTCGCAATCGGGCGCTTCCCAACCCCCGAGAGGAGTGGCCGAGGACGCGAGGCCGGCGTTCACGCGGAAGTTGTGGACCAGCCGGTCGACCGGAAGGCGGTGCAACACGGCGCGGTTGGATTCTTCGGCATCTTTGAAGATGCCAGCGGTCAGCCGGACAGCGTTCATGGGAAACGCGCGAACCTTGTCCTCGACGAGCCTTCGCGAGAACGCCAGCGTTTCGGAAAACGGTGCGATGTCCGGACGCGGACCCCGCCGGCGGTCTTCCGGCGCGGGCGTGTTCGAAATATTCTGCGGAACATCCTGCGCGATCAGATTGGCCGTTGCGCCGCAACCGGCGGCCAACGCGGCAAACTTGCGCCGGCTGAGCGGCGATCCCGTTTCCCGACTCATACTGTCCTCCATATTTTTCTTCTATCCCTCATCGCGCTCGCGTTCCGCCCGATCCGAAGCTACTGTGCATTACATCCAGGTGCTGCTCGGCGAACATGCGGAATGCGTTCGCGGAGATGGCCCTCGCCGCTTCCTTATCTCTTCGTGCGATGGCGTTGGCGATGTCGGCATGCGCGTTCGCCGATGAAATCAGGTCGATTGGGCCGGAACCGAGCAGATGGCGGATGAACAGGAAAGCGAGCAGGGGGCATCATCACTTGCGCGAGAACTTTGGGCAGAAAGCTGTTGCCCGAGCCACTCCACAGCGTTTCGTGGAACACCTGGTCCCGGCTGTGAAACGCCTTCGCATCCCCCGATTGCGCGATTTCGACCATCTGACGGGCGATCCCGGCCAATCCCTCTGCCGCCTCGTCGGAGGCGTTCTCGATCGCCAGATCCACGGCCAGCGTTTCCAGTTCACCCCGAATCCGCAGAATGTCCGCAAGCTCCTCGCGCGTGAACGTCGTGACGATACATCCGTGGTTGGTTTTGCGCGACACCAGTCCCTGATGTTCGAGCGCCACCAACGCCTCGCGTACCGTGGGCTGTCCGACGCCAAGCTGGCGCGCCATCCGCGATTCGACGATTCTGTCGCCCGGCCGTAGTTCGCCCGCCAAAATCAGGTTCCGCAGAGTGTTTGCAATTTGATCGGCGAGGCCCGTCTTCGCCCCGAGTTTGCGCGACAGGGCTTCGATCGTGGAAACCATGTGGGGGCGTTGCTGGGCGTTCATTGCCGGTTCCCCCATTTTGGAGTTCCCGAGACTCGCTCGCGGTTCCAATCTTGACATAGCCCGATAAAAATAGATTATAGGTCAACAATTGCTCGGTAGGGAGCGAGCCCGGAGCAGAATTGTTATCTGTGTCAATGTTTTCAGCAGCCTATGTCGGGACAGGACGATGGTGCTCCCGCCTCAGCCTGACTGTCAATGGCGCTCAGGTGCTGTTCGGCGAACATTCCCAGGGCCGCCTGGGCGATGCGCCGGGCATGCGCTTTGTCATGCGTGAGGATGCTCTCTGCGATATCGACGTGCACCAGCGCCGAGCGTACCAGATCGAACTGGCCGGCGCCGAGCACGGTGCGGATGAACAGGAAGGCCAGCAGGGGCATCATCACTTGCGCCAGGACCTTCGGAAGAAAGCTGTTTCCCGAACAACTCCAGAGCGCTTCATGGAAGACTTGGTCCCGTGCATGGAACGCCTTCGCATCGCCGGATCGCGCGATCTCCACCATATCGCGGGCGATTGCCACGAGTTCGTGCACCATCTCATCGGAGGCGTTCTCGATGGCGAGATCCACGGCCAGCGTCTCCAGTTCACCTCGAATTCGCAGGATGTCGGCAATCTCCTGGCGGGTGAAAATGGTGACGAAGCAGCCGTGGTTTGCCTTGCGGGAGACCAGTCCCTGATGCTCCAGCGCCACCAGTGCCTCGCGAACGGTCGGCTGTCCGACACCAAGTTGGCGCGCCACGCGCGACTCGACGATTCTGTCGCCCGGCCGCAACTCGCCGCGCAGGATCAGGTTCCGGAGCGCGCCTGCGATTTCGTCCGAAAGCCCCGTCTTCGCCCCCAGTTTCCGCGAGAGCGCCGCCATCGTGGAAAGAACGCTAGCGCTGGTAGATGGACTTGCAGGTTTCTCCTTTGGCAGGGCGGGATTTGCGGGTGCTCGAAACAAGCTCGGATTCAGTTCAGGCATAAAGGTTTGAGGCTGGTACTCTGGGGCGCCTTGACGGATGTTCGTCTCAATTATAGATTATTTATTGCGGGCTGTGAATTCCTAAGCATGATCTGCATCTGGATACGCTTTCCCCGCAGACCGGTCGGTTTCTGCTCCGGCCGCATCGCAGATCCGCGCCTTCACACGCGCCTGGCGCATCGCCCGGCCATTAGTGACACAGGAGATTCATGTCAATTGAGTGGAGTGGAGTTTTTCCCGCTGCGACAACAGAGTTCGCAGCAGACGGCGCTTTGTCGATTCGGGACACCGCGCGTCACCTGGAGGAAATGATCCGGGCCGGTGTCCATGGCTTGGTCATGCTGGGCACGGTGGGCGAGAACACGTCCCTAGGCTACGACGAGAAGCTGGACGTCCTGGGCACAGCAGTCGAGCTATCGGGTGGACGAATTCCCGTGCTGACCGGCGTAGCGGAGTTCACCACCGCGACGGCGTGCCGCTTCGCGCGCGATGCCCAACGTGCCGGCGTGGATGGTCTCATGGTGCTGCCGGCCATGGTCTACAAGTCCGACCCGCGCGAGACCCTGGCGCATTTCCGCGCGGTCTCGCGCGCGAGCGATCTGCCCGTGATGTGCTACAACAGCCCCGGCGTGTACGGCGTCGATTTGACCCCGGAGCTCTGCGTGGCGCTGGCCGATGAGCCGAACATCGTGGCCATCAAGGAATCGTCCGAAGACGTGCGGCGCATTACGGACCTGAGAAACCTCACCGGCGATCGGTTCATCCTCTTCGCGGGCGTGGACGATCTGGTGTTGGAAGCCACGCTTCTGGGCGGGCAGGGCTGGGTGTCGGGCCTGGCGAACGCGCTCCCCCGCGAGTCTGTGTATCTTTGGGACCTCCTCATGGCGCGCGAACTCGACAAAGCGCTTCGTTTGTATCGCTGGTTCACGCCGGTGCTGCATTTGGACACCAGCCCAAAGCTGGTGCAATTCATTAAGCTCGCGGACGCGGCGGCGGGAACCGGCGCTGAGCACGTGCGCGCTCCGCGCCTGGCGATTGAAGGCGAGGAACGCCAACGCATTCTGACCATCGTCCACGAAGTTCTGGCAACCCGGCCCAACTGTCCGAACGTGGGAGCGCCCGCCGTTCAGGAGGCGCATTGACGGCAGGAAGCGCCGGATTGACCAGGGCGCAGGTCGTCGATTCGCACACCGGCGGCGAGCCGACGCGCATTGTGGTGGCGGGCGGTCCGGATCTCGGCGGCGGCTCCATGGCCGAACGCTTGGGGCGCTTCCGTAGCGATCACGACGGTTTCCGCTCGGCAGTGGTTGGCGAGCCGCGCGGAAGCGACGTCATGGTGGGCGCGTTGCTTTGCGAGCCGGAGGATCCCTCCTGCGCCGCGGGCGTCATCTTCTTCAATAACGTCGGCTATCTGGGGATGTGTGGCCACGGCAGCATCGGATTAATGGCGACGCTCGCGCATCTCGGCCGCATCGGCCCAGGCGAGCATCGCATCGAGACGCCGGTCGGAACTATCGGCGCGCGTCTGAACCCCGACGGCTCGGCGACCATCGGCAATGTGCGCAGCTATCGCTCCATCCATGGCTTGGCGCTCGAAGTGGAAGGCCTCGGGACCGTTCAAGCCGACGTGGCGTGGGGAGGAAACTGGTTCTTCCTCACCGCGGATCACGGCCAGGAGATTGAACTGCGCAACTGCGCCCGTCTCACTGAAGTCGCCTGGCGCATCCGGCACGCGCTCCAGCGCAATGGCATCACGGGAGCGGACGGCCACGAGATCGACCACATCGAACTGTTCGGTCCGTCGCGGATGGCTGGCGCGAACAGCAAGAACTTCGTACTGTGCCCCGGAGGCGCATACGACCGTTCTCCCTGCGGCACCGGGACCAGCGCGAAAATCGCCTGTCTCGCCGCCGACGGCAAGCTGCAGGAAGGCGAACTCTGGCGGCAAGAGAGCATCGTCGGCAGCCTGTTCGTGGGCAGCTTCCGTGCCGCGGAGGGCGGCGGCGTTCTGCCGTCTGTCACCGGCCACGCCTACGTGAACTCCGAAGCAGCCCTCGTCTTCGATCCACGCGACCCCTTCCGAATGGGAATCCGCGGATGAAAACCCGGCCGCCCGACGTCGTCGTGTTGGGGGCGGGCGTGGTGGGTGCGGCGTGCGCCTGGGCGCTCGCGCGCGAGGGTGTACGAGTGCTGGTGCTCGAGAGCGGCGTGGTGGGCGGCGGCGCCACGGCGGCGGGCATGGGGCACATCGTGGTGATGGACGACTCCGGCGCCGAGTTTGCGCTTACGCACTATTCGCGCAACCAGTGGCTGCAACTTGGGCCTGAACTCCCTCCCGAAGGCGAGTTCCGGCGCTGCGGGACGATCTGGGTGGCCACGGACGAGGAAGAGTTCCTAGCGGTGCGGCGCAAGCACGAATGGTACTCGCAACACGGCGTTTGTACGGAAATCCTGGATTCCGCCGCGCTGCGCGAAGCCGAGCCGAACCTGCGGAGCGGTCTGGCCGGAGGTCTGCTGGTTCCCGACGACGCCGTCGTCTACGCGCCCGCCATTGTGCCCTGGCTTCTGCGACGCGCCGCGGAATCGGTCGAGTTGCGGTTGTGCGCGCCCATAACGGACGTAAGCCCGGGAAGCGTAAGGTTGGCCGATGGCGAGCGCATTGACGCCGGAGAAGTTGTCTGCGCGCTCGGATGCGGCGCCGCGCGGATCTTCCCCGGACTGGGCGTGCGGCCGCGCAAGGGACATCTGGCGATCACGGACCGCTATCCGGGATTCGTGCGCCATCAGGTCGTCGAACTCGGATATATGAAGAGCGCACACCAGGCGTCGCTGGAATCAGTCGCCTTCAACGCGCAGCCGCGGGCCACGGGCCAGGTGCTGCTCGGCTCTTCGCGCCAGTTCGGGGACGAGACATCGGGCGTCGATTGGGCGCTGCTCGCACGCATGATCCGGCATGCCGCGCTGTTCATGCCGGCTCTCGATCGGCTTTCCGTGATCCGCGTCTGGACCGGATTCCGCGCCGCCACTGAAGACAAGCTGCCGTTGATCGGACCGTACGAGGCGGTGGATCGCGTGACGCTCGCCACTGGTCACGAAGGACTGGGCATCACCACCGCGCTTGCCACCGCGGAGTTGGTCGCGGCGCAGATCGCCGGCCGTGCGCCGGCCATTCCGCCGGAACCCTACTTGCCATCCCGCACCGGAGTGCGCGCGCATGGCTGAGAGCATCGATATTGTGGTGAACGGCAGACTTGTGCGCGTCGCGGCCGGGACATCCGCCGCGGCGGCGCTTCTGGTCGCGGGTTTCACGGCGACGCGGACCTCGGTGACGGGCGAGCCGCGCGGACCGCTTTGCGGCATGGGAATCTGTTTCGAATGCCGCGCGAGCATTGATGGCCACGAGCATGTCCGCACCTGTCAGGTAGTTTGCCGCCCGGGAATGGAGATTATCACCGATGCCGGCTGAGGAACACTGTTCGATCCTGATCGCCGGTGCCGGACCGGCCGGCATCGCCGCGGCTTGCGCAGCCGCCGGGAGCGGGGCGTCCGTGGTACTGCTCGATGACAATCCCGCACTTGGCGGCCAGATCTGGCGAGGCGAGGAGAAGACGCCGGGCGGCAGCAAAAGGGACTGGATGGTTCGGCTGTCCCGCTCCGGAGCGCGCGTGTATACGGCAACGCGCGCCATCGCACCCATCGGCCCCGGCCTGCTGCTGGCCGAGCGCGATTGCGAGCCGCTGTTGATCCACTATGGAAAGCTCATCCTGGCCACCGGCGCCCGCGAACTGTTTCTTCCGTTTCCCGGCTGGACGCTGCCCGGCGTGACAGGGGCGGGCGGTCTCCAGGCGCTGGTGCATGGCGGATTTCCGATCGCGGGCAAGCGCGTGGTACTGGCCGGGTCGGGGCCTCTGCTGCTCGCCATCGCCTCGCACCTGCGTGCGTGCGGCGCACTCGTGGGGGCCGTCGCCGAGCAGGCGCCCTTCTCGCGGCTGGCGCGATTTGCCGCGACGCTCGCGGGAAGCCCGCGAAAGCTCGCGCAGGCGGCGCGCCTCCAATGGTCTCTGCGCGGTGTTCCCATTCTCACGAGGGCGTGGCCCATCGCGGCCGAGGGCGGTAGCACGGTGTCGAGTGTGCTGCTGCGATCCCCACAGGGAACGCAGCGTTTCGTCTGCGATTATCTGGCCTGCGGATTTGGCCTGGTGCCCAATGTCGAGCTGGCTGCCCTCGCTGGCTGCGAAATTCGCGACGGCTTCGTGAAGGTGGACGAATGGCAGCGCACGTCGATCGCGAACATCTTTTGCGGGGGGGAGCCGACGGGCATCGGCGGCCTGGAGCGCAGCCTAGTGGAGGGACAAGTGGCGGGCCATGCAGCCGCCGGCGCCACCGCCCGCGCGTACTCGCTGTTCCGGAAACGCCGGGCGCTCGACCGCTTCTCCGAGCATTTGGCCGCGTGTTTCGCCCTGGACGAAGAGCTGCGGAGCATGCCGCGCGAGGACACGATGGTCTGCCGCTGCGAGGACGTGTGCTTCGGCGCCACCGCGCGTCGCAGCGACGGGCGCGATGCAAAGCTGCAAACGCGCTGCGGCATGGGACCTTGTCAAGGGCGCGTCTGCGGACCGTCGCTCCAATTCCTTCGCGGCTGGCCATGGCCGCAGAGCAACGCCCGGCCGCCGCTCTATCCCGCCAGCATGGCCACCCTGTCGGCGCTTGCGACGGCGTCTGGGGTAACCTCCCGGGATAGCTAGACAATCTGAGCGTTAAGATAACCCCGATGCTGAAGCATCGCTAAAAAACCGAACGGCAGCAGGTAACGAACGCCGGGACATGGTGCACTTCGCAGCTACCGCATCCGACCGTGGCCGACGCCGAAAACATGCGGATGGAGTCTTCGAGCTCGACAAATGCGCGTAGCCCGCGATCGCGGACGACGGAGGCCGGGCTACTTCCCGAACGGCTGAATTAGTAAGGCGATGGATAGGGTATAGTTTCAGGTCGATCGGCCTAAAGTCGAATTGCGGCGCGAACGGCGCACGCGTTCTGGTGAAGTATGGCGAGCACATCCAGGGACAGGAGGTGCTGGCCCTCGGCATCGGCAGGATGGACAAAGCATCGGGTAACAGTTTTTCAAATGAACATCGAAGAGGCAATCGTGGATTCGCGTGGCGGACTTTTTCGGAGCGCCAGCAAGACGGCGGCTTTCTTCTTTCCGATCATTTCCTTCCTTTTGGCCATGGGCCAGATGATTGCGCAGTCCGGCGACGCCAGCGTCACCTTCAAGGCTGGGGTGCATTTAGTGATGGTCCCGGCCGTGGTGCGCGATTCGAAGGGACAGGCCGTTGGGAACCTGACGAGGGACGATTTCCAGCTCTTCGACAAAGGCAAGCGGCAGGAGATCACACAGTTCACCGTGGAAAAAGCCGGCGGTCAAGCGGCAAAGCCTGCGGCGGGCGAGCACCGGGCGGACCGGCGGACGGAGGAGCCGCCGGTGGCGCCCGAGAGCTTCACCGCCTACCTTTTTGACGACGTCCATCTGAATTTCGCGGACCTTGCGCGGGTGCGCCGACATTTTGCGCAGCCCCCCAGCATTTTCCAATCCGTAAATGAGCCTGGAAATGAACTTTGATTCCAATGCGAGG
>OBLW0100004233.1_pt1 | contig 10959 bp, 9 predicted proteins | sample 1520161 | NCBI WGS metagenome assembly OBLW01 (sample SAMEA3539309, study PRJEB22396) | soil metagenome | biome: tundra; feature: field; material: soil | place: USA | collected 2010-05 | depth 0.15 m
GATTTTCTAACATTTAAGAAAATTCTGTGTGATTAGGATAAAAAATATGTTTAATTCATCTAAAGCAATCTTAAACTGAATTTACTTTGGCACTTAATATGCTAGTGTTATTGCGAAATTTTAAGGTGATGATAAAAATGCACTCACAAATTTTTAATGATTATCCTCCAAAGGATAAAAGCTGTCTCATACCCCTCCTTCAGGATATCCAGAGTATTTATGGCTATTTGCCGGAAGATGCTCTTCAGGAAATAGCTGATTTTGTTGCTCTTCCGCTTAGCAGGGTATATGGTGTAGCAACATTTTATAACCAGTTCAGATTAATTCCTTTGGGTGAAAACGTCATAAAAGTATGCCGTGGAACTGCTTGTCATGTCAAAAACTCCTCCAATATCCTATATGCAATTGAAAGTACATTAAATATTAAAGCTGGTGAAACCTCAAGAGATAAGAAATTCTCTATTGAAGTCGTTAACTGTATCGGCGCTTGCAGTATTGCCCCCGTTATTACAATAAATGATGAATATTTCGGAAGGCTTACTGTTAAAGAAATACCTGCAATATTAAAGAAATTTACAAGTTCATCTAAACCAAAGCCGGTCGAATCAACAACCGCAAAGAGTCCATCATGAAAGATTTTTTAGATAAATGCTGCAGTGAATGCTGGCATACTCCCGAAAAACCTTGTGAATTATTTGTCAGATGCTGCTCTGAAGGACCACTGTGCCATCATGATAAAATCTGCCAGGATAAGTTTATAAGCCTTAATAAAAGATTAAAATATCAGGAACATGAAGTCCCGATTATCTTTATCGGAATGGGTACTTGCGGTTTAGCAGCGGGTGCTCAAAAAGTTGAAGAAGCCATTATAAATGAGCTTAAAAAATGTAATATCTCGGCGCATATTGAGGTTACTGGATGCGTTGGATTTTGCGCTAAAGAGGTAATTGTTGATGTTAAATTACCTGGACAGGATAGAATCTCCTATTGCGAAATTACACCCAAAATAGTTCCCAAATTTATTCAGAGAACTCTCGTTGAGAAGGGTATCTTTAAAGAGAAATTGCTGGGCACTTATGGTAAACCTTCCGAAGATCTTAATTCGATTAATGACGATCCTTTCTTCAGGCATCAGCTTAAAATCGTCCTTGAAAATTGCGGAGTAATAAATCCTGATTCTATAGATACCTATTTAGCCTATGGTGGTTTCAAAGCATTTGATAAGGTTATCCGTTTATTGCTTCCTCAGGAAGTTGTAAAAACAATTACTGACAGCGGTCTAAAAGGAAGGGGAGGAGCTGGTTTCCCTACAGGTAAAAAATGGGAACTCGCCTATAAAATGAAATCTGATCAAAAGTATCTTATCTGTAATGCCGATGAAGGTGACCCCGGCGCATTCATGGATAGGTCGGTTCTTGAAAGTGATCCATTCAGAGTAGTAGAAGGTATGCTCATTGCTGCCTATGCAATAGGAGCTTCTAAAGGATTTATTTACTGCCGAGCAGAGTATCCCCTTGCAATTAAAAGATTAGAGAATACTATTAAGCAATGTAAAGATTATGGTCTGCTTGGTAATAACATTCTTAACAGCGATTTCTGCTTTGATCTGAAGATTAAAAAAGGAGCTGGTGCTTTCGTATGCGGTGAAGAAACTGCTATGATCGCTTCTATCGAAGGTAAAAGAGGAATGCCAAGACCAAGACCTCCTTTCCCAAGTATTTCAGGTTTATTCGGCAAACCTACTGTTATAAATAATGTGGAAACCTTCGCTAATGTTGCTGGTATTGTGAATCGTGGTGCTGAATGGTTTTCATCAATTGGTACTGCAAATTCCAAGGGAACTAAAGTGTTTGCATTAAGTGGTAAAATTAAAAATACTGGCTTAGTTGAAGTTCCTATGGGTACTACGCTCGAAGATATTGTATTTAAAATCGGTGGAGGTATCCCATTTAATAAACAGTTTAAGGCAGTGCAGATAGGCGGACCTTCCGGAGGGTGCCTCCCGGATAGTGTAATGAAAACTCAGGTCGATTATCAATCCCTCAAGGAAGTCGGTGCTATGATGGGCTCCGGTGGATTCGTTGTCATGGATGAAGATACCTGCATGGTCGATGTTGCAAAGTACTTCCTTACTTTCATTCAGACTGAATCTTGTGGTAAATGCGTCCCCTGTAGGGAAGGCACTAAAAGAATGCTTGAAATTATTGAACGTATCCCTGTTAGTTATAAGAATACAAAGAATAAGAAAGATCAACTCCAGAGATTTAAAGGAATAATTCACCTTAAACGGCTCGGTGATGTAATTAGAGATACTTCTTTATGCGGATTAGGACAGTCGGCTCCAAACCCTATTTTATCTGGATTGAGATATTTCAAAGATGAGTGGGAAACTCACTTGTACGGCAGGGAATGCCCAGCCGGTGTTTGTAAAGAGTTATTAACTTATACCATTGATAACAGTATTTGTACTGGATGTGGAGTTTGTGTTAAGAAATGTGCCGTCGATGCTATTATGGGTGAAAAGAACCAGGCCCATTACATTATTGAAGATAAATGTATTAAATGTGGAATGTGCTTAGAGTCCTGTAGGTTCCAGGCTATAAATGTCAATTAAATTTGAAAGTCGGAGACTTTAATGGTCCAGCTAACAATAAATAATATTAGAGTAAATGCGGAAGAAGGGATGACTATCCTCGATGCAGCTAAATCGGTTGGCATTTCTGTCCCTACACTTTGTCACCTTAAAGAACTTGTTCCTACAGGAGCATGCAGAATTTGTTCCGTTGAAGTAGAAGGTCAGAGAGGCTTGGTTCCATCATGCGCCTTCCCTATCTATGAAGGAATGGTTGTAGACACTAATTCTCCCAGGGTAAGAAGAGCAAGAAAAACAATTGTCGAATTATTAGTCGAAAACCATCCGCAGGATTGCCTGATATGTGTAAGAAACAAAAATTGTGAACTTCAGGACCTGTCTGAAAAATATGGACTCAGGGAACATCGTTATGTCGGCGAAACCAAAGACCATGCAATCGACATATCAAGTGCTTCTATGGAAAGGGATCCTGCAAAATGTATCCTATGTGGAAGATGCGTAAGAGTATGTCATGAAATTCAAAAAGTTGGCGCTATAGATTTTACTAACCGTGGGTTTAAGAGCATTGTTACCACTCCCTACAATAAGGGTCTTAATATAAGTGATTGTATCTTGTGTGGTCAGTGTATCCTTGTCTGTCCCACGGCAGCTTTAAGAGAGAAAAGCACTTTAAAGGAAGTATCAAATGCGTTAAGAGATAAATCAAAATATGTTGTTGTGCAGGTAGCTCCCGCAGTTCGCGCTACTCTTGGAGAAGAATATCATTTCCCCTTAGGCACCGATGTTACAGGTCAGCTTGTTACTGGACTTAGACGCTTGGGATTTAAAAAGGTCTTCGATACTAACTTTGCTGCTGACCTGACTATTATGGAAGAAGCTGCTGAACTCATAAACAGGATTAAGAATAATGATCCTCTCCCTATGTTTACTAGCTGCTGCCCTGGATGGGTTAAATTTGCCGAATCCAATTATCCCGAAATACTCCCTCATATTTCTTCATGCAAATCGCCGCATGAGATGGAAGGTGCTGTATTAAAAACTTATTACGCTAAAAAAATGGGGATAAATCCAAAGGATATATTTGTTGTCTCTGTAATGCCTTGTACAGTTAAAAAATATGAATCTAACCGAGCGGAGTTATCCGAAGATAGTCACCCCGATGTCGATGCTGTTATTACTACTAGGGAACTCGTTAGATTTTTTAAGATGGTGGGAATTGATTTTGAAGGTTTACCTCAGGATAGTTTCGATAATCCTCTTGGTGAATCAACTGGTGCTGCTGCTATCTTTGGTACAAGCGGTGGTGTAATGGAAGCTGCCTTAAGAACTGCTTATTTCAAAATGACAGGTAAAGATCTCGAGAAGATTGAATTTGAAAGTCTCAGGGGGTCAGAAGGTTTGAAAGAAGCAGTTGTAAATATAAATGGAACGGAAATCAATATAGCTGTTGTTAATGGAATTGGAAATGTCCGGCAGGTGATTGATGAAATTAAAGAGAATAGATCCAAATATCATTTCATTGAAGTTATGGCTTGCCCGGGTGGATGCATTAACGGTGGTGGTCAGCCGATTCACCAGATACCTGAAAAACTTATTAAAAGAATGAAAGCTCTCTATCAGATCGATCTGGAAATGAAGTCAAGAAGATCTTATGAAAATGAATCGATTAAAGCTTTATATAAAGAATATTTTATAGAACCGAATTCACATAAAGCTCACGATATATTACATACAGATTATGTTAACAGGAAAAAGACCCTGAAAAATTAAATAAATGGCTGAACAGTTAGCCAAGAAATATGAATGACAGTATAGTCAGCACTATTTTTGATAAATGTAAAAGATGCTATTCCTGCATTAGAGAATGTCCGGCAAAAGCAATTAAAGTAATTAATGGACAAGCTGCAGTAATTTCCGAAAGATGCATCGTCTGCGGTCATTGTGTTAAGGTCTGCTCTCAGAATGCTAAAAGAATTTCTGATGATTTGATCACTATTTTTGATGAACTTATTCCCAATTATACTGTTGCAGCGGTAGTAGCCCCATCTTTCGCAGCTTCCTTTCCAAAAGAATATGGTAAACTCCCCGCAGCTTTGAAAAAAATAGGATTTAGTTATGTGGTTGAAACTGCATTTGGAGCTGATTTAGTAAGTGAATTATATCTTAAGGAATTCGAATCGGAAAAAAAACAAACTATTATTAGTTCAAGTTGTCCTGCCGTTGTTAATTATATCGAAAAATATAGGGGAAGTCTTGTTCCTAATCTGGCAAAAATTGTTTCTCCGATGATAGCTATCGGCAAATACTTAAAAGCAAATACAAAGGAAGACCTGAAGGTTGTTTTTATCGGTCCTTGTGTAGCTAAGAAACAGGAATACCTTGATCCTGAGGTAGAAAAAGCTATAGATGCTGTTCTTACCTTCTCAGAGTTGAAAAAAATAATTAAGTACCAAAATATCGATCTTAATGACCTTGAAGAGATTGATTTTGATCCCCCTCATGCATATATGGGTAAATCCTATTCCTTGGCAGGCGGTATGCTTAAAACAGCAAATATCTCTGGAGACATTCTTGAAAAAGAAATTATTGTTGTCGAAGGAAAATCGAAAGTTCTTGAAATAATAGATGAAATTGCCGATAACAAGATAAATGCAAAGTTTGTTGATATACTCTTTTGTGAGGGGTGTATAAGTGGTCCTGCAATTGATTCTGATCTTAACTACTATTCAAAAAGAGAGAAAGTAATTAAGTATATCGAACAGAAAGTGCACACAATAGATAAACAATTATGGAAAAGTAATATCTATAACAGTAGGGACTTGGTTTTAACAAGGGAGTTTTCTGAAAAGAATCAGCGGAAACCCCTTCCTCCTGAAGAAAAGATTAAAGAAATCCTTGCTGAGACAAATAAATTCTCATCCAAAGATGAATTAAATTGCGGAGCATGTGGGTATTCTACGTGCAGGGAATACGCCATAGCCATAGCGAAGGACCTTGCAGAAAAAGAAATGTGTCTCCCTTTTCTCATTGATAAACTGGGCAAAGCTTATGATGATCTTAAAGATACCCAGGAACAGTTACAGTCAGCAGAGAAACTGGCATCGATAGGACAGCTTGCTGCGGGCGTTGCACATGAAATAAATAATCCACTTGGCACAATAATATTATATGCATCCATGCTGAAAAAGGAACTTGAACAGAAATTAGATCATAACCAAAACTCTGAAGATCTTAGCCTCATCCTTGAAGAAGCAAATAGATGTAAGAACATCGTTGCAAATCTCCTGAACTTTGCACGGCAAGGGAAAATAAATGTAACCAAAATCAATATGAACCAGCTTCTTGCAAAAATTATTAAGACGGCTAAAATAAACCCTGCATTTAGAAAAATTGAATTACAATCTGAGACATTGAACAAAGAATGTATTATTGAAGGAGATGAAGACCAGATACAACAGGTGTTTATCAATCTTACCAATAATGCATGTGAATCTATGGAAGAAAGCAGCGAAAAATGTCTTAGTTTCAAAACCTATATCGAGGAGAATTATCTTATTACTGAAATCCGCGATACTGGGCAGGGGATTCAAAAAGAAAATTTTGGCAAAGTATTTACTCCTTTCTTTACAACAAAAAAAATAGGAAAAGGGACTGGGCTTGGTCTTGCTATTTCTTATGGCATTATCAAAATGCATAATGGTTTTATAAGTTTCCAGAGTGAAATCGGTAAAGGAACAACATTTAAAGTAAAACTGCCTGTAACTATAAATAAACAGCTGGTAAATTCTGAAATAAAGGTTAATTAAAATGATACCTGCAGATAAAAAAATATTATTAGTCGATGATGATCTTGATCTGCTTGAGCAGAATAAAATACTCCTTGAATCTAAAGGATTTAAGGTGGTAACAGCAGAAGGAAGTAAAAAGGGCTGGGAAGTATTCAAACAGGAACTTCCTGATGCCGCCATCTTGGATCTTATTATGGAAGAGCATGATTCCGGGTTTATTCTCAGTTACAAAATAAAAAAGGATGAGCACGGAAAAAATATCCCTGTATTTATCCTTACATCCGCAACATATGTTACTGGGTTTAAGTTCGGTGCTTCCACTGAAGAAGAAAAAGAATGGATTAAATGTGACGGCATTCTGAATAAGCCGATTATGATTGATGACCTCGTTAATAAACTTGAGGTTTTCTTTTCTGATATTAAAGCATAACTCTAAATACAATGGATTTTCAAAAACAGAGAATACTTATTGTTGACGATGAAAAAGGCCTAAGGCTAGGAACTAAACGCCTCCTTGAAAAAGAAGGTTTCGAAGTTGTAGCTGCTGAAAACGGTACCGAAGGGATAGCATTCGGCACCTCTACTGAATTTGATGCCGCTATTATCGATATGAAAATGCCTGATTTCGATGGTATTACGGTGCTGAAAGAGATAATAAAAAAATATCCTAATACTGTCTGCTTTATCGCGACTGCTTATGCAAGTTATGATACTGCAATCGAATCAACACGGGTTGGTGCATTCAGCTATATTCCCAAACCTTTCTCTCCTGATGAGCTTCTTCTCCAGATAAGTAAAGGATTAGAAAAAAGGGAATTAAACCTTCAGAAAGAACAATGGCGCAAAGAAAGAGAGGAACGACTTCTTGAGGTAGCTTTTGAAAAAACAAGATTAAATACAATTATCAATTCAATATCCGATGGCGTTCTTGTTATAAATAAGAATGGAGAAGCGGTTTTATATAATCCCTCTGTTCTTAGGTTTCTTGCATTAAAAAGCATTACTATTGAAGAATATATAATTGATAAACTCCCCGAAAAACTTGCTGATCAGGTTAATCAGTTCTTAAACTCAACTGAGTTATTGAAAAGATCTTTAACTGTACAACTTCAGATAAAATCGGATAACGATCTGTTTGTTGAAGCCACGACTTCTCCTGTGCCTGCACCTGATGGTTCGCTGGCTGGTGTCGCAATTGTTATTAAAAATATTACTGAGCTTAAAAAGATTGAGTTTCTTAAGTCTCAGTTTGTATCAATGGTTTCACATGAACTGAAAGCACCGATTGCCGCTGTATATGGTTTCCTTAAACTGATCTCTGATAAGTCTATGCATTTAACTCCTGATAAACAGAATGAATTTATCGATAGATCTATCGTAAGACTTGACTCACTTCTCAAAATGGTTAACGACCTTCTCGATATTTCAAGAATGGAAATGAAAACTATCCAGCGAGAAATTAAGGAACTGAACCTTCTTGAAATAATTAAAAATATAATTGAGTTATTCCAGCTCGACATTAAAAAGAAGAATATTGAAATAAGAATCGACTCTTCAGAATCGGTACCTCCTTTAAGTGGTGATCAGGATGAAATAACTCGCTTATTTACTAACCTTATAAGCAATGGAATTAAATACAATAAGCAGAATGGCTCACTATTAATTAAAATTGAAAAAATTGATGATTACATAGTAACTGAAATTAAAGATTCGGGAATCGGCATGAAACCTGTTGAAAAGAATAAACTTTTTCTTGAATTTTACCGTATAAAAAATGAATTTACAAAAGATATTAGCGGTACGGGTCTTGGATTATCTATAGTGAAAAGAATTATTGATTCTTATGCTGGTAAAATTGATGTGGATAGTGAATTCGGAACTGGTACCACCTTCCGGGTATTCTTGCCCGCTATGAAAATTGTTCACGAAGATAATAAAAAAACTTTAATAAATATGCAGTTAACATAATAAACAATATCAATCAACAAATAAAAAGGAATATATCATTATGGCCAAAATAGCTATCATAGATGACGATCCTGATATTATCGACGCTAGTAGCCTTGTGCTTACTTCAAAAGGTCATGAAGTAATTACCGCCAATAATCCGGATGATGGTTATAAAATCGTTAAGGAGAATTCTCCCGATCTTATAATTCTCGACGTTATGATGAATGAACCAGACGACGGTTTCTTTCTGGCTCAGAAATTCAGAAAAAATAACATAACCACGCCTATTATAATGTATACCTCTGTTTCCAAAACAACTGGTATCGATTATGGTGTGAATGAAATGGTGCCTGTCAATGAGTATGTGGAAAAACCGATTTCTCCCGCACAGCTCATTGAAAAGGTGGAAAAACTTTTACATCAAAATATCAAAAGGTGAGTATGTTAGTCTATGAAAAAAATGCTCTCTCTGAAGAGATTGAGCTTCTTGTTGAAAAATATGGTGTGGAAAGATCTTCTCTGCTTCAGATTCTTCAGGATGTCCAGAGAAAACATAACCACATATCAGATTTCGCTCAGCAGGAAATCGCCCGCTTGTTAAGCATTCATCCTGTTGAAGTCAACAGTGTCATTTCATTCTATTCTTTCCTTCATTCTGTACCTCAGGGAAGGAACACCATAAAACTCTGCCAAACTATATCTTGCGATATGGCCGGTAAACAGAAAATCGAAGACGCTCTTACTAGAGAACTTGGAATTTCTTTCGGCGAAACATCTAAAGATAAAAAGTACACCCTCGAACATACTAATTGTATTGGGATGTGCGATCAGGGACCGGCTATGCTTATTAACGATAAGGTGTTTACCCGGCTCGATCCCGAAAAAGCTGTCAACATATTAAAAGAAGTGGAGTAGGGAATTATGGAAACAAAATTAGATAAAAATAAAAAAAGAACAGGACCTGTACTGTTTTCAAAATATACTCGTGGGGAGGGCATTAAGAAAGCATTAAGTGTTCCTCGCGAAGATGTGTTATTTGAATTAAAATCCTCCGGCCTAAAGGGGAGGGGAGGAGCAGGATTTCCTACTTCTACCAAATGGATGCTTGTAGCAGCATCAACGGCAAGTAAGAAATTCATCGTCTGTAATGCGGATGAAGGTGAACCCGGTACCTTTAAAGATAGAGTGCTTCTGATGGAATATCCTGAACTGGTGTTCGATGGAATGGTCATTGCCGGATATACTATTGGTGCTAAAACAGGTATTGTCTACCTTCGTGGTGAATATGAATATCTCCTCGAACAACTTGAAGAATATTTGATGAAAATGAGGGATGATAACCTCTTGGGTAAAAATATTCTCGGTAAGGCAGGATTCGATTTCGATATCAGTATAAGACTTGGTTCTGGTGCCTACGTCTGTGGCGAAGAAACTGCCCTTATTGAATCTCTCGAAGGACATAGAGGCGAACCAAGAAATCGCCCTCCGTATCCTGTTAATACTGGCTATCTTGGATTCCCCACAGTTGTCAATAACGTGGAAACATTAGCCTCGGTTCCTCATATTATGCAGAAAGGCGGCGATTGGTTCAGACAAATCGGAACCGATAAATCTACCGGCTCAAAACTGCTGTCAATTTCTGGTGATTGTGAAAAACCTGGTGTTTATGAAATGCCCTGGGGAACCACCATTACTGAATTATTGCAGTTCGTAGGAGCTAAAGATACTAAGGCTGTCCAGGTCGGCGGAGCCTCTGGTGTCTGTATTCCTAAACGTAATTTCGATAGACATCTGGCTTATGAAGATATCGGTACAGGCGGATCCATAATAATTTTCAATGAAAGTAGGGATATGCTTCATGTCCTGCAAAATTTTATGGAATTCTTTGTAGAAGAATCTTGCGGTCAGTGTACCCCATGCAGAATTGGTAATACTAAACTCCTCGAGGGTATCAAAATGATCCGCTCCGGGGAATTTACATTCAGTTATATAAATGCTTTGAAAGATCTTGGTAAATCGATGCAGGTGGCTTCTAAATGTGGGCTCGGTCAGTCTAGTCCTAATGCCTTCATTTCTATCCTTGAAAATTTCAAAGAAGAAATATTCTTTCATAATGGAAACGGGAGGAAATAATGGCTAAAGAAAATAACCCTAGAATACCTGTAAGCCAGCAGCCCTTTAAGGTTCAGAAACCGGAAGATACTACTGCTATAGGCGGAACAATTTCTATCGAAGTAAATGAGAAAAAAGTTGCAGTTCCGTTTGGCACTACAATATTGGAAGCATGTAAAGAAAACCAGATTCATGTCCCTACTCTTTGCCATCATCCCGACCTTTGTGTTGCAGGAGTTTGTCGTATATGCGTTGTTGAAGTTGATGGAATGAGAACTTTGCAGACTGCATGTTCCTTCCCCATTACTTCACCTATTAAAATTCATACTTCTACCCCTATGGTCAGAAAAGCGAGAAGACATATTATCGACCTTCTCTTGAGCGAGCATTATGGAGAATGCTATTCATGTTTCAGAAACGAGAATTGCGAACTTCAGACCCTTGCTAAAGAATATGGAGTCGATAGCTATACTTTCGGGCATATCACTTCTCCAAAATATGAGGTGGACAGATCTT
>OBLW0100004234.1_pt1 | contig 10959 bp, 13 predicted proteins | sample 1520161 | NCBI WGS metagenome assembly OBLW01 (sample SAMEA3539309, study PRJEB22396) | soil metagenome | biome: tundra; feature: field; material: soil | place: USA | collected 2010-05 | depth 0.15 m
CGCCGGCAGGCGGCCTGGGCAAAGTTGGAGGAGATGATGGTCTTGCCGGTGCCGGGCGTGCCCGTGAGCAGAATGCTGCTGCCGCGAAAAAACCCCCGCCCGCCCAGCATCGCGTCGAGCCGGGGGATGCCGGTGGCAATCCGCTCGCTCGACACCTTGTGATTCAGCCCCAGCGACGTGATGGGCAGCACGCTGATGCCCTCGTCGCCGATGAGAAAGGGAAATTCGTTGGTGCCGTGCAGCGCGCCGCGATATTTCACCACCCGCAGATTCCGCGTGGCAATCTGATCATAGACCCGATGGTCGAGCAGGATGACGCAGTCGGACACGTATTCCTCCAGCCCGTGGCGCGTCAGTTGTTCGCGCCCGCGCTCGGCGGTGATGACGGCGGTCACGCCTTTGTCCTTGAGCCAGCGGAAGAGCCGGCGCAACTCGGAGCGCAGGATGGCCTCGTTGGGCAGGCTGGCGAACAGCACTTCCAGCGTGTCCAGCACCACGCGTTTGGCACCGATGGAATCAATCGCATGATTGAGCCGGACGAACAACCCTTCCAGATCATACTCGCCGCTCTCCTGGGCTTCACTGCGCTCGATGTGGACGTAATCAATCACAATTTTTTTGCGCTGAACCAGGCCCACCAGGTCAAATCCGAGCGACGCGACGTTGGCCTTCAACTCCTTTTCCGTCTCCTCGAAAGCCATGAACACGCCCGGCTCGCCGAACTGCACCGCGCCGCGCACGAGAAATTCCGCCGCCAGCAGCGTCTTGCCGCAACCCGCGCCGCCGCATACCAGCGTGGGTCTTCCGCGCGGCAACCCACCGCCGGTGATTTCATCGAGACCCTGGATGCCCGTGGGGCACTTGGGTAATTGAGTCGCTGGAGAGGCGGGCTTGTGACTGTTATTTTTCATTTAAGAGCGTTCTTCCTTTAGGTTGGTAGGGACACTCAACCTATCTGTAGCGCAAATGCATCATTCGGTATATGGGGTGAATACCCCATGGTGCCCACGCGTTATCCTGCATATGGGGCTGGAACAGCTATTCCGCGCCAATGCTGAATGAGCCGATCCAAGGATTGCGGTTTTGGAGGCGGATCTTCCCGTTCATTTAGATTTGGGTTCGGGTGGGCGCATGGGTGTGAGCGCGGCGAGAATGGATTTTTGAACCGCCGGATTGAAAAGATTTCCAAGATGACCGCCTTGGGGGAAGACGGTCAATTGATTCGTGGCAAACGTGGTGTGAAGCCAGGCCAGATCCGCGTCCGTCAGTAGAAAATCGTTTTGATTGACGATGATGCGAACGTCCGGGTTGGCGCGCAAACCGGCCTCATACGTCCGCAGGTTGCCGTCTTTTTCCATCGTTTCCGCCGTCGGCGAGGCCAGACCTTGGGTCCGATAATAAGGGATCGCAAACTTGTCAAAATAATCCTGGTAGGAATACTGAAGAATTTCCTGATACACGGGGTCACGCCGCCAATTCCGGATCGGGTGATGCAGAACGCCCTGATTATTTCGCCGCTGGCTGCTGTAAATCATGTCCCGCAGCTTGAGGCGATACGTCAGGCCGATAAGAAACTTGGATTCGATGGCACTGAAGGGCAGCGAGGTTTGCGGCGTGAGCGTGCTCCGGCTCAAGGCGGCCACTTTCAAAAATGTGTTTTCGAGGTCATTGCTTCGGTCGGCGACCGGCCAGTCCAGCGGCGCCCGGTAATATTCATCCAGTTTTGAAATTCCCTGCGCCATGCGAACGGTCGTGTTGATGGCGACGAAGCGGTCAAAATGGATCAACGGCAACTGATTCGTGATGGGGTCAATCCTCACTGCTTGCACGCCCTGTTTCCCCTGAAGAAAGCGCAGCACTGACCCCTTCGTCGTGACGGAATACTGATTCGTCGGTCCGGTGGCCGCGATGAACAAAGTTTGAATCGCACCCAGGGAATAGCCCATCAACGCCCGGTTGCCCAACCGATCCGGATACAGCACATGCAGATGGTGATCAATCTCGGTGAGCGCAACCTGCACGTCGTGACTGTCCACTGGCAGATACGCCGGCAGCGCGGCGGTCGCCGCGTTCTCCATGAACTCGGAGTTGAAAGGACTGCTGACGCACACGGCGGAGAAGCCGTTTTGGTAAACCAACTCGGCCAGCGCCAGCGACGTATCGGCCAGCCGATGCGAACCCAGCCCGGGAACGATGTAAACCACATTCGCCTTGCCCGGCTGCAACCAAAACGTGAATTTTAAATTCCGGCCCGTGACTGAAATTCGAGCCGACCGGGTCGTGCCGTGGCTGGGAAATTCTGGATCCTTGAAGGTGAAGAAGACGGATTCGAGGGTTTCCAACGAGGCCGCGTCCTGTTTTCCCTTCACTTGGAAATCCGCCACCCGGTTCGCCCGGGCGAACGTCCAGGCGTATTCAATCTCGGAATATGGATCCATTTCCGCCTGACTGAACCGCACATATTCGCCCACGCTGTCGGAGAGGTTGTTATACATGACCATGTAGGAAAGGTACGAATAGGGGCCGAGATAAGTCAGTGGCTTGTGGATGTCAAAGCGGTAGGGAGAGATGTAAAGCAGCGGATTGGCCGCCGTGTCAGCGGCCAACCCAACGGTGTCCCGATCATTGCTCGGGCCGTAAATTGGCAGCATGATGAAGAACTGCGGCTGCCAGCCCCATTTGCCAAAAGTCTGGCCGAAATCCGCGTCCGATTTCGGAATCTTCCATTTGCTGGCCACATCCCAGAACCCGGCCACCCCGACGGTGGTGTTGCAAACGAACCGGTAGGATTCATCACGCGCACCATTCCATTTTCCCTGAAGCAGGTTATTGATGAGCCGTCCCGGGTAAGTCAGGTTCCTGCCGAAATTTCCTATTCCAGTGCGGACCGGTTTCACGACCACAAACCGATAAACCCGGCTGGATGGCTTGATTACGGAAGTCATCACCGCCTTGTTGAAGCCCCACATCACCCGATTGAACGGTTCGAGCGGGTCAGGGACGGATTTGGGAAGAATCACCTTCTCGGCCACCGGCAAATTTGTGAAGCCGACGTTTGTCCCTTGCGCGCGCGCGAAAAGCGAGAGACTTAAAACCACCACCGCCAGAGCGTGGAGGCTCTGGCGTGATTTGATTTTAGTCATGTAAATCAGCTTTGGCTTGCGACGCAAAAAATTATGCGGACTTGCGGGTGAAGCTCGCGCGGTCGTCCGCTTCAAGCCAGTCGAAAGTAGTGCTCTTTTCTGGATCCAGTCCCAGTTTGTGACAATTCTCAATGAAGTAAGCCCGTTTCTCAGGATTCCTCATCATGCTGTCGGCTTCCGTTTCATCCGACCAAGCCTTGATTTCGGCCGGTGTTTTCTTTGTGCCGTTGGCCTGCAACCAGGTGCCGACGTCTTCATAGTTTTTCGCGGCTTGAACGGCGGTTTTGAATTGGCCGCCATTGATGCCCTTGAAACTGAAGAGCACGTTGTCCAGCGGACAATCATAATGATATTCACCGAGCTTGCCCGTCAGGCTGGCGCGGCATTTGTCCACGGCCCGGCTGGCGATGGCGAATCCGGCGATACGTTCGCGCGGGCTGTGCGGGGCTTGCTTGGTCAGGTCTCGATCAATGATGGAAGTATTCATATTTTTGACGTTTTTGGTGTAATCGTGCCGAAGGCCGCTATTTCTTCATGGCCGTGACGTGTTGCAAATGCGCTTCCACCACCGGAATGGATTTATCGAGGAAGCTTTTAATATCCGCGTCTTGAGTTGCGGCAGATTCAGCTTTGAATGCCTTGGCATCCTTTTGGTGGGCTTTGATCATGCCGTTGATATAAGCATCGTCGAATCCCGAACCCGTCAGGGCCGCCATTTTGTCCACCATCCCTTGATGTTTTGCATCCAGACTGTCGGGCAAGGTCACGCCCTTTTGCGCGGCCAACGCTTTCAAGTCGACGTTGATGGCCGTGTGATCCTTCACCATCATCTGGCCGAACTCTTTTACATCGTCGCGCATTCCGTTTGCAGCAGCCAACTCGCCGAGCTTCACCTCGGTCATGCCGCCTTGGGCAGCCGCGAGGATAAAATTTGTATCGGCCATGGAGACCGTCGTTTCCGCCTTGGCGCACGGAACCGCAACGAGGAGTCCTGCCGCCATCAAGGCCATACCCAGCCTAATTGCTGAGCTGGCGATGAGTTTTGGAAACTGCGACTTGCCTGGTTTGACTGCGGGTTTTGATTCGATATTGGTATTCATAAGTGAGTGCTTGGTTAATGTTGTTTTTTTAAGAATCTGCGTTGATCAGGACACTAAAAACTTGGCGAAAACTTCATCGCATTGCTTGGCAAGAGTGAAATCTTTTTCGGTGATTCCGCCTTCATCATGTGTGGTGAGCGTCAGCATCACCTGGTTAAAACGTATGTCTATATCCGGGTGGTGGTTGAGTTTTTGAGCGCGCTTGGCGATGCGGTTAACAAATTCAATGCCTTTTAAGAATCCCTCAAACTTAAATGTCCGAAAAATGGTTTGTGCGCGTTTCGACCAGTTCGGGATGGCCTGCAAGTGCAGCTTGATTTGTTTGGTATGTAAGGCTGGCATAATGGTAAATCAATTTTGGTTCCGGCCGGAGCCGCTCTTTTTGCCGCCGCCGGAGAGTTTGTTGACGGTGGCCCAGGCGCGGGCTTCGGCGGTTTTCATGCCCACACCTTTCTTCTCGTAGCCGGCTTCGATGTGCGCCGCCTGACGTTTCTGTTTGTCGGTGTAGCTGGATTTATCACCTTGGGGCATGATGGTTTTCCTTTGGTTGAAATTGTTTTTTTTGCGAAGGCTTTCAGAGGGGCGGCACGTTGATGCCGATCGCAGCGCTCAAGTCAATTTCATGTTCCTGTTCCTGTACGATGATCCCGCGCAGGGTCTCGCTGAGCGCAAATTCCCCCATCGCCTCGGCCTGCCGGATACGCTCGCGATAACGTTTGATCGTTTCCCGTTCGTTCTCGAGGTCCGCGCACAACATGCCAACCGGGTCGCTGCAAGGTTTGACCGGCTTCGGCGTCAAGCCCGGCCGGCCGCCCAAGTAATCTATCTGTTTGGCAATCTTTATGGCGTGCTGCAATTCCTCGGCCGCATGCAGTTCCAGTTCCCCCGCAATGTCCGTATAAGCGGCACCCTTGAGCATCTGGCTATAGACCGTGTAGGCAATGATCGCCTGATATTCTCCGGCCAGATCTTCATTCAAAAACCCGATCAACTGATCGCGGGTGATGTTCACTGTGGATTCGTTAGTCATGTGATTATTCAAATTGGTCTGTGGTTTTTTTGCTGCTGGGAGACGTTCAGCCATTCACGGCAAAACCAACTTTGACGGTCACTTGCCAGTGATGAACTTTTCCTTTGGTGATGTTGCCGCGCGTTTCAACCACCTGAAACCAGCATAGATTCTTGATGGTTTTGTGGGCGCGTTTGATGGCCTGGTCCACCGCGTCCTCGATGGAATCGGTGGAAGTGCCGGTGAGTTCAATGAGTTTATAAACGGGATCTTTCATGTCAGTTTCCTCGGGTTTTTATTTTGCGGCCTGGGAATGGGCTTCCACAAACCAGAGCCATTTGTCGAGGCCGCGCGAAACCTCGGTGAACAGGTCCGCCGTGTCGGCGTCGTCCAGCGCATTCGCTTCATCAATTGTCATGCGCGCTTCCTTTCCGAAGGTGGAAAGCGCGCGGGCCACGCCCTCGACGTGCTCCATGCCGTCCGCGATCTGGAGTGGATACTCCGGCAGCCGCGAGCGGGACGCGGCCACGCGCACGGTGCCTTCGGCGATGCCGCCGAGCTGGACGATGCGTTCGGCGATCATGTCCACGTAGTTCTCCACGGCTTCGTCCACCTTGTCGAACAGTTCGTGCAGGCCGATGAAGCTCGGACCCTTCACGTTCCAATGCGCCTGCTTCATCTGCGATTGCAGATCCACCGCGGACGCCAGCCGCTGATTCATCAGAGCATTCAACTCCAAACGGTTTTTCAGCAAAATGTCGTTTTCGGTCTCATAAATTTCGGGCGCTGCCGCGAAACGAGTTTTGATTTTTTTCATAAATGTATTTTTAAATGATAGGTCGAAGAAATTATTTTACGTCTTATTGTGAAAACCATGGGCGCGGGTGCGGTTGCGTTCCGCGATCAATTCCGCCTCGGCCTGCAACCAATGCTGCACCTCATGCCCCTGACGCGAGCCCTGGTTCACATAACTGAAGTAGGCTTTGCGGGACACTTCGTCCGGTGAGGGCGCAAAGTTGGTTTCGTTCTGACTCAAGCCCGTCCCCGCTGACATCGTGGTGCCGGCCGGTTTTTGGTGAGGGCCTTGGGGATATTTATTATTTTTCATAAAGTAGAATAGTTTGTTCAGCGGTGCATCCGCCATGGGGTGTTCACCCCATTTAGAATGTAATCATCCGGTCCGGGCTGGCGCGTGGGCCGGCTATGGACTGGTGAGAATGACTTTCAAGGCACGTTCCTTGCCGGCATTGCCGAAGGTGTCGTAAGCCTTCATCACTTCCTTGAGCGCGTAGTGGTGCGTCACAAGCTGCTTTGGCTTGAGCTTGCCGGCCATGACTGTCTTCAGCAGCAGCGGCGTGGTCACCGCGTCCACGAGCCGCGTCGTGATGGTGATGTTTTGCGACCAGAGTTTTTCGAGGTGCAAGGTCACGCCCGCCCCATGCACGCCGATGTTGGCGATATGGCCGCCGGCGCCGATGATGTCCTGGCAGAGGCCGAATGTGGCAGCAATGCCGACCGCTTCGATGGCGACATCCACACCTTTGCCGCCCGTCATCGCCATGATTTTTTCGGCGGCCTTGCCATCGGCGCTGTTGACCACGGCGGTCGCGCCGAACTGCTTGGCAACCGCAAGCCGGTTGTCATCAAGATCAATCACAACAAGGTTTGCCGGAGCATAAAATTGCGTCGTCAATAGCGCTGCGAGCCCGACGGGTCCGGCACCGACGATGGCGACCGTGTCTCCGGGTTTGACGGCACCGTTGAGCACGCCGCATTCATAGCCGGTCGGCAGGATGTCGCTCAACATCACCATCGCGTCCTCATCCGCGTTATCGGGGACAAGGTAAAGGCTGGTATCAGCAAATGGTATCCGGACGAATTCCGCCTGCGTGCCGTCAATCGTGTTGCCCAGAATCCAGCCGCCCTGCTCGCAGTGGGAGGGCATGCCACGCCGGCAATACTCACACTTCCCACAAGCCGTGATGCAAGAAATCAAAACGCGGTCGCCTTTGTGAAAACGGCTGACACCAGTGCCGACCTCGTCAATCACACCAATCCCTTCATGTCCCAGAATGCGCCCGACGGCGACGGTGGGCACGTCGCCTTTGAGAATATGCAGGTCCGTGCCGCAGATGGTCGTCCGGGTAATCCGCACCACGGCATCGGTCGCCTCAATCAGCGCCGGTTTCGGGCGGTCTTCCAACTGTTTTTTGCCTGGTCCATTATATACTAAAGCTTTCACAAAATCACATTCTCGGCCGCTCCCGCCGCGGCCAGATGATGTTCAGGACTTTGCTCGACCGCTTCCTTGGTCAAATTCACGAACACGGTAGATTCATCGTAACTTATGCGGTTAACGCAGTTGGTGGGTATCCGCACCTCCTTGCCGGTGAACCGGTTTCCGGTCTTGATGACCAGTTCACCAATCGCCCAGCTTTCTTCGTCCATCATAAAATCAGCGACATGGCCGACGATGCCATCGCTGGCCTGCAGATGGTAGCCCTTCACCGCCTGCGTGCCGCGCAGGTGCGCATCGGCCGGCTCGCGCTTCGGTCCCATCACAGCCGCTGGTTCGCCCGGCCGGGGCCTGGCGGGGGATTCCAAAATTGGAAAACCGCTCATGCCCCACAACCCGTCGCCTAGCCAGTAAAACGGCCAGCCGTAATAGCGGTAATACTCCTCCTCGTATTGACGCGACACCGGCTTGTGCGATTCGATCGCCGGACTCACCTCGATCTGCTTCCGGGTCAGGTTGGCGAGCAAAACTTTGCCGTCGTGATAAAGTCCGCCCAAGGCATGCGGCGACAGCAGCACCAGCCGCCCCGGCAGCCAGTTTCCCGTGTCCGCGACGACATAGCGCACCGCCCAGTTCTGATCGTCAAAATAAAAATCCTTCACATGGCCGATTTCGCCGTCCCGCGCGCCGAGTTTTTCGCCGTACAATTGTTTAATGCTTTGTAACATAAATTTCCCTGTAGATTGTTTGACTGCTTGATTCAAATTTTGCCGAGCAACAGCAGCACAACCAGGATGACCACGATCAATCCCAGTCCGCCGCTCGGGTAGTAACCCCAGTTTTTGCTGTGCGGCCATGTCGGCAGCGCACCCAGCAGCATGAGAATGAGCACCACCAATAATATCGTTCCTAACATAATGTTCCTTTCAATTTGCGAACGGAGTTCGCTGGTTTATTTTCCGTTGTGTGCCGGATAATCTTTCGGATTTGTGTTCTGGCCTTGATTCGAGCCGGGCGACGACCAGTTCTTCGGATATTTTTGAACCACGTCTGCGTTATGATTTTCCGGTGAATCGTGGAAATCCATCTTGACCGCGGGTGAAGCCCGCAGCACGGCGACCGGAACCCCCGGCGGAGCCGGCCGCGCCACCCACGTGTTGCCTTCCCGATACGCGTATTGGTGGCGGTTATTGCTGTAATAAACCTGATAAGTGGGGTAATAGACATACTCGTCCTGCACCACGAATACCGACCCCAACGCCGGCGGCTCCACATACACGCTGGGTTGAGCCGGACGATTCGCATTATTATTCGCGCAGCCGGTCAGCGTCATTAGCAGCACAGCGCAGGAACCGAATCCAGCCTTGCCAGTCCTGAAGAGAAGTTTTCCTGCATTCATGAACCAATTTTAATTCAAGAAGCGGTCCGACGGCTATGGGGTGTAACCCTACCGGTGAATTTTTATTCCATCGCGGCCAGCAGTTCATCCAACAATCCGGTGGCAAAGCTGGTGGCGGAACCGCTCATTGCGCTGGGATGATGAGTTCGCGCCATGCAACCAGGTGCCACCGGTGGAAACCAGATTCGGGGCGCAGCCTTCACTCTCCGTATCGTTTAGGCACGGCAAGGTTCCGCCGTTGGCGGCTTAGGTGGGGTAACACCCCATAGCGACGGCACGGTCTCAAGTGCATCCTTATCAAGGAAATCACCGCTAAAGCGGCAACGCCATTTTGTTGGGCAGGTTGATTGCAAGAATCGCGACCGGAAGTAAATACATGATGCAAACGCTGCCATTACGCTTTCAAAACTGGGTGGTCGAAAATTTGCGCTCGCGTCCAATCGCGGGCGAAGCGCCATTGCGGGCTGAATTGTTCAGTGTCGAACAGTTGGCGCGCCATGCCCAGGCGCTTGCGGACAATCATCAAGTCGTCACCCGGCGCGGTTCAAACCGCCTGCTGGGTCGATTGGATGAAAACGAGCATATTCTCCGGGGCTTCAATCGCTCCACCCTCGCGGTTGATCCAACCCGGCGCATCACGCCCGCCGCTGAATGGCTGCTGGATAACTTCTACCTGATCGAAGAGCAGATTCAGCTGGCGAGGCGGCATTTGCCACACGGTTACAGCCGGGAGCTGCCGCGCCTCTTGAACAGTCCTTCCGCCGGACTGCCGCGCGTCTATGACATTGTGCTCGAACTGATCTCGCATGTGGATGCGCAGATTGATGCTGAACCGCTCCGCGCTTTCATCGCCGCCTACCAAACGGTGGTTTCCCTGAAACTGGGCGAGCTATGGGCGATTCCAATCATGTTGCGGCTGGGGTTGATTGAAAACCTGCAGCGCATCACCACCCGGCTGATTCTCGCCCGCGAGGATCGCGATCTGGCGGACTCGTGGGTGGATCGTTTGCAGGAGATGGCGGAACAGAATCCGGCGCACCTCGTCATCGTGGTGGCGGACATGGCGAAGTCCGATCTTCCCATTTCCAGTTCGTTCGTGGCGGAATTTTGCCAGCGGTTGTCGCGACAAAGCCCGGTACTGCATCTCGCGCGCGGCTGGCTCGAACAACGGCTCGTGGAGCATGGATTGTCCATCGAACAACTGGTGCAACAGGAAAGTCAGAACCAGGCGGCCGACCAGGTTTCCGTCAGCCACAGCATTTCCAGCCTGCGCTTCTTGAGCGCAAAAGACTGGAAGGATTTCGTGGAAAGCTTGAGCGGGGTCGAGGAAACGTTGCGCTCCGATCCGGCCGCCGTTTATGGCGAGATGGATTTTTCGACGCGTGATCGTTATCGGCATGCAGTCGAGTTTTTTGCCCGGCACAGCCCGCTCTCGGAAGCAGAGGTCGCACAAAAAACCGTCCAAATGGCCGCCGACAGCGCCCAAAAAAAAGGGCGCGCGGACCGGACCGCGCATGTGGGTTTTTATCTGATCGATAAAGGCCTGTCCCAATTGGCGCGCATGGCGATGGTTCGGTGGCCCTGGCGAAGGCTCGTCGAACGATGCATCCACAGTGTTCCACTGACATTTTATGCGGGTGGAATTTCTTTGTTCACGGCACTCGCCACGTTTGGGTTCATGTCGGAGGCGTTGAAGCTCGAAGTCCAGGAAGGGAAGCTTATTTTCTTCACCCTGGTTTTTCTCCTTTGCGCCAGTCAACTGGCCGTGGCGTTGATGAACTGGCTTTGTACGCTGCTGCTGAAACCCTGCCCGCTCCCGCGAATGGATTTTTCCTCCGGCATCCCGCCGGATTGCCGCACGATGGTGGTCGTTCCCACGATGCTCAACAGTCTGGAGGGCGTTGATCAGCTCATCGAGACATTAGAGATTTATCATCTCGCGAATCGGGATGAGCATCTTCATTTTGCCTTGCTGACGGATTTCCGCGACGCACCGGCGGAGATTCTGCCCGGCGACGAAGTGCTGCTGCAACGGACGCGGGCCGGCATCGAGATGCTGGACCAGAAGTACT
>OBLW0100004235.1_pt1 | contig 10956 bp, 9 predicted proteins | sample 1520161 | NCBI WGS metagenome assembly OBLW01 (sample SAMEA3539309, study PRJEB22396) | soil metagenome | biome: tundra; feature: field; material: soil | place: USA | collected 2010-05 | depth 0.15 m
CGGGGTAGCAGTCATGGCCGGTGTCCGGATCGACCAGACGGCATTCCGTCCCCGGAACCGGAGGTCCGATCGAACCTGGCTTCTTCACGGTGCTACCTGGCGGCACGAGATGAGTGACGGGGCTCATCTCGGTCATGCCGCAGCCCTGGCTCACCGAGCAGCCGATCCTCTCAGCGACTTCCTCGGCCAGGTCAGCGCCGAGCGGGGCGGCGCCGCAGAGGATGTGCGTGAGGGCCGAGAGGTCGCGGCCCTCGACCGCGGGGTGCTTGGCGAGCGCGAGCGCGATCGGCGGGACCACGTACGCGCGTGTCACCCGATAGCGCTCCAGCAGATCGAGGAACTGCCCGAGCTCGAAGCGTGGCATCGTGACGAGCGTGGCGCCGCCGAGCAGCCCGAGGTTCATGATTATGCACATCCCGTAGACGTGGAAGAACGGGAGCACGGCGATCACGACGTCGTCAGGTGAGTGGGCGAGTGCCCCCTCCGACTGGACCATGTTCGCGACGAGGTTGCGATGGCTAAGCATCACTCCCTTGCTCAGCCCGGTCGTGCCACTCGAATACGGGATCGCGACGATATCGACCGCGGGGTCGATCGCTACCCTCGGTGCTGCCTCGGGATCGCCGAGCAGCTCCGAGAACGACGCGCCCCGGTCGGCCTCGCCGAGCACGAACACCTCACAACCTCCCGCCTGCTGCGCTGCCTGGCACGCCACGTCGAGGCACGCCGGCACCGTCAGCAGCATCTGCGCGCCGCAGTCGGCGAGCTGAGCGCCCAGCTCGCGCGCCGTGTAGAGCGGGTTGGCGGTCGTGCAGCGCCCGCCCGCCGCAACCACTCCATGAAAGGCAACCGCGTACTCGGGCGCGTTCGGCATGTAGATCGCGAACGTGTCGCCCTTCACGAAACCACGCCCAGCGAGCCCCGCGGCGAAGCTGCGCACCGACCGCTCCAGCTCGGCGTAGCTGAGCGCGCGACCGGACGGGCCGTCGATCAGCGCGGGCTTCCCGCCCAGCTCCCCGGCGCGCCGCAGCACGAAGCTGGCAAGGTCGACGTCGGGCACCTCGGCGTCGAGCTGTCCGCCCGAATAGATCATGCTCCGCTTCTCCATCGCCCTGGTCGAAGCGGTCCTATAGACCGGGCGTCAGAAGCCCTGTCGTCGTATCGCTAGCCGCACAAAACCGCATTGTTGGATCTAGGCTACGCTTTCTGCGAGGCGGATGAATCGTGCGCGGTTGCGTTGTCTCGCGTAACCGGCAGCCCGCCAAAAGCTCATCGCGGCCGAGTCGTCGTCGGCGACGATCGCGGTGAGCCTGAGTGCGCCGCGCGCTCGCAGGCGACGTTCGCCCTCGCGCAGCAGTGCCGTGGCGATCCCCTGCCGCCGCCGATCGGGATGAACCGCGAGCCGGTAGAAGCTGCCCCGCCATCCATCCCAGGCGGCGATCAACGACCCGACCACCACTTCACCGGCCTGTGCGAGGAGCAGTGACTCCTTGTCGGTGGCCAACAGGCACAGCAGGCCCTCGCGTGTATCGGTGATGCTCGACCGGCCGCCCGCCGCGTCCCACAGAACAAGAACAGGCTCGATGTCCTGCTCAGTTGAGCTTCGGATCCTCCACTCGGGCATGGCCGGGACGAATACCACGCGTGGCGGACCCTGCGTCCCGCCGCACCTCCTGCCCCTACTCGTCGTCCCGCCTGTACCCCAACCGCCCTGAGACGCAGTCGTCAGAGTCCTGGGGCACCGGGCTAACCGCGCTCTTGGCGCAGTTCATCGGCGAGCGTCTGTGCGCGCCGCGAGAACCTGCGGACTGCGACGAGTGCCGCGCCGCCCGCGAGGCTGGCGACGAGCAGCATCTCCAGATACGCCAGTGAGCGCACCCAGCCATGAACGCTGAGGTCGAGCACGCCGACGGTCGTCAGCAAGCTGAGCGACAGTAGAAACGGCTCGCGCAGGTAGTGCAGATGCACTCCTTGATAGGTGATCCCCGAAGGGTCGAGGATCGCGATCATGCCGTACAAGGATGCGAACAAGAAGAGCGTGAGAATCGGAACCAGCCCAAACGCGGTGACGAGTCGTCCTGCGGAGAAGCGTGGCGCGAGGATCACGGCAGCTCCACCGCCCACGAGGACCAGTGCCGCGAAGGCCGCCAGCGTCGCCCAGTTCAACACCAGGAAGGACAGGCCGACCGAAGTGAGCGCTATCGTCGCTGACATCCAGGCCCAAACGGGCGTCGCCAGCACAGAGTCCCGGGGCCGCGCTTGTCTGCGCGTGGCTGTCAGATACGCTTCGCTGGCAACTATTGCCATGTCGATATCGGATGCGGTGATTCGGAGGCGATCGGACTCAAGCTGCACCTCAATGGCCCTGATGCGTCGCTTTTGATCGGCCACGAAGGGAGAGACCTCGCGGATCGAAGCCTCAAGCGCACGTGAGGCCCCGGCGTTGTTCAGGAGAATCTCACGGTCCGATCCCAAAAGGGGGACCTTTACGGTCACGCGCGGCTCGACGTCCTCCAGCTCATTGCAGAGCGCGATCAGCCCCGGCCATTGCGTTTTGATGCGCCAAACCTTTATCTCGTGCGCAGCGGCGCTGAGCAGATCCTCGGCCAGTGGCCGCACGCTCGAAGAGGCCGACCGCAGGGATGTCTTGTCTGTCTCGGTGATGAAGCACAACCGAACGGCGATCTGGTTCTCGCTCTCCCCAAGGGTGGCGGCGATCGTGTAGCGGAACTCTTCCCTGACATGCAGACCGTACGTGGACTTTCCAACGAGGCGGGGCTGGAGCTCCGCTCTGATCGCGGACGTATCGGCGGTTCGCGCGAGCAGCAGGTCATATGTCAGTAGCACAGCGAGAACCGCCATTCCCGGTGCTACGACAAGGGAACCCGAATCCCTTTCGGCGTCACGCGGTGCCCGGCGCGCGCGGTGACGCCTTACTCGTCGTCTCGCCGATACCCCCCGCGCGGAGACACGGGCCGCCGTGCCGCTCAGGCGTCGCTTCCAGCGGCGAGAGCTATCGCGCCACCGACAAGGATCGAGCCGAGTGCGATGGCTCCTGCCGTCTCCCGGCCTGCCTTGGCTTGATCTTCTGCCGCGAGCGTGAGTCCGCTGACGGCCAGCTCATATGCCGGACCGTAGAGCGGAGGGATCACCGCGCCCACCGCCTCCGCGATGATCTGCCCGTCGGTGGTGGAGAGCCAGCTCCCAAGTTTCAGCGCTTGAAACTCGCTGTCTTCGACCAGTTCTCTTCGGAACTGCTCAAGCGGCGGGAGCTGCCGCGCCATCGCGTGCAGCCATGCGTGTGGCGGCACCATTGCTCCGGTCGCTCTCGCCTGCGTGGCGTAGGGGCCGAGAATCCTGTTGCGCGAGACGTAGCTCGCTATCTGCCGTTGCTTGTCCGTCATCGTTCAACCTCCGTTAGATAGTATCTTGCCTGATGGGGCATCATCTAGTCTTGTAGCAGGCCGAAGCGACGAGAGGCACGGCGCAAGGCTCTTTATCAGCAGTAGAAAGCGAACTTGCGAGTTGTGGGAGGCCAAATTGGGAGCAAATGGACTGCATGCAAGTTATGCGACCCTAAAGTGGGGGCTATGAAAGACGACTGGATCGATGCCCCAGGCCTGATCGCCCTTGCCGCTGAGCATGGCTACAAGGTAAGTGCCCGCTCGCTGGAGCTGTGGCGCTACCGTGGGCTGCTGCCGCGAGGGGAGCAGCCCACCGGCCGGGCCGCGTGGCTGTATCCGCCCGTGAGCAAGGGGCAGCTGCTGCGCCTGCTGCATTGGCGAGAGAAGACACGCAGCCTCGACCTGATCCTGATTGCCCTGTGGATCGAGGGCTTCCAGATTGACATCGCCGACGCACGCGCCTCGCTGAGCGCCTTTGTCAATGCAGTGGAGCGAGACATTGCGCGCGACCTCGACGGCGCCGGCGACGTATCGACGGCGATCGACGTCCTGGCCCGCAAGCTCGCCGGCAAGCGCGGCAAGGCTGCCCTCCCGCGGATCGCCAGAATGACGGCGGACGAGCGGACGCGTGCCTGCGCGTACGCACTGGCTTTCGCCTTCAACGCCGAGGAGGAGATCGCGCGCCGCAAGGACGATGCGGTCCTCCTGGAGCGCATGCTCGGCTTCCGTAGCGGACGCGCCGGCGGCCTGGCCATGGTCATGCCGCTCGATGAGGACACGTTGCGCATCGCCGGTCTGCGTCCTCCGGGCCAGCTGCGAGCGGTACTCGACTCAGCGGCGGACGAGGAGTTCGAGTTCGTCCGCAGGTTCCTTCATGTAATCGTCGTTTGGATTCCGCTGCTTCTACCGCAGTTCATCGAGCACTTCGGAGAGCGGGCAAGGCCGGTTGCCGAGCTCGCGCGCCAGCTGTTCGATGATCTGCGGCCCGAGTACCTCGGGTTCGCGGCGATGGGCATGCTCGCGTCCCTGCACGCGAAAGGACATCCGGTCGACGAGCTGCGCGGTCAGCTCGCGGCTGCGACGCCGGCCGCCATCAACCTCGAGCTAATAGACACGCTGGCGAAGGGGGAACGTCTTCCGGCGTTCAAGCAGCTTCCCGCCCAAGTTCGACAGCAGGTTGCCGGAGAGTTGGCGCGACGCCGGAAGAGCTCAGCAAGCCCGTCTGGAAAGGGTTGATTACCTTGCCAGGGGATCCAGACGTCATTCTTTGTCGATGGGATTTTTCAAGAACCGTCAGATCGAACAGGAGGAGATGGGGGTTTCCTCTCCTCTCGGATATGCCGTATGCGCAGCATGCGTCGCCGATCACATGCTCGCCGAGTTCATCGAAGAGAACTTGACAGCGGCTCAGTGCTCCTTCTGCGGGCGGTCGGAGAACACGGAGATTGCAGCCGACGCTGATGTCGTGCTCGCACGGATCTCGGAGGGTCTGAAGACCGAGTGGTCCCGCGCAATCGACGAGCTGGGTTACGACTCCGAGTCGAACAGCGGATTCGCTGGGCCGACTCGCGACGCCTGGGAGGTCTTTGAGCAGATCGGGCCGATATTCGCGAACGACGCCTTCGAAGAGTTCGTCGTAAAAGCATTCGATGGGGAGGTCTGGTGTCAGCGGGATCCGTATGGAACCACCGTTGGGGAGGCCCTTCGCTACGGATGGGAGGATCTCGCCGAGACGGTCAAGCACTATCAGCGATTCGTCTTTTTTCTTCCGAAAGAAGAGATGCTCGACGATGAGCCCGGCGCCGAAGTGCCCCGCGGGGGCAAGATGCTCGAGGAGCTCTCTCGACTGATCCGCCACTACCAACTGGTCAAGGATTTGCCCGGCGGCACGTCTCTCTACCGGTGTCGTCTGCACGGGGTCCGTAAGAAATACAGTGAGGCGAAGGACCTTGGAGCGCCGCCCGCTGAGGAGGCGTCACAGAGCCGTATGAGTCCTGCTGGCATTCCGATGCTCTACGCCGCCGACGAACCAGAGACGGCGCTTGCCGAGACGATAGATCCCAAGCGCACTCGCACGAAGGGAGCAACGATCGCGACGTTTCAGCTGACCGCGGAGTGTCGCATCATCGATCTGAGCCGGCTGCCGCCTGTTCCCAGCATCTTCGACGCGGATCCGGAGGCGCCGCGCTTGCGTCAAGAGCTTGGGTTCCTCCACGGGTTCCGTCGCGATGTCGGCGGTCAGGTAGAAAGGGACGGACGCGAGCACATCGAGTACGTGCCGACCCAAGTTGTCTGCGAGTACCTGCGACACGCATTCAGGGACGATCAGGGCCGGTCAGTCCGCGGTCTCGCGTGGGAGTCTGTGAAGAGACCGGGAGCCCGCAACATCGTGCTGTTCATCGACCGCGACCATTGCGTTGAGCGAGGGGAACGACCCGAACGCGTTCCCGAGCCGCTAGTCGAGCTCATCAGCTCCGAACCCCGCCGCTTGCCCTGACACGACAAGACGCGCGCGGTCGCGGGACGACCGCCTCACTCATCCCAGGGTCCCAATCGCGCCTCGAGCTCTTTGCCCCTGCGGGTCAGGATCCAGGCGTTGGGCTCACCCCTCCGCTGGCTCTCACTGACGTTCTCGGTCAGGCCGTGGCGGGCAAGGCGGGAAAGGAGCCTCGAGATCTGTCCCTGGTCTGTAATCCCGACGCGTTCGCTGAGCTCTCTGTTGCTGAGCCGAGGCTCGGCAGCGACCGCCCCTAGCACGCGACGGGTGCGGTAGGTCAGCGGTATCCCGAAATCGGCAAGCTGCCCGCGACTGGGCCTGCGCTTGCGGGGTGCCGAAGGACGCGGCCGCGGCGGCCGGCATTGCTGGCTGCGTGGCGCCGGGGCACCAAGATAGGGCGGCACTACCCACGACATCAACGGGTTCTCCAGCTCCAGCAACGATCGGGAGTCGCTGGTCATCAGCCGCGCGTAGAGGAGTCCGAGTGTGCCGCCGAGCACGACATGCGCGGTCAGCCGTGGTGGGTGTCCGGTCGCGTCGGAGCCGTTAGGACCCTCGTCGATGATCCGGGTGAGTGCGTCGAGCACCTCCCCGCGGTGCGTGAGTATCGTGGGGGACGCGAGCGCGTGCGCGACGCAGAACCGTGCGAGGTCGGGCTCCTCGTCGAGGAGCCCGAGCAACGCGAGCAGGCCTCCGCGCACGCGATCCTCCCACGTCGCCTCGGGGTCGTAGGCAGCGCCGACTCGGTTGGCCGCGGTAGCCACGGCCTCCTCGAACACGCGTGCCTCCAAAGCCGTGCCGTCAGAGCGGAGACCCGACATCCCGGACGTTCCTCCCATCGTCTCCTCCTACTCAATGCGTTCGACTGGCCGAGTCTATCCTGTCTGTGCGATTTTGTACAAAGACGCCGGTCTAAAGCGCTTGGAACCGCGAGCCCCCGAACGGTCTCGATCGCGGCGCGACCTCTGGGTGCGCTGGTTTGTGTGCGTCCGCATGCCCTGATTGTGTCGCGGCGTCAGGACATCCACGCCCCGTTCGGACATCCAGCAGCGGCGACGATTCCGTATACTCGGCATCGCGGGCAGGCCGCCACGTTCTTTGGGAGGGCAGATGCCAAGACCGATCGCGTATTCCAGTTCAACCCCAGCCAATAGTCGCCAGCAATGAGCGATTTCCTGGAAGACGCCGAGCGAGCCGCGCTGCGTGATGTAGCGCATCTGCTGCCGGCGAAGTGGCAGCAGATGATCGACGTGGTCGCCGCGTCCGTCCCTGCGACGCCCCCGGACACCGTCGCCGCCCCAACTGATCCGGCTGCGGCGCGACTCGAGCAGATCGAGCACATCGTGGTCGTGATGCTCGAGAACCGCTCGTTCGACCACATGCTCGGCTACCTCTCCCTGCCGCCCGCCGAAGGCGGCAAAGGGCGCTCCAACATCGACGGGCTCACGGGCCCGGCCGTCAACATCAACACCTACAACGGCACGAGTTATCCGATCCACCATCTCGCCAAGACAGCCTTCGGGGGCGAGGCGGAAGACCCCGACCACTCAGGCGCCTCTGTCGATGAGCAGCTCGCCAATGGCGGCCAGGGGTTCGTGAGCAACTTCGCCAGGATCTCCAAGGCGCGAGCCGAAGCGCTCAAAGTGCCGGCGCCAGACCCCGGTCTGGTGATGGGGTACTACGACGCGGACGATCTCCCCGTCTACGACCATCTCGCCGGCGAGTACTGCGTGGTCGACCGATGGTTCAGCTCGGTGCCCGGCGCGACGTGGCCGAACCGCCTGTACTCGGTCGCGGGGCGCGCCGAAGGCAGCCGCGACGATAAATCTCCGCCGATCTATGCGCTGCCGAGCTTCGCCCGCTATCTCGACCAGCACCAGGTCGACTGGCGCTGGTACTCCTTCGACCCCGCCACACTGCGAGCCGTCGACCCCGAATACCGGCTGAGCAACCACGAGCGGTTCGCGTTCCTGGACTCCCGCGACCTCAGCACCCTCGAACGTGCCGTCGGCGAGCTGACCGAGGAAGGACCATCGTTCCTGGACGAGGTCGCCGAAGGCAAGCTGCCGCAGGTCAGCTGGATCGACCCGCGCTTCAAGGACCTGCGTGTCCTCGGCCCCGACTCAAACGACGACCATCCGCCCAGTGACGTGATCGCCGGCCAGGATCTGATCCTCACGATCTACCACGCCCTCAGCGCGGCGCCGACATGGGGGAAGACGCTGCTGGTCATCACCTACGACGAGCACGGCGGCTTCTACGACCACGTGCCGCCACCGCAAGCCGTGGACGACGACCCGCAGTTCCAGCGCCTCGGTGTACGGGTGCCCGCCCTCCTGGTCTCACCGCTCCTCGCCGCCGGATCCTCCTCGAGCGAGCTGGCGCCGGACGTCCATTTCGACCACACCTCGATCGTCAAGACGATCCTCACGCGCTTCTGCAACACCAATGGCCAGATCCCGAAGCTCACCGCGCGTGTGGCCGCCGCCGAGCACCTCGGGCATCTCCTCAGTGACCCTGCCGCGCCCGTCCGTGGCCCCGGGGTCGCCGACCACAGCGCCCTTTCAAAGCAGATGGTCGAATGGCGCCAGAGCTGGGCCGAAGCCCGGTTCAAGGACCCGGTCGCCGCGGGAGGACCGCCGGGACGTCTGACCGAGTTCCAGACCGGGTTCTACGACATGGCGCGCCTGCTGCGACACGCGGGCTTGCCAGGCGGGCACCCGTAGGCCCTGAGCAACCCTCACTTCCATCCAGGACGCCGTGGTATGGGAGGGAGAGAGAGCAGCGTCATCGCTTTCCAGCGATACTCCTCCCAATGCACTAAACGTTCTGTACTATTAGTGCATGCGCTTTCGAGATCGTCCCCTGCTCGTTGACGGCATCGATGCTGACCTGTACGTCCCGCGTCCCGACCTCGAGAGTCTGCTGCTCGAAAAGATTCTCGCCCACCGCAACATCCTGCTCGTGGGGCCGTCCGGCTCGGGGAAGAGCACAGCGCTTCACAAGCTCGCGGTGGACCTCCGAAACGCCGGCCAACGGGCGGTGCTCGTCCTGGTGTCTGCCGGGCGTTTTCGCGCGCTTCGACGCGGTGGACCAGCTGGGCATAGGTCCAGCCGAGGGCTCGCGCGATACGACCGGCGAGGCCATAGCTGGGGTTCTCGCCAGCCTCGATCCTGGATATCTGCGCCTGGCTGCTGTCTGCCGCGAGCCCGATCTGTTCCTGGCTCTTGTCGAGTTCGATGCGGCGATCGCGGATCACTTCGCCGAGGGCGATTTGCGGGTCGGGGCGTTGGGGCATCGCCGGGAACCCTCGGAGTTACGCGTCCCAATTACCATACGTTTATGGATGGGGGCGTGGGCAGGCCTCTGCTCGGCCTGGGCGTTGGCATGGCCAGAGCCGGGATCGACGGGACGGAGAGCCGATGCCTCCAGCGTTGACCGAGGAGCGTGCGGTCCAGATCGAGCCGTTGTACGCGAAGCTGCCGGGTGGCCGGCGCGGCGTTCACGGGCTGAGCAAAGACGAGGTGGCCGCTGACCAGCGCCGGCGCTTGCAGGGAGCGATGATCGTGGCGGTCGATCGGCAGGGCTACCAGAAGACCACGGCACGCGAAGTGTGCCGCCTGGCTGGCGTCTCCGAACGGGCGTTCTACGAACTGTTCGACAATAAGCAGGGCTGCTTCCTTGCGAGCTACGACACGATTGTTGAGCGTGGCGTCGAGCGGATCGCCGCCGCCTACCGCTCGCAGGGGGCCTGGCAGACGAAACTGCGAGCCGCGTTCGACGCCTACGCCACGGAGGTCGTGAGCGACCCCAAGGCGGCGCGGCTTGTGCTGGTGGAGGTTCTCGGCGCGGGGCCAGCCGCCGTGGCGCGGTTGCGGAGCACGCGGCTGATCTTCGAGCAGATCGTCAGCGCGAGCTTCAGCGAGGCCCCCGACGGCGTGACGCTGCCGCCGCTCATCGTCAAGGGGATCGTGTGCGGCGTGGAGCGCATCACGCGCCAGCGGCTGCTCGCCGGTGGCGTCGAGGAGCTGCCCGCGCTCGCGGATGAGCTGCTGGCCTGGGCGCTCTCCTATCGCTCGCCGGCCGCCACCGCGCTGGCCGCCACCTCGGCCGCGCACGACGAGTGGCCCGCGCCGTGTTGGCCGCGTCCCCGGGTTGAGAACGATTGGGCGCGCATCCTGCGGTGTGCGGCGCGGATCGCGGCCACCAACGGCTATGCGCAGCTCACCCCTGCACAGATCGTCTGTGATGCCAGGGTTTCCGAAGCGACGTTCTTTGAGCTCTTTGATAGCACCGAGCAGTGCTTTTTGGACGCGTTGGACCGGCTGGGGCTGGAGGCGCTCGTGTGCGCGGCCAGGGCCTCGCAGAGCAGCGAGGACCGGCTGGCCGGCGTGCACCGCGGAATCGCGGCACTCATGCAGCACATCGCGACCACCCCCGTGCTGGTTCGCGTCGGGTTCGTGGAGATCTTCGTGGTAGGACCGGCCGGCATTCAGCGCCGCGAACGGCTGCTCGGCCAGTTCACCGACCTACTCGCAAAGAGCCTGCCCGAGTCACAAGGCTCTTCGGCCCTGGTGACTGAGGCGAGCGTCGGCGCGATCTGGGGGATCGTCCACCACCACGTCACGCGGGGCGCCACGCACTTGCTGCCGGGGCTCGCCGACTACGCCACGTACCTGGCGCTCGCCCCCGTGGTCGGCCACGAGGCCGCCGTCCAGGTGATCCTCGACAGCGAAGAAGAGCCCTAATCTTTAGGTTTAGGGTGTGTGATCCGGGCATGCTCGTGCTCCCAGCTTCTCTTAGATGACTCCTTCTGTCAGTCCCGACGGGCGCTCTCGCCTGGCCAAGCCGGTTTGGAGCGATCCGGACGTGCCGTTGGTCGTGATCGACCTCGCGTCGGTCGAGACGTACTTGCTGGTGCGGTCGCTCTCTGGCCTGGCGGTCGAGCAGCATGGTGCGGTGTGGTGTCCGCTGGTTAGCGAGCCGGCGCCGCTGGATCGCGACACCGACGCTGCGAGGCTCCACGCGGATCGTTTGCAGCTTCCGTTTGTGCGG
>OBLW0100004236.1_pt1 | contig 10953 bp, 9 predicted proteins | sample 1520161 | NCBI WGS metagenome assembly OBLW01 (sample SAMEA3539309, study PRJEB22396) | soil metagenome | biome: tundra; feature: field; material: soil | place: USA | collected 2010-05 | depth 0.15 m
AGCACATATCTGAGATATGTCAGCATGTCGCCAACGCTGTCCTGGGCGACGTAGCCCCTTACTCCCGTGAGTACCAGAAGTACGCCGGTAGCGTCCGTCATTCCTCCAAGTACGACTCAGACATCCGTGCTGAGTATGAACGCATCCAGGAACAGGTCCGCCAGACCAAGGAATCAACCCTCCAGGTAACAGGTAGGCAACGGCAAGACTTATTGATGGCTGAGAATCGCCTGTTCTCAGACGTTTAGGTGCACCCATTGTGGAACGAATGCCCTGGGACTTATTCCAAAACAAGGGGTCAATGAATTGCATCCTTTGGCTGGCGTGGCAATGGCTGTGCACACAATCTGCCCGAATCTCTGAAAGAATCTGGACTTTCTTGTGCAATAACACGAAGGGCCACTGATTGATTGAGCGAATCGGCGGATTTTGCTGCGCTATACGTAGTCCAAATTCAAATCATTACCTTGCAAGCAGACCAACCCTTTGGCTACGTCTCATGTTGAGCGCAGGATCAAGGTATGCTTACTGATACCGGCACCCACGTACCGTTCGCGCAGCTTGCTGTAGAGGCTCGCGTGTTGTTCTACTTTCAATCGCTCTCAGCATTCCAATATCACTGTTGTTGGCCTCACACTTCTGCTGAGATCCATGCCGATCTGGAGAGAATCTGGAAGGCCGAGCAACTCACGGAAGAGGACTTGAAGGATTGGGTCCGTATGTCCGAACTCCTTGAGGCGCGGCTCCCCAAGTGCGGCTGGCAAGAACTCCGCTTCAAAAGACGGCGGACAAAGCGTCGTGGTTGGAGGTGCCAATAGAGCTGCCTCCAACCCGAGGTCGAGCGTGGCGTCGCGGGCAGAGGACTCCCTAAGTCTGTCTGGAATCGGGCTGCGAATCCGTATACTGAGGGACGTGTCTCAGACTCGTGACAAACGCCGCCGGAATGACCTCGACCTGTTCGTGCTTGCCCTGATCGACAATGGGGTTTCGACCCCTTACGACCTGAAGAAGGCAGCCGGGTTGTCCCCCGGGGCGACGATCCCGGTATTGCGAAGGCTCTTGGAATCGCGCATGGTTCTTCCAGGGAAGCCTGGGGCACGCGGTCGCCGGAACCATAAAATTACCGCAGAGGGCCGCAGATACCTCCAAAGCGGTTGGAAAGATCTGGTCGACAAAGGCCCCAGCAGCGACCTCGATGCCGACCTGCGGGTGGCGCTATTGGCCCTGTGGGTTGGCGGCGACCGTCGGCGGGCAGCTGATTTCTTGCGTCTGTCAGCGGCACAAAGGCTCGAAAACATCTGCAAAGTCGAAAAACCGGACGGGCCGACGCCGGTTCCACCACTCGCACTGTGGTACCGGAAGCTGCGCTCGACCTCGGCAGAAGCACTGATCAAGGGAGAATCCGCCGCGGCACTCGCGATGGCCAAAGCGTTGCTCAGGGGCAGATCCGGCAAGTAAATGTGGGGCGGAGTCCCCCACAACCCTAGTATCTTGCACAGGATGTTCCAAAAGGCCCGCGCGAGGTATTTGTCGATCCGACGCAGCCCACGGGACTTTCTCCTAGGGCGTTTAGGCCTGGACGGGGACAGCCAGCCCAAGGACCATGTCCGCCATGGATCGAGACCTCCATGTATGCCGCGACACAGTCTCTCAAGACCTTTAGGCTGCCATCGCGAGCCTCCGGCAGCATCTGGGCGCAAGGGAAGAACCTTCCACTGTGGAGGAGTTGAGCTTCGCGGCCTGACATGCGGGAGCAAATAAGGGGTAAAGCTTCACCTAACTAAGGTGTCTGACCGATTGATTGACGAACTCGGTGGTGTCACCATCATCACAGTGGTCGCTTCCAGGGCCCTGTTATTCCCCTGGTGCGTGCAACCCACGTGACGTCGCCCCGGGCCGGGGCGCTGTTCCTCTTCGTCCGCTACAAATTGACGGATAGGCCAACACTCACTGGTGGCCAGCAGGTGAGAAGGAAGCAAACATGCAATGATTTCGGCAACACAAACACTGCCCCGTCTGGTGGGCGCCAAGGAAATTGCAACGGCGCTCCACTGCACGGCCAAGCACATTTACGACTTGGCAAAACACGGCCAAGTCCCCCACTACCGCATCGGCGCCTCAGTCAGGTTCGATCCAATTCAGATCGCAGAATGGCTTGAAACGATGAAGATCGCGGCCTAACCGGTGGCCCGGCGTCTATAGCGCCGGGCTTTCCGTTCATCCCCAATTGATGGTGTTGATTCGTGCCTGCGTTTGCTCGTTTTCGGCCGGACGAAGGTACCTCATCGTGCTGGTCAGATCCGAATGTCCCATCATCTGCTGCACCGTCCGTAGGTCGAGTCCGGACCTGAGAAGTTTGGTGCAATACGTGGCACGAAACTTGTGCAGATACCAGCGCTCGCATTCAGTTCTCTCCGCTTTGCAGCCATCACAGACCCCACAACCCAGGCCGGCTTCTCGAGCAAGGCGTTTCAGCGTCCTCAGCATGTGGCCATCTGGTTGACCGCTCCGGTCGAAGATCGGACCTTTGCCAGCGGGATACCTGGCTTTGTACTTCAGGAGTCGTGCCAGCAGATCTTCGCTCAACGGAAGGGAGCGCTCCTCAAAGTCTTTCACCCTGAAATCCCAGTTCGGCTTCGAATGCACCCGTAGGGTTTTCGTTTGGGTGTGGACGTCGTCCCATTCGAGGTACATCGCCTCCTGTTCCCGAAGTCCTGTCCCCAACAAGAGCCGATACAGCAGGTTGTGTTTCGGATCGGTAATCGATCGAAACAATGAAGAAAGTTCGTCGTCCGTATAAATCTCTGGCATGGTCTTGTCGTACTTCGGTGGCTTCGGAAGTCCTTTCGTGTCGCACCCGCAGTACCTCAAGAAAGACTTCACGTTCGCGTCGCGATTGTGTAAAGTCCTTTTCGACCGACCACGCCTTGACATTTCCCGGTGGTACTGCTTGATGACATGCTCATTGATCTCATCGGCGTACTCTTTGCCGGTGATCGCGAGGAATTCATCGCACGCCCTCTTGTTGACCTCCGCTGCCTCTTCCGCACCCCGGCCCAGTGCGTCGGCAATGAACAGGACGAGTTGGTCGGCCAGTTTCTTTTGCTTCGGGTCAGGAGGCACAATCTGGACATCTGCCTTCTTGGCATCTTTCGCCACTGAAAGCTGAGCCTCCTTTTTCAAACGTCTGCTCTCCGAACCGGCTGGCGTAATCCCGGTGAGGGATTCGAATCGAAGCCTTGAGCCTTCGTAGAATCTCAACGCGTAGTGACCTATCTTGTGCTTGACTTCCATGCCGGCAACAATCGCCACGCCTGGCTTAACGCGGCCGTTTGCCGCGTAGGCGGCCGGAAAGTACTTCCAGCCTGTCTCAGTTTTGACCCTGCGCACCAGACCCACTTTTGTGTTTGCCACAGCTCCTCATTGCCCCGAAAACAATAGCACAGCCATAGCACGGAGCGCGAGCACTCTATTTCATTGATGTTTTTAGGCGTAAGCGGAGACTCCCCCTCTCTCCGCCAGAATCTTCGAGAAACCTTTCAAAATCAGCAACATTTATAATTATCAATGAGTTGCTGTTGTCGGCTGTCCCGACAAACCTGTGCAAATTGTGCATATTTTGCACTGCTTCCCACCTGTGAAGGTCAAAAAACCGACAATCCGACAACAGCTGGCCGATCAACAGAACTGAAAACCGGTAGTGTTCGTTGCCTTAAACTGCCGGTTAGGTAGGGACCTCTCGCTGAGCCGATTATCAGCGGTCTGACGGGGCGTCCGAGTTTTGCCCGATCTGACCTCGTCAGCGCACTTCTTGCACACTGGCCGCTTACGAGATGGTGAAGCCTACTATCGCCGCTGCCCGGGTAGGCTGATGCCGGATCAGTAGCCGCACTCCATCCCCGGAGTTGCGCACCTAGGCCTCCTAAGGGGACTTAACTTTCCGACGTCAAGCTTTATTTCCGGTCGAACTTTCCTATAGTGACCCGTTACCTAACGTTTATCAGTGCCAATCCCCAATCCGCGCCCTTTTACCTGCGTCCAGCCACCAATAGACGGTGCGTGCTGCCTGGCGCACTGAGGCCCGCGTGAACGCTGAAATGCGAGTTCACTCGCTTGAGGTCTGTGCGAACCGCCTGTACTCGAAATGAGCGTTCGCTCCGAAGTAATCAGCGATGTCAGCGATCTTCACCCTTGTGCTTGGATTGGCGACTGCGGCAGCTTTCTCCATGATTCCAAACGAGCTATCTGCAAGGAAATAGAAAGAGGATTCCTTGGGTGCCTTTTCAACTAGTCCTTTAAGGCATTCAATTACGAGTGCAGGCTTCTCGGATGCGAGGAGATCTAATTCCTTCAGAACCCGGTCCATGTTCTCTGCGTTTCCTGCCCTCCTCATTGCACCCCCCAAAGTTTTCAATCGCCAGTTCGGGTCCCCTAGAAATTGGTGAGGAAACCACCACCCAAATGCCGCGAGGGCCTTCGATGTGTCCCTATGACGCGGCCTCCAGCTCGATGTCATCCACTCGGCAAGTCCTCGCAGGGAATCGGTGACGTTTGGCGGAATATCCTTGACTTGGCTCATGCCTCGTCCGATGTGGCTGATGAATGAGCTAACAGGTCGTTTGCCGCCAAGGGTTAAGAACTTAACAAGCATCGGGTGGCGCAAAGTGATTAATTGCCTCCAGTAATAGACTGCGAGGTGCTGTGCGAGGCCTTGGTCGGGATCTAGACGGGATTTCTTGAAAACGTGCTTCGCCGACACCTCATCGACGGCCTTTGCGTATTGACTGCTGAGAGCTTCTAACACATCGTCGTATGCTCCGGAGAAGGCAACATAAGTGCACCACGCGGCCTCCCATCTCCATCTACACTCCGGTGATCGGGGGAAGATTCTGTCTGCATTCTCAGTCGCCCATGTCTTTGATAAATGCATTAGCCACGGAAAGCGATACCCAAGAATCGCAGTGATGCGTACTTCGTCGGGGGGTATTGTGGACAAGATGTCAGACAACATCTGCAGCAGCCATGCTGGTTCAACGTAATCAATATCCCCTTGGAGTTTGCGAGCCCGCAGAGCCAGCTTTATCGCATTCTCGAGGATGCGCCCGTCTGGGCTATTGATGGCCCAGAACAATGGGTCGAAGTCCTCTGAGCCGCCATGCCCCCGGCTCTCAGAGGTGGCGTCGACAGTCGAGAGCAGGCTCTTGGCCATTTCTCTGAGGGGATGAAGAAATTCGGCTCCCAAGGGCTGGCTATCATCGCGGAAGAATTGGTCAAGAACGGCCGTTAATGAGCTTCGGAGCCTTTCCCTCTCGGCCAAATCCTCCGTTCGCCGTATGCTCTCGGCTGCGGCGGTGCCGAGCCGCATGACCGCGGATATTAGATTGTTATCCGCACCACCTGCGCAATTGGCTAATGCCGTGGCGATCACAGCCAGATAGCGGGGAGGTAGCATCGAAATCTCGCTGAGGCGTTCCAGCACCGATTGCGGGTTTGCCTCCGCGACCATTTGCAACTCCTCCAACAGATGGTCCAAATCCGTTCCCGTCGGCTCACTGCCCTCATGCGTGTTCCGCCGATACTGATCGAGCAAACTCTCGATTGTCTTGCTGTCAGCTTCGCCCGTGGAGCGCGGTGCCGCCTGCAGCAACCGACCGCCGAGTCCGAATGTGGAAGTCATGAAATACGGGAACTCGGGGTGCGACGGAGGTGGAAGCTCTTCTTGTAGTGCTTCGTAGAGGCCCATCCATTCACCTTGGAGGTCGTCGGCGATGAACGAAAGCCAGTCAAGTTTCCATCCTCTAACATAGGCGTCAACCTCCCCCGCCGGCGGGGCCTCATTGTTGGATCGCGTCATGGCTTTTACGTAGCTAAGCTTGTCGGGACCGTTCTCGATCATTTTTAGGACGGCACCCTGTTGCGCGTTCGTCAAAACGCGAAAACGGTTCTTGAGAAGGAGGGAGTATTCGTGTCTGACTGTGACTTCGCTGAAGAGAAACGGCTGCGTCGAATAGTGGACGATCAGATTTAACGGAGCAGTGGGGCTATTACCGAGAAGGTAAAGAAGCACACGGGTAAAAATGAACCACTGCTGGCTGTCAAGGAGCTCCGTAACGGCACCGAAGCTCTCCGGATTCTGTGAGGCAATGCTCTCAGCGCAATCGCGAATTGCCGTCACCAACGAGTCCCGGGTGTCGTCCCGTGTATTCTGAGTGTGCCCTTCGACCGCTGGACGCCAAATGTACGATAGATCGTCTGGCCCCTGAAACTCGGGCCGCGAGTTCTCAAGACGTATGTAGTCGGCTAAAAGCTTGCTGAGGCAGGAAAGAAAGCGAAGCCCGGCAACTCGCGTGAGGGTGGGGACGCATTTCTCCAATTATTGATTGTAGTGCCACGCATCCATGAATGAACTTGGTTCGAGGCCTCGAGAGTACTTCCGACTTTTAGGTCGATTGGAAGTGGGGAAAACTGAAAAGACGGTAGCAAACAGTCGAATTGCGGCGGCGATCTCGCCCTCCTCCGCGAGTGTGTCAATTAGCGCCGTAATGTTTGAGAATTCTAAGGACAACCTATTACCGATGGCCCTTTGAATAAACGGTACAACTCCGCGCCGCATTTCCATGGGCAGGAGGAGACTTGTATCGACTATGTCTCGAAACGCGTAAAAGTTGCCGGGGCCTGGAATCATCGACAGTACGCGCTCTAGCGTCCTTGCTAGATCGATATTTGTGCCGGCGTCGGAGGCAATTCTCTTTAGGTAGGCGGAGGCGGGCCAGGTAGCCTGCGGCTCGCCCTCGCTGCGACCGCTGCCGGATGAGAGATCCCGGAAATATCCAATCGACTCGAGCGGCTCTAGCCAGCTCTCGTTGATTTTGCCGAACACATAAATCCTCGATGCAGGGTCAGTCATCAACGCTACGAGGGTTTCCGCGTTCTCCCGATCCGCTCCGCTTTCGATTATCGAATCGATGTGGTCAAGTTTCCGAAAGAAGTGTTTCATGTCGGAAGACCGCCTTCTTTGTTAAATGGATCCGATCCCCCGCTCTGCATGAGCCCCACCCGCTCCAGAATGTCGTCTAGCAGGCGATGAGGATGTTCCGACGGGAGATGGTCCTTGTCGTTGTCGAGGGGGTAGCGAAGTATTTCGATTCCGAGTGAACCCATATACGCCTTCTCGTCGTCCGCTTGCTTCTCATCCGGCGCGTCCGGCAGCAATATCATCCTAGGCTTCACCGGGGTCCCAGACGATTCCTGAATCCGCTTGACGCGTTTAAGAGTCTCCCTCAAGAGGCCCTCTTGGAGACGGCAGCCGATGAACAGAACTCGGTGCCCAATCATCAGTTGCTGCAGGGCTCCGGGTAAAAAGGACTTTTTGGGGGAATAGGCCTTGGCAAACTCGCTCTTCGCCAGCACAAGGTTGCCAGCATTGACCTTTGCGCTCCAGCGAGCTTTGCCGTGGAGGTATACGGATGTATGATGCGCCTCTCCGAGGAGCGACAGCTTGGGGTAGGCAATTGCCGGGTTCAGGGGACCGCAAGCCGTTTCGAGGCAGGGATCAAAATTTGTTGTTACCAGGAAGCGAAAGGGATTCGCGATTATGTGCGAATAGGTCGCCCGAATCACATGGGGCGCGCCGCCAAACAGACGCCCAAGTGTCCTGATGTATTCCTTTTGATTCGCGCTTTTACATTGCTCGGCCCATTCCAGCATATCGTCAGCAACAAGCGAAGGCCGAATGTCCGCCTTTCCCTCGATACAGGCGTCGCATAGCTGCTTTATGGCCTCTTCCCAACTTGGATAACCGCAGTCGATGGATAGGCCGGAGCCGATCCAGGCTATGCATTCGTCGGGTCCCTTCAGGAAACTGGCGAGTGAGTTGGCCACGAGGTTCATTCGAGTCTCTCGGTCCACTCTTTGATGTTGATCCGCCATACTCGTTATCCGCCTTAGACCCAAGTGAAAGGCCAGACTAGTGCCTTAACCGCTGGAGAAGTTGGCGCGAAGCTACGCCAAGTATATGCCAGGCAATTGGGGGCGGGGCCGTCCTGATAAATCGCTAGTGCGCCAGTCTTGCGGTAGTCAAACGCCGGATAGCGTGGAGCATGACCCAGTTTTCCCTTCCGAAGCTGGCCCGTCTGCTGTGACGGCCGCGATCCAAGGGAGAAACCAACATCTTCTGGGGAAGAGGACAGCCATTTCTAGCAAGTGGCAAGCAGCGCGTTTTGCGTAGGGCGGCACACTGACCGCACACGGGAACCTGTCCGCCCGGAAGACTGGCGCGCCTCGCGCGAGTGGGATCTATTGATGGCCACTCAGTGGCCCCCGTACATTCACTCCTTCAACGGACAGGCGGCTAGCAGGTTTCTCAGTCACGTGTCCGAGATGGCGACAATACAGACAAGTGGATTGACAGTGCCCCAAATGGCATTCCTGGACCTGCGGCGTTTTCGAGAACTAATCGCTGCGGTTACCCTGAGCCGCGCCCTGTAAGCGCTTTGACTTGGCAATAGTCGATGGCTACCATCGGTGGATCGCATCTTCATGCGTCGACACAAATCCGATCGCGTAAGAGCGCAGCGCCTCTTAACTTATACAGAGGTCGACGGCAATTTTCGAATTCACCAATTGTCCAATTTCGCGTAACGCCCCGCGTAGCTGATGAATACGCGCTGGAACGCCATGGTTGGCATCAGACCGTCTTCACGTGGAGTCGGTCCTTCGCCAATCGCGTTCAATGGCCGAACGAATGACACCTGTCGAACCGAGCGCTTACCGATATGAATATCCTGCGGGGGCTGGACGGCGAAGCTCTGTTCAGCCCCGTTGACTACGCGCTTTAGCAGGGGCGCCGGATTGATGGACTCATCACCGTCGCGAGGATTGGGAGCGTAGAGAAGTGGTGTATTACTGCCCGAGTCCAGCCTTAGAAGTACTTGAGTTCTACCGCCCGACAACTGGGCGGATACCAGCAAAGGCCGCGTGAACAGCATGTCCTTTGAAGACTCCTGCGGTTCGACAAGCGCGATCTGTTCGCCACGGACCGCCGCTTGCAGAGCACCGGATGTGTCCAGACAGAGGACGCGCTGGCGATTATCAATAAGTAGATCGAAGTGTGCCAGAAAGTTGGCGCCCAGAATTCCGCGGATACGAGAGTCAACGGTCTTGAGCTGTGTCATCTCCTGGATTACGGCAACTGCATTGGAGACGGAATGGTCTCCAGCCTTGATCAGGTCCACATAGGTATAGGCGGCGCGTTTGTAGGTTGCCACCCCGCCCACGCCGGTCGTGCCCCGGATCTTGATCCCCAACTCGGAGGCAAGCGAGGGCTCAATCGTCATCACCTGGGCTCCGGTATCCACCAGAAAATCGTAAGGACCGGAGTGGTTGATCTCGATTGCAGCGACAATTAGCGAGCTTTGCACGATCCGCAGAGGTAAACTGGCAACACTCCCTGGACAGTGTGCTTCCCCATGGGCCGCTTGGACCGCCAGGGAAACAAGACCCACTCGAAGCAGGCATTTGCTGAGCGACATCGACAATCACCTCAGCCGGGTCGGCTAGGTGCAATGTCGCTGGGCGCCTCCATACTGTCGTGACGGCTCTCATACCATTTCGTGAAAGTGAGTGACGGAATTGTGACGGATCACAACCCCTTTGTTTTCAGGTTTGGAGAATTCGAAGTCCGGGAGCCGGAATTCCTGCTGATCAAGGGGGACGAATCCGTCGCCGTAGAGCCCAAGGCATTTCGCGTGCTTCTGTTTCTCCTGCACAACCCCGGCCGGGTGATTCGAAAGGACGAGATCCTGGCCGCGGTTTGGGATGAGACCGCCGTCTCCGACAACTCACTGACCCGGAGCATCGCCACATTGCGACGGCTGCTGGGGGACGATTCGCGCGAGCCACGTTACATTGCCACCGTGCAAACCATCGGCTATCGATTCGTGTGCACGGTAGAGGTGACTGGCACTGCCCCTGACCAGGAGAACAAAGAATCTGTTCCTCGCCGTCTTTTGGAGCCACAGGCTCGACGCACTGGACCCTCGATGTTCTGGATGTTGGTTGTCGGGGCTGTCGCCATCTTGTTAGCTGGCGGATGGATGCTCAAACGAACCATCATCAACCGCGGCGGCACGTCAAAGTCTGGCCAAAATGCCTTGGCATCTCCGCAGATGCGCATCGTCCCATTTACCAATTTGTCCGGCGGAGTTTGGGATCCGTCATTCTCACCTGACGCCAGGCAGATCGCGTTCTTCTGGGACGGCGAGGACCCTGGAAACGGCGACTTGTACGTGCAGAGGGTGGGCGGCGACCGGCCGCTTCGACTTACTCATTCAGGAAGTGGTTTCCAACGTTTCCCCGCCTGGTCGCCCGATGGCAATGAGATCGCCTTCCTCCGCTGTGATGACAATGGCGGGGCGGCATTGATCGTTCCCGCTCTTGGCGGGCCGGAGCGCAAAGTCACGGAAATCGCTTGTCCCTCCGGTTTTATCGGCCATCTCAATTGGACGGCCGACGGAAAGTCGCTGATCCTCGCCGATCGCCGTGTTGTTAATGCGCCCAGCGGCGTGGTCGTGTTCTCCATGGCCACCGGAGAAAAGCACTGCCTCACGGCGCCTCCCGTTGTCGAGCTGGGAGACTTCGACCCGTTCCTGTCGCCAGATGAGCAGACCATCGCATTCATCCGCATGCCGACGTTTGGCGTCAGCGATATCTACACCATCGGAATTGGAAGCGGCACCCCGCGCCGAGTCACCGCCGAGAATAAAGGGATTTGGAATCTCATGTGGGATAAAGATGGAAAGTCGTTATCTTTCGTTTCTTCTCGCGGGGGATTACCAAGGACTTGGAGAGTGTCCGCTTCGGGAGGAGCAATTTCAGCCGAAACGATCTATCCCCAGATTGGCGCGATTTCCCGGGACGGCACCCGACTGGCATACGTTGACCCGCCTGGATTCT
>OBLW0100004237.1_pt1 | contig 10952 bp, 10 predicted proteins | sample 1520161 | NCBI WGS metagenome assembly OBLW01 (sample SAMEA3539309, study PRJEB22396) | soil metagenome | biome: tundra; feature: field; material: soil | place: USA | collected 2010-05 | depth 0.15 m
GTGGAGTAGAAAACCGGGGTACCGAATTCCCTCGTGATCCTCTGTGTCCCCCGTGGTTAAAGCTTTTGAATTCCTCTTTCGAAAGACGAAATCCACGCCGGACCGGGGTGTAACATGAGGGTCGCTATTTTCAACGCACTCCGCTAGGTCAACACCGGCATCGACAGAATCTTTTTTTGAATTGCGACCGTGACTAACTGAGCTTTGTTGTGAATGTCGAGTTTGCGCATCAAGTTGAATTTGTGCGCCTCCGCCGTCTTGATGCTGATTCCGAGAATCGAACCGACCTTCCTTACGGTATGACCCTCGGCGAGCAGCTTCATCACTTCCCGTTCGCGCAATGTAAGGTTGCTTCTTCGCAGCGGGACATGGGCCGGACGGGCCGCCTCGGTGTCCAGTTTCGTCTGGAGCTGCGGGCTCAATGACTTTTCGCCGCGATTGACTTCGCGCAGCGCGCGCAACAAAAACGGCGCGGGCGTGTCTTTCAATAGGTATCCACTGGCGCCGGAGCGCAGCGCCTGCCGCAGGTATTCCGGGTCTTCGTGCATGGTCAGATAGACGATGCGTGTGCTCGGGCAATGTTCTTCGATCAGTCGTCCGGCCTCGAACGAATTCATACCCGGCATGCTGATATCGAGCAGAACCAGTTCCGGCCGATGGAGGAGAGTTAGCTTCAGCGCTTCCGCGGCGTCGGCCGCTTCGCCCACGACGGTAAAGTCGGGAGCGTCTTCCAACAAGCGGCGCACGCCATAACGGAGCATTTCGTGATCGTCGGCAATCACACAACGAATCAGGCCGCCCACTTCGGAATGAAGCGGCTCAGCGTTTCCTTTTGCCATGAACAATCCTCGCGTACTCTGACGAACCGGCGCGATAAGACTGAGGCCCCGATGATTCGGCAACTAGCCCTTCAAAGTGTGTCTATTGTACCCGTACCGCCCTTGTCATCGCCATCGTCGCCGCAAAAACTTGTTTCAAATTAAGGGCACTACTGAACTCTTCCGCTTCATTTACAATGCCTGTTCCACATGCTGCGCTACTTCACTTCCGGCGAATCGCACGGCGAAGCCCTGGTGGCGTTTCTCTCTGGCCTGCCCGCCGGATTGCCGGTCGACCAAGAGTTCATCGATCACGAACTCTGGCGCCGCCAACAGGGTTTTGGGCGCGGCGGGCGAATGAAGATCGAAACCGACCGGGCGCACTTTCTCTCGGGCGTGCATCATGGCAAAACCATCGGCTCGCCGATTGCCGTGATGCTCGAAAACCGCGACTGGCAGAATTGGAAAGAGTCGCTGCCCGTCGAAACCGGCGATCCGGAGAAACACAAGCGTGTCGCGTCGCCGCGTCCGGGCCATGCCGATCTGGCCGGAGCCTTGAAGTACGATTTCACGGAAGCGCGTTACGTTCTGGAGCGCGCTTCGGCCCGCGAATCGGCGGCCCGCGTAGCCATCGGAGCGCTCGCCAAACTCCTGCTGCGCGAACTGGGCATGGAAATTCTCAGCCACGTAATTGCCGTGGGTGCGGTTTCCATTGCCGATCGCGAAATCGCCTGGGAACAAATCGAGCCCCTCTCCCACAAGAAAGAAGTGCTACTGTCCTGCGCCGACCCCGATGCAGAACAGCGTATGAGAGAAGAGGTGGACAAAGTGCTGCGTACCGGCGATTCTGTCGGCGGAGTATTCGAGGTCGTGGCCCACAATGTCCCTCCCGGCCTCGGCAGCTATGTGCAATGGGACGAGCGCCTGGACGCGCTGCTAGCGGCGGCCGTCATGTCGCTGCAAGCGGTAAAAGCCGTAGAAATAGGAAGCGGCATTCAGGCGGCACATTCGCCGGGGTCTGCCGTACACGACGAGATTGGGTATAAAAACGACTCGGGATTTTCTGGCTTTACGCGCACGCGCAACAATGCCGGAGGCCTGGAAGGTGGCGTTTCCAACGGCCAGGAAATTCGAGTGCGCGGTTATTTGAAGCCGATCTCCACCCTGCGCCGTCCCTTGCAGTCAGTGGATTTCGCTACCCGCGAGCCTGTCAAAGCAGCCTACGAGCGCTCCGACGTATGCGTGGTGCCGGCAGCGGGCGTGGCCGCCGAGGCCATGGTAGCGCTCACTCTGGCGCGTTGCGCTCTAGAAAAATTCGGCGGCGATTCGTTAAGGGAAACGAAACGAAACTTCCAAGGCTATCTGGAGCAACTGAAGAATTATTGAAAGATCTGTCGGGTACGCGACGGCATAAAGTTACACTGTCATCCTGAGCGAAGCGAAGGACCTGTTTTCTCGCGGCGAAAGAACAGCAGGTCCTTCGCTTCGCTCAGGATGACAACAAAAACTGTGAATACAAGAGATGATTTACCCAATCGTAAAATTCGGCGATCCCGTCCTGGAAAAGCCCGCCGCCGAGGTCACCACCTTCGACGAAGGCCTCAAGAAACTGATCGAAGACATGTTTGAATCGATGTATGCGGCACGCGGCGTCGGCCTGGCCGCTCCGCAGATCGGCATCTCGCAACGCATCGCGGTTGTCGACGTAACGTTCAAGGAAGACCCTCGCGCCAGGCTGGTCTTGATCAATCCGGTGATCGTTCACAAAGAAGGCCGCCAGCGCAGCAGTGAAGGCTGCCTGAGCATTCCCGATTTTCGCGAGGACGTCACCCGCGCCAAAGTGGTAACCGTACGCGCGCAAGATGTGAACGGCAAGGTTTTTGAGCACACCGGCGAAGAACTCCTGGCCCGCGCTTTTCTGCATGAGACCGATCATTTGAATGGCAAGCTCTATATCTCCCACATCAGCGCGCTGAAGCGCGACCTCATCAAGCGCAAGATCAAAAAATTGGTGAAGGCGGGCGAGTGGGAATGAATTCTTCTTACGGTTTGTCATCCCGAGCGAAGCGAGGGATCTGCAGTCTGCGGCGAAATGCAGATCCCTCGCTTCGCTCGGGATGACAAACCGTAAGGCTGGTTATCTGCCTTCGCGTTATGAATCTAGTCTTCTGCGGCACCCCTAAATTCGCCGTTCCCACGCTCGAGAAATTAGTTCAAGCCGGCCATTCCATCCCGCTGGTAATAACCCAGCCGGATCGCCCCCGCGGCCGAGGAATGGAACTGTCAATCTCCCCGGTAAAGGACGCCGCAATCCGCTTGGCTCTAACCGTGCAGCAGCCCCCCACCATCAAGAGCAACGCCGAATTTCACGAACAGCTTGCCGCGATTGCACCGGACGCCATAATCGTCGTCGGTTACGGACGCATCATTCCGCAATGGATGATCGATCTTCCCCGCTTCGGAAACCTGAATCTGCACGCTTCTTTGCTGCCGAAGTATCGTGGCGCCGCTCCCATCCAGTGGGCAATCGCCAACGGTGAAACCGTGACTGGAGTTACAACCATGTGCATCGACGCGGGTCTCGATACCGGCGACATACTCCTGCAGAGCCAGTTGCCCATTGCCGAGGAAGACACCTCGGAGACGCTGGGTCCGAAGCTGGCGTCCGTCGGCGCCGATCTGATGGTCGAGACGCTTCGATTGCTCGCGGAAGACCAAATCCGTCCGCATCCTCAAAATCACTCGCAAGCCACCCTCGCGCCGATTCTGAAGAAAGAAGACGGCCGCATGGATTTCAATCGTACCGCGATCGATCTCTTCGACCGTTTACGCGGTTTTCAGCCCTGGCCCGGAGCATTCACAACCTTCAAAGGCAAGACGCTGCAAGTGCATCGCGCTCACCCGGCGCACTCCGCGGCCCAGTTGTCGCCCGCGGAAATCTCCATCGCAGGAGCGCGCCTTTTGGTCGGCTGCGGGACGGACGAGAATAAAAGCACTGCGACCACGCTGGAACTCCTCGAAGTTCAGCTCGAGGGCAAGCGGCGCATGACCGCCCACGAATTCATTAACGGTTACCGGCCCCAATCCGGCGAGCATCTGGGACAATAGCCGCGATGGCTGTTTCTCCTGCGCGCGCCGTGGCTTTCGAAATTCTTCTGCGGATCGGACTTGAAGATTCCTACGCGAGCGAGTTGCTTCATTCCGCTCGAGCAGCGGACCTCTCGGCGCGCGATCACGGTCTTGCTACCGAACTGGTAATGGGAGTTCTGCGCTGGCGATCCCTGCTCGATCGGCACCTCGCCACCGCTTCATCGCAAAAGCTCGCTCGGCTGGACGACGAGGTGCTTACCGCCTTGCGCCTCGGCATCTATCAATTGCAGTATCTCTCCCGCGTTCCGGCGCGTGCGGCGATCTTCGAAAGCGTGGAACTGGTGAAAGCGGCGCGCAAGCGTTCGGCGGCTCCGTTTGTGAATGCGGTTCTCAGGAAGGTAGCCGCAACTCCCGCTGAAGACGTTCTCAAGGAGATTGAACAATCGCCGGATGCAATAACGCTCGCTCGAAATGCCGCGCATCCCGCCTGGCTTGTGGCTCGCTGGATGGAACATTATGGCCTCGCCGCAACGCGCCAGATCTGCATGCACAATCAAACCACGCCGGAAACGGCGATTCATGTCTACGACCGGGCCCATCAAGATCGAATTGACGCCGAACTCGCCGTAGCGGGCGTAGAGCTTTCGCCCGGCCGCTTGCTAAGCTCGGCGCGACGCGTTCTCTCGGGTGACTTGTCTACGACGCGTGCCTACCAGGAAGGCCGAATCGTCATTCAGGATGAAGCTTCGCAACTAGTCGCGTTGCTGTTGGGACAAGGAGAGGCAATCCTCGATTGCTGCGCCGCTCCGGGCAACAAAACCGCCCTCGTCGCTCGCCGCAACCCGCACGCCAAAGTCTTTGCTACGGAATTGCACCCGCATCGGGCGCGGCTGCTGCAAGACCGCACCCGCCTGCCCAACGTTCGTGTCATCGCCGCCGACGCGCGCCATCTGCCTTTTTCCACTCGCTTCGACCGCATACTCGCCGACGTGCCCTGCTCCGGCACCGGCACTCAAGCCCGCAACCCGGAGATTAAGTGGCGGCTCAAGCCGGAAGATCTCCTCGATCTTCCACTGCGTCAGATTGCCATCCTCAAGTCGGCGCTGTCACAACTCGCGCCGGGCGGGCGGCTCGTCTACTCCACCTGTTCGCTGGAGCCTGAAGAGAACGAAGCCGTCGTAGCAGCGGCTCTGGAAGACACTGCCGAATTCAAGGTCGTGGATTTAAGACCAGAACTCGAGCGACTACGGCAGGCAGGCGAATTGTGCTGGCAGGATGTTCGATCTGTTCTCTCGGGACCTTATCTCAGGACCATTCCGGGCGCTCAACCGTGCGATGGTTTTTTTGCCGCGCTGATTGAACGAAAATTTTAACGGTCGAAGACTCGCCCGATTCATCGTCAGCGAACCACGAAGCTCACCGCGCTCCCCGCCGCGATTTTCTGTCCAGCAGCCGGATTCTGCGTCACAATCATGCTCGCCGCGTTGGGCTCGGAGAAGACCGAAGGTGCAACCGGTGCACTCTGTGATTCCGCGGACGGCAGCGGCAAAACCGGCGCTAGCAGGCTCACTTTGCCAACCTTCAGGCCCGCATCCTGTAAGGCCAACGTGGCGCTACCGAGAGGTTGTCCAGTGAGATTCGGCATCACAAAAACGAGCGGCTCCGCACCGTCGCTCACCAGCAAACTGATTTTTGGCGCTGCGACTCCACTCGCCTTGGCGGGCGGGCTTTGCGAGATCACACGATCCGACGGCGCATCGGTCAAGTTAACGTGGGCAACGGACCCAATCGTCAGCCCGCGGCGCCTTAAGTTCAACTCCGCAATACGCTCGCTGCCTTCCGTGACGTCGGGGATGGCGATCCGCTGCGGTCCCAGGCTTTGCGCAACGCGAATCGACCAGCCGCGCCGGACTTTCGCCCCCGCCAGCGGCATCTGCGTCATGATTCTTCCTTCGGGAATGTCGGGACTGTAGAACTGGCGCTCAATCACAACTTGCAGGCCCGAGGCCGCGCCGGCGCGCTCCGCTTCCGCCGGGCTCATCCCCACAAGTTTTGGAATGGCCACCTCGCGTCCGTGAATCGCCAGTTGCATGGCCGTGAGCGCGGAAAACAGCGCCACAGTCATCAAGACCAAGGCCAAAAGCAACAGGCGGAAAAACTTTCGCATTGTTCGCGATTATAGCGCTGCTCTACGGCAACCTTACAAAGCCGCGTCATCGTCGTTCTTCGGGGCATCTTCGTCTTCCCACTCGGCGCCGCACGCATGGCAGGTCCATCCATGCTTTTGCCTCGGGAGTGGAACGCCCACGTAAGCCGTCAGGTAAGCGACTGGTTTATCCAGTCCCTCATCGCTGACATCGAGCGACTGGCAGTTGGGGCACTTTGGCTGCGCGAAACTCCCGATGCCTTCCACCTTCAACATTTCCGGAATCGGTTGATTCAGAATCTCGTTGGCCGCTTCCGCATCTTCAGGATGGACCTTTAATTTGACCCCGCCCAGAAGGTTGGAGATGAACCAATCCATGCGGATCATGTTGTCGTCGATCAGGTAGGCTTGAATGCCAGCGGATTCGAGGCTGCCCTTGGCCAGCAGCGCCTCAGGAAGATCGCGAAATTGGCGAAGGGTCACGGTTTCGTTGAACTCAAAAACATCTTCGCCAGGAGAAGAGGAAGTCTCCAATGGAAGACCTCGCTTCGCCACTTCGGCACGGAAGGCTTCCTCCGCAGCCGAGCTCAATTCATCGCCGCTTTGGGCGATCTGCCGCAACTCTTCATCGCTCATGGCCGAATATACGCTGGCTATACGTACACGCTCGGGTTCGGGAGCCCGCATCGTCATAGCCCGACATCATACTCGCAATAAGCTTCAAGGAGGGAGCTTGGCCTCCGCCAATTCACTTTTGATTCGAAACGGCGCCCGAACTCACCGGCCTCAGCGCGGCCTGCGCTTTCTGTTCCGCCACCCAGTGATGAATACGCGTGCTCAACACATCCATCGGCAGCGCTCCGCCAGACAGCACCTCGTCATGGAAGGCGCGCAGATCGAACTTGCTGCCCAATTCGTCTTTTGAATACTGGCGCAGCTTCAGAATTTCGAGCTGTCCGATCTTGTAGCCCAGAGCCTGCGCCGGCCAAGCCGCGTAGCGATCGGTCTCGCTCTGCACCGAAACTTCGTCGATGGTGGAGTGGTCATGGAAAAAGTCGACGACCTGCTGCCGCGTCCAGTGTTTGTAGTGGAAGCCGGTGTCAACCACCAGGCGGACCGCCCGCAGCATGTCATCCTGCAGGTGGCCGTAATAGCTGTAAGGATCCTGATAGAATCCCACCTCTTTACCCAATCGTTCCGAATAGAGCGCCCAGCCTTCGGTATAGGCCGTATATTCTTCGTGCTGGCGGAAGAGCGGCAGCTCCGGTAATTCCTGCGCGATTGAGATCTGCATATGATGTCCGGGGACGCCCTCGTGGTAGGCGGTCGTCTCCACATCCAGCAAGGTGCGCTTGGCGAAGTCGCTGGTGTTCACCATGATGTGCCCAGGCCGCGAGCCATCCGGTGCGCCGTCTTCGTAAGAAGCGTCCGAGGCTTCTTTTTCACGGAATTCTTCCACCGGCCTCACTTCCAGTTTCGCCTTGGGCAGCCGTCCAAACATTTCTGGCAGCTTCGCGTACATCTGATCTTCGTATTTGCGATACAAGTCGAGAATCTGCTCGCGCGATTGCGCGTGCAGTTTGGGATCGGCATCGACGGCCGCTTTAAAGCTCTTCATGTCTTTGTAGCCGAGCTGGTTCACCACCGCGATCATGCGGGCCTCAATCTCCTTCACCTGCTGCAGCCCGAGCTGATGAATCTCTTCCGGCGTCAGATCCGTCGTCGTGCTCTGCTTCACGCGATAGGCGTACCATGCGGCGCCATCCGGCAGAGCCCATGCCCCAGGCTCAGTGCGGCCTTTGGGAGCATATTCGTCGCGGACGAACGCGGTAAATTTCACATAGGCCGGATTCACGGCATTGCGGATCGCCGCCAAGCCCGCTTCCCGCAGCCGCTTGCGATCGGCCTCGGAGAACGAATCGGGAAACTTGTCAAACGGATGGGTAAAAGGACTCTTCTCGGGCGAGGTAGTGGCGATTCCATTCGCCTGGGTCACGACTTTCTCCAGCAGGATCTTTTGCGGCATCAAGCCCGCAGCCATGCCTTTGCGCATCTGCTCGATGGTCTGGTCGAAGAGGCGCGGGAGCAGATTCAGGCGCGTGATGTAATCCTCATAATCCTTCACGCTGGTGAACGACAGAACGCTGACCAGTTGCGGCGCGTCGATGTGAATTCCGCTCTGCTGGCTGACCGGCATTTCCCAGGGCTTGAAGCGCGCGCCTTCGAGACTCATCTTCAGGTCGCGAACCATCAGCTCTTTGTTGAGCGCTTCCTGCTCGGGGAAACCGGCAGTGTCGATCGCTTCGAAGCGGTCGAGAAAGCGGCGCGTCTGCACGAGATCGTCGTCGATGGCCGCTTGCGAGAAGTCGTCCAACTTGTCGTTGTAGCGCTTGTCGCCAAGAATCGACGCGTAGATCGGGCTGGTGCGCATGTCATACTCCCAGCGCTCATGAAGCAGGTCAGTCAGCGCCTTGCGCCGTGCTTCGAGGTCAGCGGGCGGATTGGCAGCGGCCACCGTGGCCGTTATCATCAGGGCAAGGGCGAGCAAGCAGAGTAACGATCGCATTGGAACTCCAGAAAGAGATTATGGATGCAGCGGCAGACTTCCCACAGCAGTCTGTCTGTTAGACGTATACGTGAATCATTGGTAATCGGTTCCCGGAAAATCCTTTGACGATTCCTACGATGGGTCGAGGTCGATCTTCTCAAACCCCAAACCCTGCAACAGGCTGGTGATGGTCGCAGCCGCATTCTGCTGCGCCGTGCGCAGAATGCCATCGCTCAGCGCGGCCGCTTGCATCTGGCGTTCCGCTTCCTGGCGGACCTGCGTTTCGAGATTGGGATCGGTCGGCACGAGCAATCCCGTTTGCCGTGAATATACGCGCGTTTTGCCGCTATCGAGGCGTGTGCTGAATACCTGCGCCACTGGCAGCCGAACTCGAACCTGCTTGCCATTCACTTTGACGTCGTCGGGTTTCAGGTTCGAAAAATCAATCCCCGCGACCACTTCGCCGTGCACCATCATCAGCAGTCGATCTCCAGTGAGAAAGTCAGGAAGCAACGGATTTTCCTTCGCGCCGGTCACCAACTTGTCGACCGTGTAAACCACCGTCTCCAGCCGCTGCAGCCGCTGGATCTTATCGACGACCGCAGGTTGGCTGACATCGATGGTGACAGTTCTGCCAGTAGCAGCCGACAACATGCGGCTGAGCAGAGCGCGTCCGGATGTTTGCGCCAGCAGCATCGCTCCGACGAACCCAACGGCGAGCACTCCGAAGACGATTCCAAGCAAGAGCAAGACGGTATTTTTCGAGCCGGATCGAAGAGGATCTTGGGTGCCAACACCGAATTGATCGGACATCCAGCAAGGTTATCACTGGAAGATTACCGAAACGCAACCTTACTCTGATCCGCCGAAATCGGCACTTTCAATTCCTGCGCCATCTTTCTTTGCAGAGTCCAATCCCACCTCAAAGCATCCAATTTCTTAAATGGAGGCACACATGTACGTCATTTTAGGAGCAAGCGGAAACACGGGACACGTAGTGGCGACCAACCTTTTGGGCCAAGGCCAGAGAGTTCGCGTCGTCGGCAGAAATGCAGCGCATTTGCAAAGCCTGGTAACAGCGGGCGCGGAAGTATTCGTCGGCGATATCACCGATGCCAGCGCGCTCACCAAAGCCTTTCAGGAAGCGGACTCGGCTTACGTCATGATTCCACCCAACCCAACCAGCAACGACTTTCGCGCCTATCAGGACCGCACTACCGACGCGATCGCGGCGGCAGTGCAAAAAGCCGAAATCAAAAATGTAGTCGCGCTCAGCAGTTACGGAGCCGACAAATCCAGCGGAACCGGTCCCGTGGCCGGCCTTCACGACCTCGAACAGAAACTCAACCAGATCAGCGGCGCCAACGTACTCAGCCTGCGCGCCGGATACTTTATGGAAAACACGTTGCCGCAAGCGAGCGTCATTCGCATGGCCGGAAGCGTCCTGGGCCCGCTCAAAGCGGATCTCAAGCTGCCAATGATTGCGACCCGCGACATCGGAGCCGCCGCAGCCTCCGCCCTCGTAGGACTGGCCTTCCGCGGCAAGCAAACGCAAGAACTGCACGGACAACGCGATCTCGACTACAGCGAAATCGCCAGCATCATAGGCAACGCAATCGGCAAACCCGATCTGCGCTATGTCCAGGCGCCCGATAATCAGTTGCGCGGCGCGTTACAGCAAATGGGAATGTCCGAAAACTTCGTTGGCCTAATGTTCGAGATGTTCGAAGCCCTGAACAGCGGACACATGCAAGCTCTCGAACCGCGCAACGCCAACAACACCACCCCAACTAAATTCGATACCTTCGTGGCGGAAGAATTTGTCCCGGCCTATCAGCAACCAAGCGCAGCATAACCTGTGGGGCGGACACTCCTGTCCGCCGCCCTTGACTTTGATCTGAAGCTGTCAACCGGGGGTACCCCCCCTCCCCCCGGTCTATTGGAATCATGGGGTTAGGCTATGTCGGGTCTCCAAAGTCTTGAGCGCAAAGACTTTATTGGCAAAATCTTGGGAAATAAGGAGTTAGATTGTCAAAGAGCACCGAAAATGGTTTTGGGGCAGCTTTGAGAGGCGTCCGTGGTTCGCGGAACGCGCCTCAAAACTGCCCCAATCAGAAGTCTATTTTCCTGCGCGGCGAGGGTTAAGTCAACGGATTTCGCGCGGGCCGGTACGTGCGGTCCGGTGCCCGCGGGGCTACGGATCGAGGCCATTCTGAACCCAGCATCCAATTTGGATTCGGCTAGAACGGGAGCAATGTCTTGTCTGGACCTTCGATCTCCTCTTTGGCCTCGAGAAATTCTTCACTCCAAGGTTTGCCGGCGCACTCGGGGCACTCGTCAATCGTGTTCC
>OBLW0100004238.1_pt1 | contig 10952 bp, 10 predicted proteins | sample 1520161 | NCBI WGS metagenome assembly OBLW01 (sample SAMEA3539309, study PRJEB22396) | soil metagenome | biome: tundra; feature: field; material: soil | place: USA | collected 2010-05 | depth 0.15 m
CCCTGACGGCATCGGTCGCGCATCGGCGGGGAAGCGGTCAGCAGGACTCGACGAAACGCTCATCAACTAGTTCCGTCGGTTGGACGCAGAACAGCGACATGGAGTGTTCCCGCTTTAATGGACACCGGATTAGGCTGCCAGCTGACTGACTTGGAAATCCTGAGTTGGAAATGGCCGACATCGACGCCTGGCCCGGCAATGCCACCCAGAGCCGCTACCTGGTGCGCGCCTTCACCGAATGGGCCGTCGCCCGCCGCCTCGCCTCCGGCATCACCGTCCCGCCCATCCCGCACACCGAGCCCGCCGATTTCCCCGGCGAAGACGCGCGCTGGCAGCTGCTCCGCCGCTGCCTCGACGACACCAGCATGCCGCTACGTCCGTGCCGCCGGAGCGCTCCTGCTCCTCTACGGCCAGTTCACCACCCACATCACCGGAAACCACGACAGCCCGCCGCCCGCACGCGACAGGGGCAGATCAGGCAAACCAGGCTGACGCAGCCTCAAAGAGACACCGGCCATCCCACGAATAGCGCACGGTTCGAATAAGTACTCTCCCCCAGTAATGCGAACGGAACCAGGCGTTCCCGGGACCTGCCTCACTGCTGAAGGATGATGTGGAGGCACCTAGTCGGGGACGGGGAACCTGTAGTCGAATGCGGCCATGTCGGCGCGGATGATGAACCTGGCGACGTCGAGGGCGCCCTCGACGGTGTGGTAGGTCCTGATGATGTCGAAGACGGGCGTGCCGTCGGGGATGCTCAGCCGGGCGGCCTCAGGGCGGATAGGCATCCGGGCTGTTATCTCCTCCTGGATCTCCGTAACGGGCGACACCGCGTTGATGCGGGCGATGTGGCCGCCCGCTCCGCGGCTGGTGACGAGGTCGGGGTTGCGGTCGCCGGTGGCGATGGTGAAATAGCTGTCGGCTGACTGGTTGATGACGCCGTCCATGGTGGTGACGCGGCGGCGGACGTGGCAGTCCAGCTCCAGCCGGTCTCGCCCTTGCGGGGCCCGGCCCGGTGCCGCCAGGGGAACGACAGTCCCGCGGTGCTGAACGCCTTCACGCACGCGGTCGCTGACCCGGTCGCGGCGAAGGTGGCGAACAGGTACGCGAGGGCGCCCCGGACGGCGGTGCCGGGGTCGGGGATACGGTGCCGGATGGCTCAGGCCTGGCGGAAGGGCCGAAGGACCCATGTTCGTCGGCACGCTGAGAAGCGGGAGCTGCTGGCTGGCCGCGGACGAGGCGGCTTACCTCCGCGCGCAGATGCGAGAACGCGCGTAGTTCCTTCGTGCTGATCTGGTCCCGCGGCTGGGGCAGGTCGACGGTTATCTCCGCGCGGATCCTGCCGGGCGAGGAGGTGAGCACGATCACCCGGTCGCCGGTGTAGACGCTCTCGTCGATGTCGTGAGTGATCAGGAGAGTGGTGATGCCGCGTTCGGCGCGCATGAGCAGGAGGAGGTCCTCGAGGTCTTCCCTGGTCTGCGCGTCCACCGAGCCGAACGGCTCGTCCATGAGCAGCAGCACCGGCTCGCAGGCCAGCGCGCGGGCGATGGCGACCCGCTGCTGCATACCGCCGGACAGCTGCCACGGGTACCTGGGCGCGGCGTCGGTGAGCCCGACCGCCGCCAGCGCCGACTCGGCGGCCTGGTTGCGCGCATGCCGCTTGCGCTGGGTACGCCGCAGCGGGAGCGCCACGTTCTCGCGGACGGTCAGCCACGGGAAAAGGGACCGGCTGTAGTCCTGGAAGACCACGGCGAGCCGGTCGGGCACCTGGGTCACCAGGTTCCCGTTGAGCACGACCTGGCCGCTGGTCGGCGTCATCAGGCCCGCGATGCAGCGCAGCAGCGTGGACTTGCCGCAGCCGGACGGCCCGACGATGGTGACGAGCTCACCCTCGGCCACCGTGAAGCTCGCGTTGTCGATGGCCAGATGCGCGGCGGCGCCCTGCCCGTAGACGCGGGTGAGATCGATTACCTTGAGCACGAGTACTTCCTGTCAGTAAGCCCGCTGGCTGGCCGCACCGTGCCAGCGAAGGGCCAGCCTCTCGACTGCGTAGAGGACGGCGTTCAGCAGATAGCCCAGGATGCCGAGCAGGACAAGGACGGCCCAGAAGACGGGCAGGTTGAATTCGCTGCTGGCACTGCTCATCTCATAGCCGATGCCGTTGGTGCTGCCGACCAGTTCGGAGAAGACCATCAGGATGAGCGACAGCGACAGCGACAGCCGGAGGCCGGTAAAGATCTTCGGCAGCGCGGACGGGATGATAAGCCTGGTCAGCCGGTGCCATCGGGAGAGTCGGAACGCCCGAGTCGTCTCGATCTTGATCGGGTCGAGCGAGCTTGCTCCGTCGATGGTGTTCAGCAGCAGCGGCCATATCGTTCCGGCGACGATCGTCGCCACCTCCATCTGAGTGCCGATCCTGAACAACGCGATGAACAGCGGCGCAGCCGTCACGACCGGAATGGACCTGGCGAACTGCAGCAGCGGATCGAGGAACCCGGTGACCGCCGGGGACCTGCCGAGCGCGATCCCCAGCGGGACCGCGACCGCGATGCTGATGCCGAGCCCGAGCAGAACGCGGATCAGGCTCGGCACGATGTTGCTGGTGGCATCCGGCGTCAGGAACAGGTGGTCGGCCGGCCCGGAGAACCAGAGCTGACGCATCTGCGGCAAGATCACCGATGGCGGCGGGAAGTACGGGCTGTTCCGCTGCTGCGCCCACAACTGCCACAGGCCGACCGCGGCCGCGAGGACCAGCCAGTGCTGGGTCCAGCGCAGCCGGCGGCCAGCCGATAGCGCGAGCCGCGTCATCATGCCGCGCCCGCGGCGGCGGCCGGGAGGGGGACGCGCTCATGCGCGGAGCCGAGGCTGGCGCGGTGCCAGGGGAGCAGCCTGCGCTCGGCCTGCAGCAGCAGCGCGTTCAGGGCGAGGCCGAGGAAGCCGACCCAGACGGTAGCGGCTAGGATGAGCGGGATGTCGCCCGTGCCAGAACTCACGTCCGCGATGAAGGCACCGATCCCCGGCCCGTTGAGCCGCCCCGTGAGGTACCCCGCGCCGATGTCCAGGATGAGCGCGATCGAGGAGGCGATCCTGATTCCGGTGGCGATGAACGGCGCCGAACTCGGTAGTGACACGTGGCGGATCACCGCCAGCCGCCCGAAGCCGAAGGCCCGCATCGTCTGCAGCGCCACTGGGTCCACGCCGTCAAGCCCGGCGATCGTGTTGTAGAGCACCGGCCAACTGCCGCCGTAGACGATCAGCGTCACGGTCATCCGCAGCCCGGACCCGAGCAGCAAGGTAACCAGCAGGATCAGGGACACGGCCGGGACGGGGCGGAGGAACTCGGTCAGCGCCCTGGTGGCGAAGCGCACTCCGGGAAGGCTGCCCAAAACCAGGCCCGCGGGCACCGCTACCAGCACGGTGAGGAGCATGCCGGCCGCCCAGGCCTCCAGGGTCGCGCCCGCATCGGCGAGGAACCTCGTGTTGCCGGCCAGCCTGACGACCTGGACCAGGACGGTAGATGCCCGTGGCAGTACCGTCTGCGGGATGACCAGGCCGAGGGACTCCGCAGCGAGCAAGAAGGCGGCGATTCCAGCCAGTCCCTGCGCCCATCGGACGACACGGGCAGAGCCGAAGGGCTTCAGGTCCCTGGACAAGGCTTCGTCCCTCCTCGCGGACGAGGAAGCTCCGCTGTCAGCAAAACACCATAGTGCTAATTTCCGCGGAAAGGCACCCTCCGGCCGATAGCGGTCGATCATGACCTGCCGACTGCCTGCAGTTGAACGTGTCCATTCACGGGATCCCGTGATCTGGCATCAGGCGAGTGCGGGGAGTGGCGCCGAGCAGCATGCCGATGAGCTGCGCGGACCGCTCCGCCGGCACGTTCCCGTACGCGGACAGCAGCACAGCGGCCGCGTTCAGGACCGGCCCGGCCCGTAGGACACGCTGCCCGCGTGCAGGCCCGGCGGCGGCTCCGCGAACGTGACCGTCCCGCAGCACGGGTACGCAAGGCCCGGCAGCAGCCATTCGGTCACCTTCCGGAGGATCTCGACGTCGACGACCTGCGCCCACCGCGGATCCACGGCCTCCGCGCCGTCCAGGGCCAGCCTGCAGGCCCGGCATTCCGCCGGCGGCTCCGCGGTCTTCGTCTCGCCCGGATCCGGATCCCGTTGCAGGTCTTTCCCCTGGTGACCGGGCTGGCCACTCCTTTTGCGGTCCTCACGGCGCTCCCGCTCGGACTGCTGCCGCGCCCGCCGCGCCTCCTTCGCCCCGATCCGCTCCTTCGAGGCGGGCGTCCCCGAATCGGTGCTGTCCATCGACAGCCGGCGCTCCAGCTCCGCGACCCGCAGCTCCAGCCGCCGCCTCAGCTCCCGCTCGGCATCCAGCGCGTGAAGTGCCGTCTCCAGGCCCGCCTGCAGCGCCGCGACCTGCTCGTCCTTCGCTGCGATAACAGCCCGCAGCCGCGGCACCAGCGGCTGCTCGCCGGCCACCCCGGGCTCATCGGACACGAGCCGCAAGTATGCTCAACCTGAACTAAAAGCTCAACCACCGACGCACGTCGGCGTGTCGCGCCCAGACCCCGTGAATGGACACAGTTGAACGTCATCTTTCTCACATAATGACAATGGGCCGAAACTTGTAATAACTATCTCATCGAGTTTGCTTGAATTCTTGGAAGCCCTTCGTGCATGATGGCGATCACGTTCCGGCCTCCCTGCCAATACGCTTCGACGCGCGACTGAAACAGGGAGAGACGGTAATGCCCGCACCACCTGCCAGCGTTTCCATTTACCGCGCCGTACGGCTGTCCCCGGGCGCGGCCGCCGGAGTGATCGCGTAGCTCTCGTGATAAACAGCAGGACCCTCACCGGCTCCAATAACCCCGGGAAGCCCCAGGTATCGCCGGGGCCCTCCGTGGACGAGCGGGCGCGTGCGGCGGCTGACAGTGGTACGCCCGATCCGCAGGCGATCGCGAGGATGCGTGAGAACATGGGCCGGGCCCTGGTCAGCCGGCGCAAGGCCGCCGGGCTCACCCAGGCGCAGTTCGGCGCGCGCATCGGGTATACGCGCAGCGCCGTGTCGCATGCGGAAACCGCCCGCCGCGATGACACGGGGCGCGAGTTCTGGGAAGCGGCGGACAGGATCCTGGGGATCGACTCTTACTTCACGAGCTGGCATGATCGCATCCGCGCGCACCTTGAGCCGGAGGGGCGGGGCCCGGCGGCGTGGACGCACGGCGCGGATCTGCCCGTCGGCGCGGCCCTGAAGGGGGGCGACCTGCGGGAGGCACTGGCCGGCTACCGCCAGTGCGGCTGGCCGGTTGCTGAGACCTCCGACGGGCTGGAACTGGCGACAGGCACGGTCGTTGACGCCATGCAGGTAGGCCGGCTGACAGGAATGGTCGCCGCGCAGTGCTGGCTGGAGACCGGAGGCCGGGAGGATCCGGGCCGCGGGCTGCCCGCACTTTCGGCACCCGGCCTGTCGCTGGCGGTGATCAAAGCCGACGAGTCCTGGTACTTTCTCGTGCGAACGGGTGCGAGCCCATGGGCCGGCCAGGATCGCGCCGGGGGACGCCCGGCTCCGAAGGAGGGGGCGATCCGGTGGCATTCCACCGGCAGTCGCATCCCCGCGCCGCCGGGAACCGGACAGGCGCCTGCCAACTGGGCGTACCTGCCCGCCGGGGCGGTGCGCCTGGCTCCCCCGCTGGCGGTGCTGGAGTTGCTTGGCCGCGCCGCCGCGATGACGCGCACACCTGGCGCACTGACACTGCCGGGCGGCGCGGTCGCCTTCCCCGCCTTAATCCGCTGGTCCGCCGCCACGTGCGCGGCCGTCATAAAGGCGTTAGCTTGCCCATCCAGACCTGCGTGGATGCGTGAACGCCGGCCTGGCCTTGGCAGGCCTCGCCCCTTATAACCGCGAAAGCCAAAGCGGTAGATCTGCGGTAGTGATGCGGTAGAAATCGCCTACCGTGCGACTAGAGCGAAAAGATAAGTGGCATATGGATATTCCTGGCACAGGCGGCCAGTGCGGCCGCCTTCGTGCCACGCAGTTCGGCGCCGACCGGACAGCACTGTCCGGTCGCCACTGTCAGGTCGGCACCGTCCGGTCGCCACCGTCAGGTCGGCACCGTCCGGTCGGCACCGTCCGGTCGGTACGGCTGGGGATACTGGATGGACCTGGCCGATATTCGCTTGCGGCTCTGATGCTGACCATTTCGCATAGCCAGAGAAGAGAACCAAACTGATGAATGAACGTCCGCGGATCACGGACGGCAGACGCCGGTCACCTCGTTGCCGCCCGCCCGTCCGCCGACTGTTGGCCGTGGCCGCGGCCGCCGCCGCGGTGTCCGCCGCCGGATGCAGCTCGCAGTCGACGGCCACTCAGACGGCCCACCCGGCCGACCCCAACATCATGGTGGCGGCGGTCCCGGCCACCGGCGCGGCCGGCCTGTACATCGCCGAGCAGCGGGGATTGTTCGCCGCGGCCGGGCTGCACGTGACGATCGAGTCGTCGGTCAGCGCCGCAGACGTGATCCCCGACCTGATCAATGGCAGCGTGGACGTGTCGCTTGGCCAGTGGACCTCCGCGCTCGCGGTCGCGGGCCGTGGGATCGGGCTGCGGGCGATCGGACCGGGCAACTCCGGCGGCGTCGGCCTGGAGGAGATCGTCGTCGGCTCGCACTCACCCATCACCAGGCTTGCCCAGCTGAAGGGCGCGACGATCGCAGTGAACGCGCTGTCCGGGTTGTCGCAGCTGGTAACCGAGAGCGTGCTCGCCCAGGCCGGGGTCACCCCCGCGCAGGTGCACTTCACCGTCATCCCGTTCCCCGACATGGCCGCCGCGCTGGCCGCCCACCGGGTGGGTGCCGCGCTCATGATCCAGCCTTATCTGGCCAAGGCAGGGCACCAGGTGACCGAGCTCGCGGACATCGATCAAGGCGCCACGCAGGACTTCCCCATCACCGGCTACGTCGCCACCGCCGCCTGGGTAAAGAAGAACCCGGCGGTCGCGGCCTCGTTCAGCCGGGCCCTCAGCCAGGGCCAGAAGATCGCCGCCACCGACCGGGCCGCGGTGAACCAGGCCGTGGTCAAGTACGTGGGAGTGAGCGGGCAGGCCGCGGCCTCGATGACGCTGGGAGCCTTCCCGCTGTCGGTGAGCGCGGCCGATCTGAACCGGGTAGCCACCATGATGCAGTCCTACGGGATCCTCCCCAAGTCCGTCAACATCGCGACGGTGGCCGCGGGGATGATCGGGTGACGTCGCGAGATGATTCCGGGCCGGGCTCCGCGGCCATCGGGGTGGCCGCGGGGTTCGATGCGGCCGCGGAGGCGTATGACGCCACGGGGACCGAGTTCTTCGCCCACCTGGCCGGGCGACTGGTGGACCTGGCCGGGATACGGCCCGGTGTCACGGTGCTCGACGTGGGCTGCGGCAAGGGAGCGGCGACCGTCCCCGCGGCGAGGGCGGCCGGTCCTGAGGGGCAGGTGACCGGCGTCGATGCGTCGGCGGCGATGCTGGCTCATGCCACGGCGGCCGTCGGCCGGCATGGCCTGGCGAACGTGACCTTGCTGCGAGCCGACGCGGCAGACCCGCCGCTGGGTTCCGGCAGCGTGGACGTCCTGCTGGCCTCCAGCGTGATCCAGTTCCTCGACCGGCCGCGCCAGGCGGTTCGCCGCTGGCTGTCGCTGCTGACGCCCGGCGGGACGATGGCCCTGTCGTGGGGCATGACGCAGGACCCCGCCTGGGTACCGGTCATGGCGGCCCTGGACGCCGCGGTTCCCGCGCCGACCCCCGGCTTCGAGGCGTTCCTGCGCCGACCCCCATTTGACTCTCCGGCCAACCTGGAGCGGATGTTGTCCGAGTGCGGCTACGACGGCGCCGTCACCCAGGCAGAGCTGATCACCACGGTGTACGACAGCGAGATGCAGTGGTGGCACGCCTGCCTGGGCCAGGCGCCCTGGGCGGTGGCCTGGCGGCACATCCCGCCGTCCGCCCTGCCAGCCGCGCGGGCCGAGGCATTCCGGCTGCTGGAGGAGATCCGCGGTCCTGACGGGAGGCTGACGAGGACCCTGGGCTTCGGTTACACCATCGCCCGTCGTCCGCCGGCCTCCCAAGCCACCGGAAGGCCGGATGTAGCACGCTAGCCGATCCCGCAAACACGCAGGCCCGGCCGCTTCTGGCCAAGGGGAGGCCGGGCCAGCGGTGCCCCTCACCGAAAGGCACACCCATCATGCCATCGCCGCATGCCAAGATGAGGCCTCACCCCCCGCGCCGAATGGCGGCGGTCCTGACCGCAGCCGGGGCGCTGATAACAGCCGCCGGGTGCAGCGCCGCGCCGGCGACCGCTCCGGTCGCGCCGACCGGCTCGGACATCGTCGTGGCGGCCGTGCCCGCCACCGGCGCGACCGGCCTGTACATCGCGGAGGATGAAGGGTTCTTCAGCAAGGCCGGGCTGCACGTGACCATTGACTCGACGTTCAGCGCCGCGAGCACCGTCACCGGCCTGCTCAAGGGGAACATCGACGTGACGCTCGGGCAGTGGACCACCGCGCTTTCCCTCGAGGCCGAGGGAAAGCCGCTGCGGGCGCTCGCGGCCGGGAATGCGGGCGGCCCTGGCCTGGAGGAACTAGTCACCAGCCGCGGCTCCCCTATCACCACGGTGTCCCGGCTCAAGGGCACGACGATTGCCGTCAACGTGCCGAACGGCCTCTCCCAGGCTATGACGGAAGGCCTCCTGGCCGCGGACGAGATCTCCGGCCGCCAGGTGCAGTGGAAGGTGCTGCCCTTCCAGGCCATGGGCGAAGCCGTGGCCCAAGGCCACGTGGCCGCGGCGTTCATGGTCGAGCCGTACACCTCGGAGGCCGAAGAACGCTACGGTGTCACCACATTGGCCGATCCGGACCAGGGCGCCACTCAGGACCTCCCGATCACCGGCTACTTCACCACGCGGACGTGGTTCGACAGCCACCGGGCGGCCGCGCAAGCGTTCGTCGGGGCGCTTGAGGAGGGAGAGCAGATCGCGGGCAGCGACCGCACGGCGGTGGAGCAGGCACTGATCCGCCACCTGGGTCTCAGCCCAGCGACAGTAGCGGTGATGTCCCTGGGGACCTTCCCGCTCGGCGTCGATCCGGTACAACTGGCACGTGTCGGCGACCTGATGCAGACCAACGGGCAACTGCCGAGCAACGTCAACGTGGCGACAATCGTCGCCGCGCTGACCAAGTGAGCCACGAGGGCAGGCGGCGCAGCGAAGTCTTGCTGCTGCAGGTCGTGCAGCACCATGACCCCAGCCGGCCAGCCGCGAAGTAGCAGCTCAAAGGCCATGACGCGGTTATGGACCCCGGCAGGGCCGGCGGAGGATGACTGGCGGGGATCAGTGCCGGGGGCTGCGGGTTAGGGCTGGTAGTAGGAGGTCGATGCCGATGGTCATTTTCGCGAGGAACTCCTCGCGGGTGCTTGCTTCGTGTTTGATGCCGTTCGCGGTGCTGAGCAAGGTCCGGGCCACGTCGCCCGCTATATGGCCGCGGTTGGCAGGCGTGCCGGCGGTGAGAGCGTCCGTGACCATCTTGGCGAACCGCTTGGGGTATTCCGTGGCCATCGGGCCGAGCAGGCCCGGGTTGTTCTCGATCAGGAGGGCGACGTCCTTGGTCATCGGGCCGACGTAACGCCCGGTCCAGTGGTCGAAGGCTTCGATGAGCCGGTCGCGGAGCGGTCGGTCGGTGTCTGAAAGACACCGACCGACGGCTGCGACGTCGCCGTCGAGCGCGTGGGTGACGGCGGCCCGGAACAGGTCCTGTTTCGAGGCGAAATAGAAGTACAGGCCCGGCCGGGAGATGTCGGCGGCCCGTGCGACATCCTCCATCGAGGCCTTCCGGTAGCCGTAGCGGGCGAAGGTCAGGAGCGCGGCCTCCAGGACGTGCTCGCGGCGGCCGGCCTCGGTCTCGTCCTCTCTGGCAGCTTCGGGTCCGGGGGAAGTCACGGACGACAGTGTACGCGATGCTAAGCGTACTAGACAAATTATGCTTACTCTGTATAGTTAGATCCTGTACTATGCGGCGGGTCGCATGTTCAACTCACGCCTGACCCGGTCGCCCTCAACCAGCGGCCATAGGTGTTTTCAGGAGGCTTGATGCCAGCGAACGGCCCTCTCATCACGACCCGCTTCGACGCCACGAGCACCGCTGATGACGTCGCCGCCGGCGTCGATCTCAGCGGCGTCCGTGCCGTCGTCACCGGGGCCTCATCCGGCATCGGCGTAGAGACCGCCCGCTCCCTCGCCCGCGCCGGCGCGGAGGTAACCCTCGCCGTCCGCAACACCGACGCCGGGTGGAAGGCCGCGGAGGATATCGCGGAGTCGACCGGCAGGGACGGCGTGCACGTCGCCGCCCTGGACCTCTCTGACCGCGCCGCGGTGGCCAGCTTCGTCCAGAGCTGGAATGGCCCGCTGCATCTGCTGATCAACAACGCCGGGGTCATTACGCCCGCCCTGGTGCGAACCGCAGAAGGGTGGGAACTGCAGTTCGCCACCAATTACCTTGGCCATTTTGCCCTGAGCCTCAGGTTGCATGACGCCCTCGCCGCGGGCGCCGGCGAACGGGGCGAGGCGCGCATCGTCTCGCTCACCTCCGGAGCGCACATGCGCTCACCGGTCGTGTTCGATGACATTCAGTTCGAGCGGCGTGATTACGATCCGCAGGCGGCCTACGCGCAGTCCAAGACCGCCACCTCGTTGTTCGCGGTCGAAGCCACGCGCCGCTGGGCCCCCGACGGCATCGTCGCCAACGCCGTCAACCCGGGCGGTGTCGCCACCGGGCTGCAAAGGCACTTCACGCAGAAGCAGCAGGATTACCTGGCCGAAGCCGAGGCAGCGGGAGCCTTCGTCTACAAGACGGCCCAGCAGGGTGCCGCCACCACCCTCGTCGCGGCGGTCGCCCCCGAATTCGCTCACACCGGCG
>OBLW0100004239.1_pt1 | contig 10951 bp, 9 predicted proteins | sample 1520161 | NCBI WGS metagenome assembly OBLW01 (sample SAMEA3539309, study PRJEB22396) | soil metagenome | biome: tundra; feature: field; material: soil | place: USA | collected 2010-05 | depth 0.15 m
ATGGTATAAGGCATAAGCTGTTGACTTGGACAATCGCGGCCACTATAAAGGCCGCGGCAGCTTATTCAATCCCAACTTTGCAGTCGGGCTGTGACGATCTGGCCTTGAACCCAGCCCGTCGGCTCTTTAATCTGCCCGCAAGTGTTGGTTGGCAGAAACAAACGTTAACAACAGTCACTAGAGCACTAATCACTGATCACCAATAGACAGGAGAATCATATATGTCCAACAGACCCCTTAATGTCGGTTTAGTCGGCGGCGGCAGAGGCGCCTTCATTGTCCATCCCCACCAGAAAGCAATTCACTTTGACGGCACACGCCGCGTCGTGGCGGGCGCGCTCTTCCCCGATCCCAAGATCGCCCTGGAAGAAGCGGCCAACTGGCCATATCCCATCAAGGGCTATGGCTCCTACGACGAGATGATCGCCGCCAACGCCACCCTCCCCGAAAGCGAGAAGCTGGACTACATCCTCATCGTCACGCCCAACTTTGTCCACTTTGACCCCGCGATGAAGGCCATGAAGGCCGGCATCGCGGTGTTCTGCGAGAAGCCCCTCTGCCTTAATCTCAAAGAGGCCAATGACCTCGTGAAGGCCGTCCGCAAGCTCAACGTTCCCTTCGGCGTGGCCCACACGTACCTCGGCCACTGGACCAGCCGGCTCAGCCGCTACATCGTCCGCAGCGGCCTGCTGGGCGACGTGCGCTGGGTGGACAGCTACTACATCCAGGGCTGGCTGGCGACCAAGCTCGAAGCCACCGGCCAGCAGCAGGCCTCTTGGCGCGTCGATCCCAAGCGCGCCGGCGGCTCCGGCTGCGGCGGCGACATCGGCACGCACGCGCTTATGCAATTGCGCTACGTCACTGGCCTGAACGTCGAGCAACTCAGCGCCCAGCTTGAGACCTTCGTCCAGGGTCGCATGCTCGACGACCACTTCACCATCTACTGCAAGCTCAGCAATGGCGGCAAAGCCCTCGTGCGCGCCTCGCAGATTTGCATCGGCCACAAGAACGACCTCGGCATTGAAATCGCCGGCACCAAAGGCACCCTCGTTTGGCGCCAGGAAGAGCCCGAAGCGCTTACCATCATGCTGCCGGGTCAGCCGGATCGCGTATATTGGCGCGGCGCGGTCAGCCCGGGCGACGGGTTCCTGCCCAAGGACGTTCCCGCCGACCTGATGGCCGAGCCAACGATCCCGGCAGGGCACCCGGAAGCCTTCCACGACGCCTTCGCCCGCCTGCACCGCTGCTTCGAGGTTGACGTGCGCAAATGGAAGGAAGGGAAAGCCTTCAAGTGCGACGGCGCCAAATACGCCAACGTCGAAGACGGCTGGATGGGCATCGCCTTCATCGAAACCTGCGTCAAAAGCAGCCAGAAAAAGGGCGCCTGGACGCCGATGCCGAAAGCCATCTAGCAAAACCAAGCTTCAGACCTCAAGGACGGCGTGCTTGCGCCGTCCCTTTTCGACCTCATTCCCAATCCCAACCCTTGAACAGGTCGGCGATGGGGTAACGAAAACCGGGGAGCACATGCTCGCCGTCCAAGTCGGCCCCGGAGCCCACCAACTTACGCCGGTTGAGGGCGTAGCAGACCTCGACGCACTCGGTGTCCGGGTTGATGATCCAGGTGATCTGGGTGCCGCTGGCGAAGAAGTCCTTCAATCGTTCGTCAATCTCTTTGCGTGTATTGTTTGGGGACAGGATTTCGACCGCCAAGTCCGGCGCGCGGCAGTTTCGGTTGTCCATCCAGAAGCCGGTGCTGGAATCCCAGACCGCGCCCAGTTGGCGCGCCTTGGCGAACGCACGCAGAGCCATTGACAGGTCGGCGCAGATGTCGCCGTGATAAGGGTTGTTCTTCGGACTCATAACCAGTTCGCCATCTACCACCTCGTGGTTGTAGCCGTCCTCGGGCAGGGCCTCTAGCTCTGCTTCCGTCCAAACCTTCCGCTCAATGCTGGCAGCGGTTGTCATAGCCGCAATCTATGCGCGGGCGGGCGGGCTGTCGAGTTGAATGTCGCCCTAGATAAACTCGTTGATCAGGTTTTCCAGGAACTCCTGGCGGCCGCTGGCGTTGGGATTCGCGTCGCCTTTCTGGAGCATATAGGCTTCGAGGTCCTTGAAGCTGGCCTTGCCCGCCTCGATCTTCGCGCCGATGCCGCTGTCCCAGGAGCTGTAGCGCTGCTTCACGAAGTTGGCCAGTCGGCCATCCTCCCGGATCGCCGCGGCGATCTTCAAGCCCCGCGCGAAGGCGTCCATGCCGCCGATGTGCGCGTAGAACAAGTCCACCGGCTCGAAGCTCTCGCGGCGCACCTTGGCGTCGAAGTTCGTGCCGCCGGTCTTCAAGCCGCCCATGCCGAGGATGGAAAGCATGATCTCGGTCGTCAGATAGACGTTGGTGGGGAACTGATCGGTGTCCCAGCCCAGCAGCAGGTCGCCGGTGTTGGCGTCAATTGAGCCGAGGGCGCCGGCGGTGATGGCGACCTCCAACTCGTGCTGCATCGTGTGGCCGGCCAACGTCGCGTGGTTCGTCTCCAGGTTCAGCTTGAAGTCGCCGAGCAGGTCGTACTCGCGCAGGAAGTTCAGGCAGGCGGCGGCGTCGGAGTCATATTGGTGCTTCGTCGGCTCCTTGGGCTTGGGCTCGATATAAAACTGGCCCTTAAAGCCGATGGCCTTCTTATGATCCGCCGCCATGTGCAGGAACCTGCCGAGATGGTCCATCTCGCGCTTGAGATTGGTGTTGAGGAGCGTGCTGTAGCCTTCTCGACCACCCCAGAAAACGTAGCCCGCGCCTTTGAGCGTGTGCGTCACCTCAATAGCCTTCTTAACCTGCGCGGCGGCGTAGGCGAACACGTCTGCATTGCAGCTCGTGGCCGCGCCGTGCGCGAAGCGCGGATGCACAAACAGACAGGCCGTGCCCCACAGCAATTGCACCCCCGTGCGCTGCTGCTCCTCCTTGAGCACCTTCACGATGGCATCGAGGTTACGATTGGTCTCGCGAAGGTTCTTGCCTTCCGGCGCGACGTCGCGGTCGTGAAAGGCGTAGAAGGGCGCTCCCAGCTTCTCCAGGAACTCAAACGCCACGCGCGCGCGCGTCTCGGCCATCTTCATCGAGTTGGTGCCGTCCTCCCACGGGCGGACGGCTGTGCCCACACCGAACATGTCGGCCAACTGGCCTCGGATCGTGTGCCAGTAAGTGACCGAGAACCGCAGATGGTCCTTCATCGTCTTACCGGCGACGAGTTCGTCCGCGTTGTAGTGCTTGAACGCCAGCGGGTCCTTCGAGGCCGGCCCTTCGTAGGGAATTTTGGATATGCCAGGGAAGAATTCTTTGGATGATCGTTTCATATGCGCAAAAAGTGTCGCGGGGGAAGCTAGCCACCGCACGCAAAGAGGGCAAGCCGGGACTTGGCAGCTGAAAGGACGAACCATCCGCCGGTGCTGCTGGTATCGCGCAACGCCGCTCAGCGGACTTGAGCCGCAGCGGCAAGCTGCCCGGGCCGGCGTCGTCCTGCCGCGACTTCCGGCGCTCCGCCAAGCTTCAGGTGCCTCCTGAATGGAGATGGCAGCCAAGTTACGGACGAATTCCGTTGATACTCATCTCCAAGTGTCCTTAAATACGCGCGGTTGATTGAATCCATTGTGGGGATTCGACAATCAAGGCAGGAATGGCACTATCGGGCAGAGAAAAACCAGCACTTGGCCTGAAGGCGGAATTCGAGGTGGATTTCGTGCGGGATCACTGTTGCGCTTGCTACCCCGGCTCCCGTCCTGGATGAACCAATGTACATAAGTAAACGCCTTGGCCGCGGATGGCATGGATTCCACATTGCCAGCGTTATCGTGTGCCAGGCTGTAGAAGGCATAGGCATGCGCCGGCACGCCGCTGAAGGTGGCGCTGTTCGCCGTCGTTGCAAGCAATAGCGGCACATACTGACTGCCGTTGTCGGACACATAGATGTCGTAATTCTGGATGCCGGACCCGCCGACATCGTCAGTGCCAAACCAACTGACGACGAAGTTCGTGTCAGTGACAGCGGCAGGCAGCGCGGGCATGTAGCTTGTCGGTGCCACGCCGTCCACCGTGTTCGCCGTGAGATTGGTGTCCAGAGGATCGTTGGTGTCAAACACAATGCTCGCTTGATTGGTGATGACCGTGCCCGTGGCTGAACCCGCCAGGGGCTTGACGGTGTAAACCACATGCCCTTGGCCGCTATGCTGGTCAACGTCAGGCGGCAGGACCCCTTGGTTCACACTGGTCACCAACTCGCCCGTGTTCAAGTCAATCGCATTCATTGTCCAGAAGACAGAGTTGTTCTGCACATCGACTCCTGCAGAGATGTCAATGACGACATTCGTCGGGTTGGGAGCAGGCGCCGGAATCCGGGTTTGATAGAAGCTGCGATTGGGCGGCACAGTTATAACTACGTCGCCGATCGCGATTTCAGTGACGCGGAACGTGCGAATATCCAAACTTGGGTCAAGGGGATCCGTGATAATGACCTGCCGCGCATAAGCTTGGGCATTGGATACGTTCTCGAAATAAATCGTGCAGAGCCAAGGTTGCTGAACCCCGACAAAGGCAGCATTCCCGAAGCCAGTTGGCCCCTGCTTTTCGTTGGGATCCTTGGGAGGCGGTTTGCATTCGGTTCCGCTGGCCGAGCCGCCTCCGCCCGTGCTGAGATCTTTTACTGCCAGCAGGAATGAGGTGGCGGCTTTGGTTGCCCCCCCGTTTTGGGACGTGCCGCAAACCGGCCCGGGGCCGGGGCAATGAAACTGCAGACAAATGATTAAGCCTCCAACGCCCCCCCCTTCCCCCAGCAAAAACAGAGGTGTGCATGCTCCGAGTGAATAGACAACACAGATGATTCCTCCTCCGACAGCAACGACATTGCCCAACCCGTCAAGCTCGAGGCATTCCAAACAGCCGTTCAGATCTTTGGGCGCAAGTGCAGCCGAAACTTGGAGATTCATGAAGTCGGCGAGCGTCGTGACAGTGGGAGAAGGCAGCGATGTTAAGTCATTCGGCTCTAGCAGGCCAACAGAAACGAAACCTTGTGCGAATAATTGAGCCCAGGCGTTTGTGTCAACTATTGCAGCTGCCATCGCGGGTGGCAGGGCAACCGTATTGGTTGTGATGATTCCAAGTCCGTTAGTGGCAGTGACTGTGAGCGCGTTGGGCTGCGTTATTGCCTTGATTTGTTCCGGGCCTAGCGTCGAGGTGGCAAATCCCTACCGATTCTTCTGCTGGTAACCGAGGCACGGCATTACTTCCGAGGAACGCCAGCAGATCATTATGAGAAGGAGTTCGCCCCCAGAGGCCAGCGGAACAGCCGGAGCGAGCTAGTCTATTTGTTCAGCATAGCCGTATCGTTTGCCCAAACGGCCCGAATGGCCGCCTCGTCGTCCGAGCCGTTCGGGACCGCGTCGCTCTTGTTGTTGGCAAAATACCAACGGATATCCGACGAAGTTGCCGTGCGGCTGCCGGGCATTTGGAGATGGGCATTGGAATCGGTATCCCGCAGCCAGTCCCAGGCGTATTGCAGCCACTTGGCGCGATACTCCTTGGTCTGATGCGCAAACCAGGTGATTTCGTCATAGCCCCAGACGTAGAGCCTCTCGGTAGGACCACCGGGCTGCCCCGGATGCCGGCTGGCGCCAAAGTTGTCGAGTTCCACCAGATAAGGCAAATGCTCGCAGGTCCAGCCGCTGAAGGTGCGCCCGCCCTTGCTTCTCCCGTACATCCCGTCCGAATACCCGACTTTCAAGATCGCTTCCATCGGTTTATTGGTCGTCTCCATGATGCGCAATGGGAACGCGTTGAAATCCAACAGGGGATTGCCATTGCGCTGCAGGCCACCGGTGGGCGTGTGGCCGTTGCACAGCACCATGTGGCGGCGGGCGTGTTTGGCCGCGTATTGACGGACCCTGGTCAGCAATTCTTCCCAATGGGCATTGTCCCGGTCGTTCTTGTTCATGATCTCCACCTGCCCGAAGTGGATGCCCTCGCAGCCAATGTCGATGTACGAGGCCGCCTGATAATAAAACCACATCCGGGTTTCGAGCTGGCTTTCATCCGGCACTTGGCCCTGGCCCATCGAGCGGCGCTGGCCCGCTTGCTGGTAAATCATGTTTTCATAAATGAAGTTCCGGTTGGTGACTGGCTGTCCAAAAGCGGTGAACACCCAGTCGGGAATCAGAATTTGACTGACCCGCCTGCCAACGATCTCGAAGACGCACGCTTCCAAGACCATGTCCGGATCGGCCGCCAACACCTCCGGGATTTCCTTCCGCGCCCGCTCAATGCTGTTCGTGAAATCCTTTTCGGCGCCCCACAGACAGAGCGCGCGGCCAATGTACTTGGCCCCCTCGCCCTTGAGCATGCGGGTGTTGTCTTTGAGATCGCCCCGGCCATTGAGCAGGCCTTCCATGCTGACGGAGCGAGACAGGTAGTTCTCCAGAACTTCCCGCGAGATCGTGGTATCAAACTTGTATCCGCCGGGCCGGCGGGTGGACGGCGCTTCGGCGGCCTGCGTTGGTTGCAGCGCGAGCAGGCAGCCGCCCGCCAGAATAAGGCCCAACGCGGCGGACTTGCCGGCAACCGAGACAAAAGAAGTCTTCATAGCTTGGTTCTACAATAACCGTTGGGGCGTGGTGAAAACTTATAGCGATCTCAATTCACGGCTGTGAGCTCACAGAGCTGCCATTTGTTGTTACCAGGGTGACATAGAGTGGGATGCTGAGGTTGGGGTCCAGTTGGTTATCGAAACCCACAGCGACCACATCCTCAACGGGATCCGACTAGCGGTCAAAGGGACACGGCTTTGTCCTGAAGACGTAGCCCCCCATTTTTTCACGCGTTCGGTCAAAACCGGCTACTCAGCCGTCCCAACCCCGTCGGTGCAGCCCGACGGCAGGCTCTCAAACTGGCCCAAGGGGTTCTTCGACCAATGGGACAAAAGCCTCGACGCTCTGCTCGACTAATGCTGTCATGCGCACACTGGTCCTTTACCTCAACGAGCTGTCCTGTGCATTTGACGGGCTCAGCCGTGATAATATTCGCGCACACGTGATTAACACCATCGCAACCATACGCGCAATCGCAAAACACCGCGAGGATACGAATCTCAGAATGCAATGTCGGTTAGCAGACCTGACCCTCGGCGCCGACCACTCTACCCTTGGGGCAATCCTCGGAGGTGGTACTGCTGCTCATGCCGGTGGTGCTGCTGTTGTTGTTGTCGTCGTCGTACTCATCGTCATCATCGTGCTTCTCGTTGTAATCATCATGCTGGCGGTCATGCGGCTATCATGGCCCGGCTTCGCAGACGCGGATGGTGAGTTCCTGTGGTGCGCCCTGAAGGTCCATCCCTTTGACGGCGAGAGAGCGAGCCGAAGCCAAGGCGCGATTGATGCCGGGCAGGATGTTGGCGGGGGCATCGTCAACCACTACAGTGCCCTGTGTCGCGGGCGGACGTTCGGTGAGAAAATCCACTGGAATGGTAAAGTCGCCAACTTGTTTCACAAAGCGGGGGCCGCCGAATTCGTCTTTGGACAAACGGAAGCCCTGGGCCTAGAGGTCCATCTGGAGGCTTCCGTATTGGCCGAGGGATGCACCGATGGCGATGCCGAGATCGGCATCGAGCGTCACCGGACGCGGCAGGGTGCGCGGCGCGGAAAGGTCGCCGCAGAGATACTTTGGAACGAGCCCGCTGACGAGCACCAAGTCGCTGTGCCATGAGCCAGGGCCGGCCCATACGGTCAGAAAAGCGCTCTCGGCGTTGGCTACGCCGATGGGATTGTATTCACTGTAGGTTTCGTTCTTCATGACCGGCAGAAGCCCTCCCAGTTGCGCAGCGCGTTGGCTTGGTCGGGGCCGCGTAGCCCGGTCTTCTGTAAATCGACATAGATTTGCGCGTCGGTGGCGAGAGATAAGCCTTGAACTTGCTGTGTCTCCAAGAACACACCTTCGTCGTCTGGAACAAGGAGGCAAACCTTGCCGGCGTCGGTGACGGGGCGGAAGCTGAGTTGTTCCAAGGTGGCGGCTTCAGGCAGACGGGTGACGTAGGCGGTGGTAATGATGGGTTCGGTGTAGGGATGACGAAGCCAACCGGCAATCCATTGAGTGAAGGTGAGGGACACCGACTGCCTGCCAAGCCCAGACCTTGAGTTGCCGCGCGATTTCCAGAGGGCCGCCTCCCAGAGTGGTGTAACGGGCGGCGGTGACGCGCCGATCAAAATCATCGGCTTTCACCCAGGCATCAAGGAGACCGAGTGGGTCGCTAAGACAGAAGGCGCGGGTGCCTTTCTTTTCGATGAAGCTCTGGCTGATGAGGTGTTGGACGATGCGCGAGACGAGACCCGAACTGGCCTTCGTGCGGTCAACCAGTTGGCTCTGAACCCAAACCCGATCGCGGTCCGTCAGGAGAGTGCGGATGATGCGGGCACTTTTACCTACGAAGACGTTTCGAGGCTCCAACTGGAAGCGGAAATCGCGGCCTGGCAAGGGGCGACGGTCCACGAGGACGCCGGTTAGTCGGATGTAGGCGCGGCCGTTGAGATCGATGGCCGCCAATCGTTTTTGGCGGCAGAGATCCAGAACGCGAGACAAGAGCTCGGGCACGACGAGCAGTGGTGGATTTGGGTCTTCCCAGCCGGCAAGCCGGGACTCCAGCTCGGGTATGCTGAGTTTCAGGAGGTATAATGGTTTGAAACGTTCAGAACGGTCGTCGAGCTGCAACTCGACCCACTTAAGAGGGGCATGAGCGGATTCTGGCGCAACATGCCATTTGAGATCAGGATCAGCATCAATGAGCTGCCCGAAGTAGTAGACCAGTTCGCTTGCACAGCGAATACCTGCCTGTTTACCGGAATCTGTAGTGTTCACTCGCCAGTAAGAATTGCCATTTTCAGTAAATACTCAACATTATTTACTAGAAAACGATGTTTTTACTAAGCAGTAAGAATGCGCGTTCTTAGTAAACATTTATGATTTCGTTAGGAAAACCCCCAGGGACTGGTAAAGATTGGTGGAGCTCTTCAGCTATCCGGAGAGGGCTTTGGCCAAAGGCAGTTGAGTCGGCGTTCACGCGCAGCGTCGCGCCGGGTTTGACGGTCAAGGTTGCGGTCTTCGCACCATTGCGGACCTTGAAAGTGCCGCCCTTGGTTTGGGCAACTTATACAAATACTCGCCCGACGGCACGCACCGCGCCACGTTCGCCTCCGGTTTTAACCAGCCCTCCGGCCTCGCCTTTGACAACAATGGCTATCTTTACGAAGTGGATTACGGCAGCGGGCGCGTCTTCAAAATTTCGCTCGACGGCACACAGCGCGCCATTTTTGCGAGCGGTTTGTATCTTGGCGGCTTCATTGCCATCGCCAAAGGCCCGGTGCCGGTGATCCTTTCCTCGCCGCAAATTTCTGGCCGTAGCTTTGTATTTAGTTTTCAAACCGTGACCAATCAAAGTTACACCTTCCAGCAAAACACCAACCCGGTCAGCACCAACTGGACTTACTACACAAATCTCACCGGCGATGGCGCTCTCTATCAAGTCTCCGCGCCCGTATCGGGTTTCACTCAACGATACTTCCGTGTGGTTGAACCCTGATTTGACTATGCGATTCAGCTTCCGGGAAAAGGAAGGATCGCTGAAATCTTTGAACAAGCACTTTTTAACAAAGGTTAGGGCTCGGAATCGAACCCACGATCATTTCTTCATGGATGGCACCAATAAGTGGCTATCCATGCTGTGATGTCACCTTCCACTCGGTTTCCAAACAAACCGGGAAAAAATTGGCAAACAAATTGGCAAACTGAATTCAAAATCCGCAAAAAGCCCAATAAAAGCGGGGGTTTTCACATCCTGTGAAGGAAGTGCTCTTCCACTGAGCTAAGCGCGCATCGCTGCCGGAAGACCGCCCAAAATCGCTTGATTTCACAGGGCTTCCGCAATTACTGCGAGGCGACACGTTCATCTCTTTTGGGCCATCTGGCAAGCCCAAAAAGCCGCCGCGGGCCGGGGCAGTAACGGCGCGTCAGTTCGGCTCCGCAGGTCGCTTTTCAATTAAACCGCTCGGGGTCGCAAGGAGTTGTATTTTTGTGTGGCGCTGGCGGGCTTCGACGCTCGACAGCCGGCGGCAGCCCGCTTATGCTTCGCCCCTCATTTCCCTTTGGGGAACGGCATGACGAAAACTGAAAAGCTCCTGCGCGAACTCATCGCACTGCCCAGCGTGAACCCGGCGTTCCTGCCGGCGCAAGATCCCCATGCGGGAGAACAGCGGGTGGCGGAATTCCTGGCGGCCACGGGGGCGCAGGCGGGACTCGATGTGGAGTTCCAGCCGGTTGCCAAGGGCCACGCGAATCTGCTGGCGCGTCTGTCGCCGCGCGGCAAGGTGCGGCAACGGCTCCTGCTCGCACCACACTTGGACACGGTGAACGGCGCCAAAGAGCAGTTCACGCCTGCCAAAAGGAACGGACGGCTCTTTGGCCGCGGCGCCTGCGACACCAAAGGTTCGGTGGCGACGATGTTCACGGCTTTGTGCGAAATGGCGCAAGGCGGGCAGCGGCCGGCGGACACGGAGATCACTTTCGCCGGGATGGTTGATGAGGAGCACCGCCAGGCGGGCTCGCGCGCGCTTGTCGCCAGCGGGATCACTGCGGACCTGGCGATTGTCGGCGAGCCGACGCGCCTTGCGGTGGTGACGGCACACAAGGGCGCCTTGTGGCTGGAGTTGGAGACGCTAGGCAAATCGGCACATGGCTCATGCCCGGAGCTGGGACGCAATGCGGTCCACGCCATGGCCAGGATTGTCGATTTGCTGCTTACCACTTATGCGGCGGGGTTGCACCGGCGCCGACATCCATTGCTGGGCTGCGCGACCATCAGCGTCGGCGCGATCTGCGGCGGCACACAACCGAACATCGTTCCCGACCGTTGCACGATCCTCCTCGACCGGC
>OBLW0100004241.1_pt1 | contig 10947 bp, 9 predicted proteins | sample 1520161 | NCBI WGS metagenome assembly OBLW01 (sample SAMEA3539309, study PRJEB22396) | soil metagenome | biome: tundra; feature: field; material: soil | place: USA | collected 2010-05 | depth 0.15 m
TGATGGCGATGGGAGTCGCCTTCTACAGCCTGCTCTTTGGCCTGTCGTGGGGGAATCTCAGTCTAGTCGTGCCCGCGTCCGCATCGCTCACCTTTGTAGCGAACGCAGTGGCCGCGCGTATTTTCTTGCACGAACGTGTAGGACGCCGCCGCTGGATTGCCGCGTTGCTGGTCGCAGGTGGCGTGGTGCTGATGGCGATCTGAGTCAAGAATCGGCTTGCTTCGATCCGCCCCGATTTTCCCGGTGATTCCCCCGTGTACCTCTGTGTCCCCCGTGGTAAAGCCTTTGACTTCCCCCGCGAATACCATCCGACATCGGGAACTCAATTTTCTAACCAAATAGATTGACCGGTACGACGACGGGTTCTTGGCTGCTCAAGAGGTCATCGGCTGATTTTGGATTTTTTTCTTCCAGATTCATGGACGAGAACGTTGTCCCCAGAAACGGAAAGCGCTTGCTTAGCGCCATAGCTTCAACCTTTCCCGCCTCAAGCTCTCTCCTAAACGATTCTGCATCCATTTTGCGGCGGTCGGCCTTGAGCTTATTCATAAGTGCCTGCAGCCGCGCCAACTGCGCGATCAAGTCGCCGAGCAAGTCCTTTCCGCCGGAGCTCAGATGAACGAACTCCAGTCCGGCTCCAGAATGGCCTCGAACCGCCCGCACTTCTCCGACCGCGCGGAACGATGCCGCATTGACGCGCACCAAAATCTCGGCCCGCACGCCACAATCAATCGGCTGAGGAATTTCGATCCAGCAGCCATGCAGGCTCAGGTCGCGAATCGTCCCCGGCATAACCATGCCGCTCGACGGGAGCGGGCTGACTTGCGCCTGTCCTCCACAGTTGAAGCGCACACTTCGGCGGCGATCGTCATCCGCAGCGTCCTTCCCGTTAGCCATGTCTATAAGATCGTTCGCTGGGGCCGGTTTCTTTAGAAACGAGGGGAAAGCGGACCCGATTCGCCGAAAGAGCCGGCTGAAAAAAGCCGGTTCGTATCACGATATCGCTTTAGCGATATCGCAAGACCTGTAAAATGAATGCCCCTTTAGGGACAGACGGACTAAATGCCGGCTTTTTCAGCAGCCTCGAAAGCCGCCACCAACCAGAAAAATCTAAACTTGCTGGGATGAGCAGCCCTCCGCGAACTCTTGATTGCCGCCAAAAAAGTTGTCAAGCCCCGCTTTTGACGGTTTTCCCCGTAAGTCGATGAATAACCTCAGACAATAAAGTCTCCAGACATGTCCGGTCGCTGTAACGGATGTTGATATAATTGAATTATGAGATAGAGAATAGACAAAGGTGCGAGCCATCGCATCCTCATACCCTTTTGTGCCTTGACGTAGGGATTCGAGAAAATTCTTCTAAGTCCATATTTCACAGGATTATAAGTATTTAGGCCTTAGAACCAAAGATTTAGGAGGTTTTATTCCGTAAACCAATGATTCTAAAAGATTACCCCAAAAAAAATTTCTAGCCCTTCCCCTGAGCCTTCTAGCAACCATTTATGAGCTTGAACCCACGTCGGGTTCGAAAAGATGTTCTAAGTCCTTATTTCACAAGATTATGAGTATCTAGCCCTTTAGAACCAAAGATTTAGCTGGCTTTTTCCCGTAAATCGATGATTTTAAAAGATCACCCCAAAAAAATCTCTAGCCCCTCCCGTGAGCCTCTAGCCGAAGAGATTCATGAAGCCGCTCGGACCAAGGTCAGGAACCAGAAAACTAGCGCTCTTGCCGCCGGCAGAACGCGACAGCGCTTCCGCCGCTAGATAACCGCTGCGCACCGCGCCTTCCATCGTGGCGGGCCATCCCGTGGCCGTGAAGTCGCCGGCCAGAAAAACTCGCGGCCACGCCGTCTCCGGCCGGGGACGGTGCTGGTCGATTCCGGGCTCCGGCGAATAGGTCGCGTGCACTTCCTTGATGACGGTCGATTTCACCAGCTTCGCCTCCCGCGCGGCGGGAAAAAACTCGTGCGCTTCTTTAATCGCGAGATCGACAATTTCAGTCTTGGATTTCTCCACCAGGCTGCGCGAGCAACTGACAACCAGCTCCACGTAGCTGCCAACGCCATCGAGCGATTCGTTGCGGGACTCCTGATTACGAACTTCGATGAGGCGCGACTTATGAAACATCCATTGAATCGTGCGGTCGAGCAGCACGGCGTGATCGAGGTCGCTGATCTGACGGTCGAACCAGAGATGGATGCCAGTAATCGGAGACGTTGAAAACTGGCCCAGCGCCGAAGCCAAAGGGGCAGCGGACGGAGTCTCCGGCAATAGTCGCCCGAGCACATCGAAGGGCACCGCCAGAATCATGTAGTCATATTTTTGTTCTTGCCCATTTGTAGTTACAGTAACGCCTGACGCCTCGGCTCGGAACGATTCCACGCCGGCGCGAAACTGGATCTCTCCAGCGCGGCCGCGAATGTAGTCACCCGCAGTGCTGTACAAATCCGTAAGCGGCACGGTCGGAATCCCCATACGTCCAGCTGCCGCCGATTTCAAAAAAGACTCGCGCACAACTTGCGCCGCCGCAGGCACGGAAACGCGGTCGAGATCTTCGTTCAGCGCACTGACGAGAATGGTTTTCCAAAAACGTTCGATGGCTTGTTGGGTTTGTTCGTGCGCTTTGAGCCAGGCGAGAAACGACTCTCCGCGATCAGGGAGAGCGGCAGGCGCAAGAGCGGCCAGGGCGCGGCTAATGCCGATCTTGTCGCGCCAATTCAAACAATCGGCCCGCAAAAATGACAGTGAAGTATGCAACGGAGCGGGAAGCGCCGACGGCGCGATCACCGAATTGCGACCGCCAGGCTCTAGGAAATTCAGCTTTTCGTACCAGCGAATCTTGCCCTCGACACCCGCGCGTCGATAGAAATCGAGCAGGTTCGTGCAGCAGCCGAGCAGCACATGCTGGCAATTGTCGACCACTTCTCCGGTGCCGGGATGCTGATACGAAGAAGCGCGTCCGCCGAGATAAGGACGCCGCTCAAAAAGCGATACGCGAAATCCGGCTTCGGCCAAGGCGCAACCCGCGGCCAGACCGGCTAATCCGCCGCCGGCGATCGCGACTGTGGGAGCATTGGCGGAGGATAGCATCACACCAGGCGCTTCAGAATTCCTTTGCCGAGAACGGCTAGCTTTTCGAGGACAGTTAAGCGGACGCGCTCGCCGAAAACATCATATTGATTCGCCGCAATCTTTTCGAGCAGGCGGTGATAGATCGTGATCAGCACCCAGAGCGCGGGCTGACTGTCTTCATTCACCAGCGGAATCAATTCTTCCCCGGCGCGGTAGGATTCGCGCGCGCGATCCGCTTCCATCGCCAGCAGAGGGCGGACACGGGCAAGATCAACCTGCGGCGCGGCGAGGTCTGCGGCTGAAAGTCCGCACTGGGCAAGGTCTTCCTGCGGGAAGTAAATCCGGCCCATGCCCACGTCTTCTTTCACGTCACGAATAATATTCGTAAGCTGAAATGCCAGGCCACAGCGTTCGGCAAGTGCTTCGGCGGCCGGATCGCGATAACCAAAAATCTTGATACACACCAAGCCCACGACGGACGCCACGCCGTAGCAATATTGGCGCAGCTCTTCAAACGTCTGGTAGCGAGCGGTCAAAGACGCAGCGGGTGATCCGGATGGCTGGTTCTCGTCGAGATCGGCCGCCGTGCCAAAGGCGAGCTGATCGAGCAGGCCAATCGGAATTTGAAACCTGCGTTGCGCGTCAGTCAACGCCATCAAGACTGGATCGTCGGTAGGTTGTCCGGCCAACGCTCGATGCATTTTGTCCAGCCATTCCGCCAGACGATTGTGCCGGTCGTCGCGGGAGAGTGAGTTGTCGTCGGTAATATCGTCGCAACGCCGCATAAATGCATACACGGCGCTCAACGCATTTCGTTTCCGCCGGGGAAGCACTGCGAAGCCATAGTAGAAATTTTTGGCAGCAGCCCGAGCGATGCTCCGGCAGACGGAGTACGCCATCTCCAGCTGGGAAGCGGTGGGCGCAAATTGTACGGGCACGTTTCCCACGGCGGCGTTCATCTTTTTTCTTTTTTCCCCAGCACCTTGCCGAGCGCCACGCGAGCGACCAGACCAAGCTTGCGGGACTTGGAAATGCTGGGACGGTTGCCCAAGACCGCATAATGCTGGCGTTCGATCGCATTCAAAATTTCCAGGCCACCGCGGCTGAAAAGTTCAATATCGGTAGCCAGCGCGCGGTCGACCTTCGCGGCCAGCGGAAGGCCCTGCGCGAACCACTCACGCGCGCGCTGAACTTCAAACTTCATCAGCTCGCGGAATGCCGGTGTGTTATTGCCGGCGCGGATGTCTTCTTCGCTCACGCCAAAGCGGCGCAGGTCTTCCAGAGGAAGATAAATTCTTCCTTTGGCAAAGTCCGCCGTCACGTCCTGCCAAAAATTGGCCAGCTGCAAGGCGGTGCAAGTGTAATCGGAAAGCGCTTGGCGTTCGAGGTCGCGGTAGCCGCAGAGATAAAGAACGAGGTGGCCAACCGGATTTGCCGAATAGTGGCAGTAGCCCAGCAGATCGCTGAACGTCTCATAGCGGCCGATGCGTTGGTCCTGCCGGAACGCGGCCAGCAAATCGGAAAATTCATATTTCGGAATCTGAAAGGTTCTCACCGTCTCCGCCAGAGCGACAAATACCGGATGTCGCGGATGGCCGTCGTAGCAAGCGTCGAGTTCCGCATGCCACTGATCGAGCAATAACAACGAGGCGGCGGAATCGCCGACCTCATCGCCCAGATCGTCCGAGATACGGCAGTAGGCGTAAACATTGAAGAAATGCTGCCGAAGATGTTTGGGAAGAAACCATGATGCAACCGAAAAATTTTCGTAGTGCGAACGCGCCAGCCGTCGGCAATATTCACGCGCTTCCGCTAGTGTAGGCGCATGATCGGGGATTGCATACTCCGGCGGCAGCGCACTCCATGCAGAGGAGAGAGCGGCAGTCGAGGGATGGCTTGCAGCAGTTGTCATTTAAATATTCAATACACTGGTCATCAATATTAAATCTTAAACAAAATTGTCATCCTGAGCGAAGCGAAGGACCTGCTTTTCTCCTGCACCGGCAAAAAGCAGGTCCTTCGCTTCGCTCAGGATGACAAATTGAAACTTATATCGCAAATTATGCGACTTCAGTGGCCCGGAATAATCGCGGTCTTGATATCGCCGTTGCGGTTCAGCATGTGGCGCAGCACGTCCTGCAAACGCGAGAGCGGCGCTTCGCCGGTAATGTAGTCGTTACCACAAACTTTTTTCTCGGCGATCAAACCGAAGGCCCGGCGCACCGTCTCCGGAGTGTGATGGAACGTAGCCTTCAACGTAATCTCGGAGTAGTGCAAGCGGTTGGTGTCCAACTGCACTTTGGTTCCGGCCGCGCATCCTCCGAAGAAATTCACGGTGCCGCCTTTGCGCACCATCTGCACCGCCCACTCCCAGGCTTCGGGCCGGCCAACCGCTTCGATGGCGACGTCGGCGCCACGATGCTCCGGGCTTAAATTGCGCACCGCTTCAACCGGATCTTTCACCTTTGTGATCTGCACGACTTCGTGCGCGCCCTTTTTGCGCGCTAATGCCACCTGCGAATCGCGCTTCACCACGGCGATTACATTGCATCCGATGGCCTTCGCCACCTGCACAAACATGAGTCCAATCGGACCGCCTCCGACCACCACAACCGTATCGCCGATCTCAACTCCAGTTTCGTGCAGACCGCGCAGCACACAAGCCAGTGGCTCGGTCATTGCGGCGTCTTCGAAGGTCACATTCGAAGGTACGACAAGCATGTTGGTTTCAACGATACGCCGCGGAATCCGAATATATTCGGCGTAGGCTCCGTTGTTGAAGAGCAGATCTTCGCAGAGATTCAGTTGGTGCTTGGAGCAATAGAAGCACATTCCGCAGGGAGCGGAGTTGAGCGCGACTACACGCATGCCTTTTTTGAATCCGCGCACGCCCTCGCCGACTTCCTCGACCGTGCCCGCCAGTTCGTGCCCGAACAACGCCGGAGGGACGATCATGCGGGCGTGATAGCCGCGTTGGTACACCTTCAGATCGGTGCCGCAGGTCAGCGCGACGTGGACTTTGACCAGAACTTCGCCGTCGCCCACGCGCGGGATCGGCACCTTTTCGATTTTGACGTCTTCTTTGCCGTAAAGGACGGCAGCCGTCATCTTGCCATTCACAGTCTTTGTCCTTGTCCTTCCCAATCGCACCCCGGCTGGATGACGATTTTCATCGAGTCCGGACGAGGATGGGCAGCCAGTTTCAGCGCTTCCACTCCGCTTTGCAGCGGGAAACGGTGGCTGATAAGCCGTTCCAGATCCATTTCACGGTTCATGACGAAGCGCACTGACTCCTCCTGCAATTCAAAAGATGCGCTGTAGGATCCCAGCAAAGCCTTTTCGTCCACGCACACTGCCGCCGGATCAATCGTGGCCTCGCCCCGCACCGTCTGCGCGAACAGCAACACCCGACCTCCCGGACGCGTCGCATCCATGGCAGGGCGGATCAGCCCACTCCCGCCGACTGCCAAAATCACAGCGTCAGCCCCGCGCCCCTCAGTCATTCCGCGCACGGTTTGACCGGCGTCAGCCTTGGAAGCGTCAATTGTCAGATTGAGGCCGAAGCCATGAGCCATTGTAAGCCTCGCCGGATACAAATCGGAAGTAATCACCCGTGCCCCAGCCCGTTGGGCCAGGGTCGCAAGGATCAGTCCGATTGGACCCTGTCCGATCACCAGCACAGTCTCGCCCGTCTCAAGGCGAAGGGTCTCAATACCTTTGATGCACGTATTCACCGGTTCGACAAAACAAGCCTGCTCAAAACTGACGCCGTCAGGGATACGAACTGTGCCCTTTTCGACAATCCAATCCATCACGCGGACGTACTCGGCAAATCCGCCACCCGACGGCTCGAAGCCGGCAGTACAGCCTACTTTTTTGTAAGTCGCGCACTGGGCAAAAGTTTTGTGACGGCAGTAATAACATTCGCCGCAGGGGATGTGGTGGAACACGACGACACGTTCGCCGACATTAAATTTGCGGACGCCTGCTCCTACTTTTGCAACAACTCCCGCGGTTTCGTGGCCAAAGACGCGCGGAGCGGAGTGCGAACCGGTGGCGATTTTTTTGAGATCGGTGCCGCAGATTCCGCAGGTGTGAACACGAACCAGAATTTCGCCGGCGCCAATTTCCGGCACCGGAACTTGTTCCATCCGCACATCGTCAACGCCGTGATAGACCGCTGCCGCCATCTTTGCCGGGATCTTGGAAGGAATTTTGGAATCGATATCGCGGCGTTCGTTTTCAGTAGACCGCTCTGCGGATAATGTCGACGTTCTAATTGCCATAAAAAACTTTACGAGTTCCCCTGTTACTTTCCGATGTTCCGAGTATGTTCCTCGTTGTGACGTTGGGTATGTGCGCCAGCGTACGTTTCATCTTCCAGCACAGCCAAGTTGTTTTGATTCAAATGCGGCAGCAACGACTCGGACTTCGTTGTTTCGCGACTTGGGACAGCGCGGCGAAGATAACTCTCGATGGCTGCACAAAGAGCCTTGCTCGCTTTGGAGCTATTACGCGCGAGCGCAATTGCAATACCCCAGAGCCCCGGACGCAGCGCAACATGACCGGCAAAGCGGGCCGTGCGAAAAGTTCCGTCGTGACTTACAAAACGATCCAGGTCGGGCATTTCAAATCCGGCCACGTCGGAGATGGCTTTCAAAGCTGCGAACTCGACTCCTCGTGCTTGCGCGCCCTGGGCAACGGCTGCGGCTTCCATGTCTACGGCAATCGCGCCATAGGCTTTCGCGAGTCGAGCCTTCTGTTCTGTTCCAGCTATGCTCGCGGAGCTCACGAGAATTCCTTCGCCTCGTGTGATTTCAGTACGGACTCCATCGGCGGCATTGATCACGATGCGGGGTTCAACCACATCTCCCACTTTCAGGGAATCATCCAGCGCGCCGGCGAATCCGGCCGAGATCGCGCGCGCGGGCTTCACTGCCTGCGAAGTGATGATCGCCTCGGTGGCGCGGCGCGCGGCTTCTGCGCCGATACCGCCGCAGATGAGCGCTGCATCGGCGGTTTCAAACAGGCGATATTGACGACCGCCGTGCTCGATGGTTCGGACATGCCAATGCCGGATGAGCGGCGCAACTTCACGCTCCATCGCAACGATGATGGCGACTTTAGCCGCAGCGGTTCTAGGCATATCCATTTTCGCGAAACCAGTTTACCGAGCGGCGCAAGGCGTCATCGACTGGAACTGACTGCCATCCTAATTCCCGTTCCGCTTTCGCCGAACTTACGAACATCATCTTCCGGCCCATGCGCACGGCGTCAATCGTAGCGCGAGGTTCCCTGCCTAAGAGTCGTCCGGTCACCATTTCATCGACCACGCCGGTAGCGAATGCGAACACATAGGGCAGTTTCACGGTCGGCGACTTCAGACCCGTAATCGCAGCCAGCCGGTCGAGGATCTGCTTGAGAGAGAGATTCTCTCCGCCCAAAATATAGCGCTCGCCAGATCGGCCTTTTTCGAGCGCCTGAACATGCCCCCGCGCGCATTCCGTCGCATCGACGAGATTAAGACCGGTTTCCACGTAAGCCGAAAATTTACGCTTCAGAAAATCGACGACGATGCGTCCAGTTGGAGTCGGCTTGATATCGCGCTCTCCGATAGGAGTGGTGGGATTCACGATCACCACATCGACTCCCGCACGGGCCGCGTCGATTGCCACTTGCTCGGCCATAAACTTGGAACGCTTGTAAGGCCCGATCATGTTTGCTATCGACACCGGACTCTTTTCGTCGGCCATCGTGCTTGTATGGTTCGAGGTGAATCCCATGGTCGCGACACTGGACGTGTAAACCACGCGCCGCACTCCTTGTTTACGCGCGGCTTCGAGCAAGGAGCGCGTACCCTCTACATTCGAGCGGTACATCTCATCTGGATCGCGCACCCAGAGCCGGTAGTCGGCGGCGACGTGAAAAACGACTTCGCAGCCTGCTACTGCTCTCTCAATCGAACCGGGGTCACGTAAATCGCCGACGACTCGCTCCGCATTCAGATCGCGAATGTTGCCGAGGTCGCTCGATGGCCGCACTAGCAGCCGCAAGTCGGCTCCCTGCTCGGCCAAGACGCGCGCTACATGACTGCCCAGAAATCCGGTTGCGCCGGTAATGAAGGCCAGCATTTAGCAGTCAGCACTCCGCTTTCGGTAGCGAGCTGTTTGAATTAGCGCCGTCCTTGGAAACGTAGCCAGTCATAAAACTGCTTGCTTCTTCGGCGGTGTTCCGCGCCGGTAATCGGGAACTCACGGGTGAATACCCAGATGCCCGTAACAAAAAACCCGACCCACAGGCCAACGAATACCACAAAGGTGATGAGAACGTTCATCCCAGGCCAAAAACCACGGATCACGAACGTCACCAAGAATGCAAACATCGTCGCGAGGACCACGCCGTAAGCTCGCGCGGTAGTGTTCTTGCTCATCATGTCGCAGTTCGAAGAGTTCTGTTTTCGCCCACTGCCAATAGCTAACTGCTGCTCTTCTCCGCCATCACCTTGGCATAGGTCGTCAGCGCGATGAGCGGGAAATATTGGCGGTACAGGTGATACTTGAGATAGAACACGCGCGGAAAGCCTGTGCCGGTGAAGAAGGGCTCGTCCCATGAACCATCTTTGTTTTGGGTCTTCAACAGATATGCCATGCCGCGGGCTACGCATTCGCTGCGCGTATCGCCTACGGCCAGGAGACCCATGATGGCCCACGCAGTTTGCGACGCGGTGCTGTCGCCCTGTCCGCGAAGGTTCGGATCGTCATACGATCCCACCGTTTCGCCCCAACCGCCATCGGCATTTTGAACCGAGCGCAACCATTCCGCCGCCTGCTGAATCATGGGTTCGTTGCGGTCAATCCCCATCGCTTCCAGGCCGCGCAACACCTGCATTGTGCCGTAAATGTAATTCACGCCCCAGCGTCCGAACCAGCTTCCGTCGGGTTCTTGCTCTTGGCGAATGAATTTGAGCGCGCGCTTCACCGCCGGATGATTCTGATCGTATCCATAAGTCGCCAGACACTCGAGAATGCGTCCGGTGATGTCAACGGTTGCGGGATCGAGCATGGCGTTGTGATCGGCGAAGGGCACATACTGAAAGACCATGCGGTCGTTGTCTTTGTCGAAAGAGGCCCAGCCGCCGTTTTTGCACTGCATCGACAGAATCCAGTCGATTGCGCGCTGCACTGATTCTCGCTGATAGCGACCGTTCGGATGCTCGACTTGACTCAGGCCGAGGCAAACCATAGCCGTATCGTCGACGTCGGGATAAAACTCGTTGTTGAATTCGAAGTACCAGCCGCCAGGTTCGCCCTTCGGATTCTTGATCTTCCAATCGCCGGGCTTGCGGACCTGCTTTTGCAGTATCCAGTCGGCACATTTCACCATGCGCGGGTCGCTCGCCGGAACTCCCGCTTCGCCCAACGCAAATAGAGCGTAGGCCGTGTCCCACACGGGAGACTTGCAGGGCTGCATGCGGAAGGTGTCGCCCTCTTCGATGCCAAGCTTCTCGAATTCGTCAAGCGCGCGGATGAATTGCGGATCGTCCACCGAATAGCCGAGGCAGCGCAACGCGATGATGGCATTCATCATCGAGGGATAAATCGCGCCCAGGCCGTCGCTCATCTCGAAGCGCGCCAGCATCCATTTTTCGGCCTGGCGCAGCGCCAGAGAACGCAGTGGGCGGATGTGGACACGCTCGGCCCAGTGCGTGATGCGATCCAGCACCAGGAAGAAGTTACGCCACGAAATGCGCTTCTTGTCCCAATGCAGATGCATGCGCGATTTGTCGCGCCCGCCGACAAACAGTTCTTCTACACCCATTTCGTCGGGAATCTTCTTGAACGGTTTCTTGGCGTAGCAAATCGACAGCGGCACC
>OBLW0100004243.1_pt1 | contig 10944 bp, 8 predicted proteins | sample 1520161 | NCBI WGS metagenome assembly OBLW01 (sample SAMEA3539309, study PRJEB22396) | soil metagenome | biome: tundra; feature: field; material: soil | place: USA | collected 2010-05 | depth 0.15 m
GAGATGCCTAAGTGACTGGAGTTCAGACGTGTGCTCTTCCGATCTTGGAGCGCCGGACGGACAAGCAACCGCGCCTGCTAATCTGATTTCGTGCCAGAACAACCAACCCACTACGACGTAATCATCCTGGGAGCCGGCGCTGCCGGCCTGATGTGCGCCATCGAAGCCGGCAAGCGCAGACGCCGCGTCGTAGTGCTCGAACGCGCCGATCAAGTCGGCAAGAAGATTCTGATTTCCGGTGGAGGCCGCTGCAACTTCACTAACCTGCACACCACCGCGGACAATTTTCTTTCTGCCAATCCGCACTTCGCGAAGTCCCCGCTAGCACGATACACACCAGCCGACTTTACACGGATCGTAGAGAAACATCGCATCCCATATCACGAGAAGAAACTCGGCCAACTATTTTGCGATCGCGCGGCAAGCGACATCACCGCTATGCTAGAAGAAGAATGCCGCAACGCAGGAGTAGAGATCCGCTGCAATACAAAAATAGCAGTGGTGCATAAGACAGCATTGTCAGAGAAGAAAGAAGAGCAGAAGGATGAATCACTGAAAAAGAATATGTTCACTATCGAAGTGGAAGCTGACGCAGAACCCGCCCGCTACACCGCGCCCAGCCTGGTAGTCGCCAGCGGAGGTCTATCCATTGCCAAAATCGGCGCAACCTCATTCGGCTACGATCTCGCGCGCCAATTCGGACTGAAGATCGTTCCTCCGCGTCCCGCTCTCGTTCCTCTTCACTTCAACGAAAAGGCTCGCAAGCGCTGGTGCGATCTAGCGGGAGTCTCCACCGAAGTGATCGCTTCTACCAGTACAAAGCACTCATCGGCGACCTTCAGAGAAAACATGCTCTTCACTCATCAAGGAATCAGCGGACCCGCAATTCTTCAAATCTCGTCTTACTGGAATGGCCACGACCCCATCCATCTAGATTTAGCCCCCGATCACAATCTAGTCTCTGACATGCGATCCCAAGGCCCGCGCAACGAATCCAACTGGAAGTCGTTATTGCGAGAGGTGCTGCCTCGCCGCTTCGCCGACCGCTGGCTCGAAACTTATCCCCTGGACGGTAACTCCGATCGCGAGTTCGCGAACGCCGAACATCAATTACACAACTGGGAGGTGACGCCAGAAAAAACGGAAGGATACGGCAAAGCCGAGGTCACCGCCGGCGGCGTCGACACCGCCGAACTCTCCGCCAAAACAATGGAAGCCAGGAATATTCCCGGCCTCTTTTTCATCGGAGAAGTAGTAGACGTAACCGGCCAACTAGGCGGCTTCAACTTTCAGTGGGCGTGGGTCTCCGGATTCTGCGCCGGACAAGCGGTATAGACAGGCGATGTAGTAAGCTCCGCCCCTCAATTACAACTTACGAATTACGATTTGCCCTAGATTTCCGCGCCGTCCTGCATAAACGGCATCACCGCAAGAATGTCGGCTGCCTGTTCCAGCTTCTTCAAATCTTCGCCCGTAAAGTCTGCGCCGGCAACGGAAGCGTCGAGTCCCTTGCGCGAAACCTGCACCACTCCGATCACGTCTTTCCCTGCTGCAGCCACGGGAACCGACATGATCTTCTGAATCGGCATTTGCTGTTGGCTTCGATCATCTTCGTCAACGTCAGCGCCAAGCTTCACTGCTTCAAACAAACTGACATGTCTCACGCGCATGAAGGTATTCGACAGCAGCGGAATACGTGTTGCCGCCGTTCGCGCCGCCACCGCTGATCCGCTCAAAGGCAGCACTCCCGCAGAGCGCAGTTCTGGAGGATAAATGAATCGAAGACTACTGCCCTTGTCTAGTCTCAGCAGCGCGACTTCGCTTCGGCGCACCCCCAGAATCTGGGCAAGTTTCAGGCACACTCGATCCGTAGTTGGAGAGTCCGTAAGCATTTTCTCTAAATCACTGAGGCTCGCTTTTGCCGCCCTGACTCCCAGGCCTTGCTTGGCGCTCGATAGCATAGTTTTGACCTTAAGCTGTCTTTATCAACATCTATCGTGCGTGCGACCGATGTTTTCGACAAGTTACTAGGGTAAGTTTGTGCTCTTGATAACACTACAAATCGGTCGTGTCCAAACGAGCGACTTTTCTTATCCTGCAGAATCATTTTTTCCATGCCTCGCGGCACAATTCCACAGCCGTTCGCGCTATAGTTAGAACATCATCATTGCTAATAGTCCAATTGCGGCTATCGGAGGACCGAATGTCGCTGGTTCATTACATCCAACCATTTCTAGAATTAGGAATCTGTAAGGAGTTTGTCATGGCACGCAAATCAAACGGAAGTTCAACCACAACTCGCAGCAAGAAAAGCTCACTTGCGACCCAACCTGTTCCTGCGCAGGTCGCTCCTGAACCCATCACATCCGAATCCTTCGCAAAACCCGAGGCGATCGGCAAACCAGAAGTAAAAGAGATTGCTATCAAGAAGGACGTTCCCATCAGTGGAAAATCCCTCACCTTGGTTCAAAGTAACCCAGTTTCTTCGAGTAATTCGAATATCAATATTGAAGAAGAAATTCGCCGCCGCGCTTACGAACTGTATCTCGAGCGCTGTGCTGTGTCCGGCTACGAAAGCGGAGATGAAAGCCAGGATTGGCTAAGGGCTGAGCGGGAAGTCCGAACGCGTTTCGGCCCTCGCGGCTTGGCGCAAGCTGCGGGAAAATAATTGATTTTGCCTTGAATGGGCGCGGCGGCCAGCCGCGCCATTACCTCCGCCAAATCAGAGGCGTAGCCACTTGCGGCTCAACACCGCGAGCCCCGTTGTCTGTCGCCGCTTTGCGTTGGGCCACAATGTCGCATCCGCTAACCGCGACGCTCCGAACAACGTACAACCTACGGCTGCACCGCTTGAATCGCCTGCGGCCTCACCTGCTGATTCTGAATTTCCGACGCATCCCACGCACCGCCCAAAGCCTTAACCAGATAAACCGAAGTCGTCATCTGCTGACCAAGTAACTGCGCCGCGAGACGCTCATTTACCAGCAGCGTCGACTGCGCCGTAATAACGTCAAGGTAGGTTGTAACTCCTCCGACATAACGGTTGTTAGCGATCTCCAGTGCGCGACGCGAATCAGTCACCGCCGCGTCCTGCGTCTTCGCCGCTTGTTGCAACAGAGCCAGCCCAGAGAGCCCATCTTCTACTTGTTGAAATGCCTCCAGCACGGATTCCCGATAGTTCGCCACCGACTCGTCATAAGAAGCGCGGCTAAGCGCGAGATTAGCGCGATTACGGCCACCTTCAAAAATCGGCTGCAGCAAGTCGCCACCCAAAGACCAAAATGCGCTCGGTGCACTCACTAACGAAGCGATATCGCGGCTCGTAAATCCGCCGCTTCCGCTTAAAGTAATGTGCGGGTAAAAGGCCGCCGTCGCGATTCCGACCTGCGCATTTTCGTAAGCCATTTGACGCTCGCTCGCAGCTACGTCAGGTCGCCGTTGCAAAATGTCTGATGGAACCCCCGTCGGAATTGGCGGCGGCGTCACGTCCAGCGGCGCGTTCGAAATGCTGAAAACCGAAGCCGACTTGCCGGTCAACACTGCAATCGCGTGTTCATACTGCGCCCGCGATTGCAACACCAACTGAAGCTGAGTAGCCGTCGAGTCGAGTAATGCCGCCTGCTGCGCCACCTCCAACCCATTCGCGACTCCACCTTCATGACGGCGATTGACCAGGTCCAAACCTTTTTGCTGGATGTCGACCGACTCTTTCACCACTCCCGCTTCGCGATCGAGTTCGCGCAGATTGAAATAGTCCGCCGCGAGTTCCGCCGTCAACACCAAACGGGCATTCTCCAGCGTCGCCGCACTTTCCTGCAGCGCGGCGTTCGCCGCTTCCAACGTGCGTCGCACGCGCCCGAACAAGTCAAGCTCGTAGCTGACGGAGAAAGGAATGGAAAAAACATTTTGCGTCACCGGACTCAGCGGTGCTACTGCGCCCGATAGAGGACGGTTGCCTGAGAGCAACTGCCGCGACCCGCCCGGATCGGAGTTCACCGCAGGGAAAAATGCCGACGATGCAATCCGAGCTTGCGCCCGAGCTTCCTCAAGCCGCTCCCGCGCTGCCGTCAACGATTGGTTTGCCTGCAGCAGCTGTTGCTCTAGCTGATCAAGCTGCGGATCGTGGAATACCTGCCACCACGTTCCCTTGGGAATCGCGTCCTTCGGAACCGCGGTCTGCCACGGTCCTTCACCCTTCCAAGTGTCCGGAATCTGCGCGGTCGGCCGCTTGTAACGTGGCCCCACCGTGCAACCCACCGTAGAGACCACCACACAAATAAGCACGGCCGCCAAAACGCGCGCAACAAAGCGCCCGTAGAGACGCGTCTCGCCGCAACTCCCCGCGGATCGCGAAGCCTCACCCCGATGATTGCTAGAAACTAGCGGCAACGAAATCACGAACGTGTGTCTCCCCCGTTCGATTTGGCGACATTCACCTTCTGCCCTTCTTCGAGTGAGTCAGAAGGATTAACGATGATCCGATCGTTGACGTCGATACCGCTCAATATCTCAAGCGTTGCCCCGAAGTCACGACCGATGCCGATCGCCCGTAGATGAACCACGCTGTCCTTATCGATGACTGCAACCTGCGCTCCCTGAGCGCGGAACAGCATTGCATTCACCGGAATCGTAATTCTGGGAACAGAAGTCCCGGTCGCAAAATGCACTTCCCCGAAAGATCCAGGCAACAACTTGCTGTCCTTATTAGGAACATCCACTTCCGTATTCAAAGTCCGCGTCGCCGGATCAATCGAATCGGCCGTGCGCGCTACTGTCCCAACAAACTTCTGTCCCGGAAATTCCTGCAGCGTGACGTCCGCTTTCATTCCAACTCTTATGTTCGGCGCGTAGGCCTGCGGAACACTGACATAGACGCGAAGCGGATCGACCCGCGCGATATCGAAGAGTTCCTTGCCCGTCGCTCCCGCACCAGAATTAATCAGCGCCCCGGGATCAACGTTGCGGCGGGTCAGCACGCCAGTAAATGGTGCATAAACATTCTTAAAAGATTCGAGTTGCTCGAGACGCCGGACGTTCGCGTCCCCCGCCGCCAGGTTTGCCTTCGCCTGCTCGTACCCGCTGGCCTGTTGGTCCGCTTCCTGCTGCGACACCGAATCTGTCTTGCGCAGATTCTCCCACCGATCGGCGGAGATTTTCGCCAAACCCAGCGCTGCTTTGATTTGCTCGCGGGTAGCTCGCGCCTGCGACAATTCCTGGTCCACTTCCGGAGTGTCAATCGATGCCAGCAATTCTCCCTTTTCTACCTTGCTGCCTATGTCTTTATTCCAGCGCAACAGGTAACCGTTCGTGCGCGCGAATATCGGAGAGTCTTCAAAAGCCAGCAGATTTCCCGGCAATACCAGTTCGTCGTTCCCCGGTTCGGTCGTTGGCTGGATTACCGCGACCGTCGGCACAGCAACAACTTCGGTTTCTTTTGCCAGCGCATTCGTCTCGCTCCTACGGTTTAGAAAAGTGACCGCGCCTGCGGTGACCAGAATCAGCAGCACTGCGCCGACCAGAATTTTCCCGAGGCTTGTCGGTGCGGGAGGCAAGTCTGGCGGCCGAGTCACGTCCGGATGGCCTGCCTCCGAATGCGCATTCTGGCGGTTCTGCTCTTGAACATCGGTCGGCTGCGTTGTTACCGGCGGCGATTGCACTGACATAAATGATGTCTCCAACAAGCTTTCCGTCTCTTAATTGACCCGGTTCTGTTCTGATTGCAGTCGCGCCTCGCGGCGGCCGTGAATAATCGTAAAAACGCTGGGCACGAAAAACAGAGTTGCGACAGTCGCGAACAGCAAACCGCCGACGACCGCGCGGCCGAGCGGCGCGTTCTGTTCACCGCCTTCTCCGAAGCCCAAAGCCATCGGCACCATGCCGATGATCATGGCCAACGCCGTCATCAGCACCGGACGCATACGGGTATATCCCGCTTCAATCGAAGCCTGCAGCGCGGGAACTCCCATATCCATACGATCGCGAGCAAATGACACCATCAGAATCGAATTGGCAGTAGCCACGCCCATGCACATAACCGCACCCGTCAGCGACGGAACACTCAACGTGGTTCGCGTGATCAAAAGAAACCAGCAAATTCCCGCCAGAGCGCCTGGCAACGCCGTAATGATGATAAAAGGATCGAGCCACGACTGGAAATTGACTACGATCAGCAGGTAAACCAGCACGATCGCTCCGAGTAGTCCAACTCCCAATCCGATGAACGACGAGTTCATGGTCTCGACCTGGCCGCGCACTACAATCTGCGTCCCGCGTGGCAAATGGTCTTGAAACGGCTTCAGTGCCTTCATGATGTCCGATGCTACGCCGCCCAGATCCCGTCCCTGCGTGCTGGCGTAGACATCGATCACCGGCTGCACGTTGTAATGATTAACGACCGCCGGACGCACCTCTGGCTTAAGTTGAACCAGATTGCCCAGCACCTGCGGAGTCGCGTCCGCTCTCGTCACCGGTGTATTCATCAGATCTTGCAATGACGTGAGGTGATACTGCGGCGTCTGAATGGAAATACTGTACGTCACGCCGTTCTTCGGATTCAGCCAGAAGTTCGGCGCCGTCTGAAAACTGCCGCTCAAACTGACCAACACGCTTTGCGCAACATTCTGAGCCGTCAGTCCCACCTGATTAATGCGGGTGCGATCCATATCCAGAAACAGAGTTGGCAAACTCAGCATCTGCTGCACGTGTACGTCAGCCGCTCCCGGAATCTGCCGCAACTTGTTCGCGATCTTCTGCCCAATGTCATAATTCGTTTGCATATCCGAGCCCATGATCTGGATGTCCACCGGCGCGGGCAATCCGAAATTCAGAATCTGCGACACGATATCGGCGGGCTGAAAGAAGAACTCCACCCCCGGAAAACGCGACGGTAGCTCGCGTCGTAACCGTCGAATATATCCAGCCGTCGCATGATGATGCTCCGGGTTCAAAGAAATCAGAATCTCGGCATCGCTTGTCCCAATCACTCCCGAGCTCGCATAAGACAAATTGATGCCCGAATACGGCACGCCGATGTTATCGAGCACCGTTTCCAGCTCTTCTTTGGGAATCTCGCTGCGCAACACGTCCTCCACTTCATCGCACAAACGCGCCGTCTCTTCTACGCGCAATCCAGGCCGGGCGCGGAAGTGCAAACGAATCAACCCCGCATCCACCTGCGGAAAAAAGTCGCGACCAAGAAAAAACACCAGCCCCAGCGAAAGAACGCAGAAAACAAGAAAGCTAATCGCGAATAAGCCACGGTGTTCAAGCGTCGTCTCCAGCAACTGTTGATACCGTCCGCGAAATCTCTCAAACCCGCGCTCAAACTTGCGCTGAAACTTTACCAGCGGGTTCCGCGTCTCGGCAGCGCGGTGTTCATGTCCGCGCATGATAAACATCACCATCGTCGGAATCAATGTTCGCGACAACAAATACGACGCCAACATGGCAAACGAAACCGCTTCCGCCAACGGAACGAACAGAAATCTCGCCACGCCCGCCAGAAAGAACATCGGCACAAAGACGATGCAGATGCACAACGTCGATACCAGCGCCGGCACCGCAATCTGTTGCGCGCCATCAAGGATGGCCTGCTTCATCTCCTTTCCCATGGCAAGGTTGCGCTCGATATTTTCAATCTCCACCGTCGCGTCGTCCACCAGAATTCCGACAGCGAGCGCCAGTCCTCCGAGCGTCATGATGTTGATCGTCTCGCCCAGCGCGCTCAACAAAATCACCGACACAAAAATAGACAGCGGAATCGAAATCGCAATAATGACCGTCGGGCGCCAGTCCCCAAGAAACAGCAGGATCATCGCCGCCGTCAGACATGCAGCAGTCAAGCCTTCTCGAATCACGCCTTGAATCGACGCGCGCACGAACAACGACTGGTCAAACAGCGCTTTAATCGACAATTGCGGGCTAAGATCGGGCGGCAAATATTTGGACGCATTTTGTACGACGGTCTTCACGTCTTTGACCACCGTCAGCGTCGATGCTCCGCCCAACTTAAACATCGACATCAACGCGCCGCGCGCCCCATCTTGCCGCACAATATTCGTCTGCGGGCCGAATCCGTCACGCACATGCGCCACATCGCGCAGATAAAGCGTCGATGAATTGGAGGTCTTGACCGGTAGATCGTTCAACTCCGCGATCGTCTGCGGAGTTCCGTTCATCTCAACGTTGTACTCAGTCGGCCCGATCTTGGCAGTGCCCGCCGGTAACACCAGATTCTGTGCCGCCACCGCATGTACGAGGTCGCTGGGCGCCAGGCCATATGCCTGTAGCTTGCTGGTATCGAGGTCCACTTGGATCTGTCGCGGCTTGCCGCCAAACGGGTACGGAGTGCCCGCGCCCTGCACCGTGCTCAACTGCGTGCGCAGAAAGTTCTGACCCAAGTCGAATAATTGCTGTTCAGGCAGCGTCTTGCTGCTCAAGCCGAGCTGCACAATCGGCGTTGACGACGCCGTATAAGTAATGACCAGTGGCGGAGTCGTACCCGCCGGCAGTCCGCGCAGCACGGTCTGGCAAATTGCCGTAACCTGCGTTACCGCCATCGCAATATTGACCGAAGGCCGGAAAAAAATCTTGATCACAGCCAAACCGCTCAGCGACTGCGATTCCTGGTGCTCAATATCGTTGACCGTGACCGTGAACCCGCGCTCGGAGTTGGTCACGATCCGGTCCGCCATCTCGCTCGGCGACAATCCGGTGTAGTTCCAAACCACGCTCACTACCGGAATATTAATGTTGGGGAAGATGTCGACCGGCGTCCGCATGATCGTGATCGGCGTAAGAATAATGATGAGCAGCGCCATCACCACAAACGTATAAGGCCGGCGAAGAGCTAAGGCTACAATCCACATAAGGCTTACGAAACCGGGTTATCCAGAAGTAAACCGGCGAAAACACCGGCGAAGCCGCAGCCCACGTCCGCGACATGCAGTTTAAGATTCAAAACAGTACGTTTCGGATTTAAATTATATTAGACTTGAGCCATGCGTCAAAACCATACCCGGGCCGCCGCCGTCCAAAATCGAAATAAGTTGGCCAATGGAGACAATGGCAACGGCGCCAAGCGCTCCCCCGGGCGCCCCCGCAGCGAAGAGTCTCGTCAATCCATCCTCCGCAGCACCCTTAAGCTTCTAAAAGAAGATGGTGGATTCGCGGAGCTCAGTATCGAAGCCATCGCCGCCGACGCCAATGTCGGCAAAACAACGGTCTACCGTTGGTGGCCCACCAAGGCCGCTTTGGTCGCCGACGCCTTTTCCGCCAGTGCCGATGCAGAACTTCGCTTCCCCGATACCGGCTCTGTGCAGACTGATATGAGCCTCCAGATGCGCCGTCTCATTCGCATCTTCCGCTCCCAGCGCGGCAAACTCGTCGCGGCTCTTCTCGCTGGAGGCCAATCCGATCCCGAACTCATCGCCGCCTTTCGCGACCAATTCCTCTGGCCACGCCGCAAACAAGCCTGTAAGACTCTTCAACGTGGCATTGATCGCGGAGAACTCCCTCCCGACAGCGACATGAATCTAATCCTTGATTCCCTCTACGGACCGATCTACATGCGTTTCCTCATTCGTCACTTTGAACTGGAAGAAAGCTTTGCCGACGAAATTTGTTCCATCATCTTGAATGGCGCCAAAACGCCATCCCTTTCCCCGCAACCCAAATAGACGCCCGCCCACCCGTATCCGCCTAAGCCGTTTACTTGCCAAAACATACCTTCCAATAACAAAATTTGACCATCCGCTGCCCTCCCTTGCTTCCTTCCCCATCTGGGTTTAATATCAAACTACGACCGAATCAGTCGGATTTCTATCCGACCTTTAAGGTCGCCATTAGATATGCTGAAACTCACCAAAAAAGCGGACTACGGCCTCATGGCGATGAAGCACCTGGCGGAGCACGCCGATCGCGGCGCATGCAGCGCCAAAGATGTCGCCGAGGCCTATGGAATCCCGCAGGAAGCGCTGGCAAAAATCCTGCAGCGCCTGGCCAAGGTCGGCCTGATTCGCTCGCAACACGGAATCAACGGTGGCTACACGTTGACGCGAGATCCGAAAATGATCTCCGCCTTTGAAGTAATCAAAGCGATCGACGGTCCTTTATTCATTACTTCTTGCGTGACCGTTCGAGGCGAATGCGGACAGAGCGACCGCTGCACAATTCGCGAACCGCTCCGCAAGGTGAATGAAAGCATCGAGCAAGTGCTGAAAAACATCAAAATTTCTCAGATGAAAGAAGAGACGGAAGTCATCGAAGTTGAGAAACACGAGAAAAAGCCGTCAGAACTGGTAACGATTTCGTAAGAATCATTTTCGTAGGACCGACGCAGCAATTTTCGCGGCAATTTTCGCAGTAATTATAAGGAGACACGAATCATGAGCACCGATCTAAAAGCGGCGACCCCAGCCAGCAAGGCTACCGGACAGCACATTTCCGCGAACGGAATCAAGCTCCCCATTTACATGGACAACCACGCCACCACACCGATGGACCCGCGTGTTCTGGAGGAGATGCTTCCCTACTTCATGGAGAAGTTCGGCAATTCCGCCAGCCGCAACCACCCATTCGGATGGGCAGCCGAAGAAGCGGTCGAACTTTCGCGCGAGCGCATCGCCAAGCTAATCGGTGCCTCGGCAAAAGAAATTATCTTTACCTCCGGCGCCACCGAGAGCGACAACCTTGCCATTAAAGGCGTCGCCGAAATGTATCGCGAAAAAGGCAATCACATCATCACCGCGGTCACCGAGCACAAAGCCGTGCTCGATACCTGCAAGCATCTGGAGAAGTACGGTTTCCGCGTGACCTATCTGCCGGTGCAAAAAGATGGACTGGTCGACCTTGATGACCTCAAGCGCGCCATGGATGACAAAACGATTCTCGTCACGATCATGGCGGCCAATAACGAGATCGGCGTGCTGCAACCCATCGCCGAAA
>OBLW0100004246.1_pt1 | contig 10942 bp, 5 predicted proteins | sample 1520161 | NCBI WGS metagenome assembly OBLW01 (sample SAMEA3539309, study PRJEB22396) | soil metagenome | biome: tundra; feature: field; material: soil | place: USA | collected 2010-05 | depth 0.15 m
AGCCGGTGTTGGATCCGGCAAACACGCCGCTGAAACCGGCAACGCCGACCCAGCTATAACCGTTGGTGTAAACGCCATACCGGTTTTGCTTGTTGCATTTCAGTTTGCTAAAAACGGTCCACTGAGCAAACGGGAGGCCGCTCAACGAAGCATAAATACTGTCGCCATAGATAACGCCAGTGCCGCCCGTGGGCTCGCCGTTGGGTGTGAGAATCGAGCTGAAGCCCGCGATGGTCGAGTTTACCGCGGCGCCGCACGCACTGAGGTTATCGACACCACCCCACTCGCCGCTGCCCGCCGAAGAGAGTTGTTCATAGTTGCAATAGAGACCTCCGCCAACCGATGCAAAGCCAAAGGTCTGGGCCGACGCGAAGCTGCAGGCCACAACGAAAAGAGTGACTACCAACAAGCTTTTCAATTTCAAGGAATTCCCTCCTGGAAGTTTTGTTCAACATCAGCCAAGAACACTCAGCGCACCTCTACTGGGAGAAGCGTAGGTTGTTTGCACTGACTGGGGAAGCTTAACGTATTTCAGCACCAAGTCAAGCCCATAAATGCTGTAGGTCAAAAACGGCCCGCAAGTGTGTCAACATTTTGCTCTATTGCTGCATGAAATTATCCTACGGCAACAAACGAAGCAGAGAGGGAGGATCGGAAAACCACCAACCGGGGCAGACTTCACTTTACGCCAAGGCTTTCCGCGTCTTGGAAAACGGCTTGAAAGTGTGTTCCAATACTCAGGGCGTCGATCTGAGAATGGCATGGTTGATGATCGATTCCATTTCATACAATGTTAAGCCAAAGGAGAGTCGAATGAGGTTGTCGAGAACCGTCCGCCTGGCCACATCCATTGTTGCGCTGGGAATATCCGCATGTTTGTTGGGTGGCCAGGAACCGGCGACGCCGGCGAAGGCGGAACCGGCGGAGTCAAAGCCCGCAGCTTCTGAGGCCGCAAATCCGTGGAATTTCCCTGACTTCACCGCCATCCAAAAGATAGGTCCCGGCGGCGGCCGGAGGCCCCTGCTGATGAAGGTTTATTTTTCGGGATCGACCGTGCGAGTGGAATTGTCGCCGAAGATCATCAATCTGTTCGTAACCTCGACCGGGAACGTCTACAGGATCGAGACCTATCCGGACAAAACCACATCGTGCCTCTCCATGCGAAGAGACCAGCTCGGGTTTATGGCGAGTCCGTTGGAGATGTTACAGGGGGCCAAGGTGGAGCGGACGCCGGCAGGGACCGACGATGTGGATGGTCACAAAACCAAGGTGGAGGATGTCGTGGTCACCCGGGCGGATGGCAAAATCATGAAATCGAAGGTCTGGGAGGCAGATGATTTCAAGGGCTTGCCGATCAAGATCATATCGGAGGTAGCGCCCGACCCCAAAACCAAGCCCGACGCCAAGCCGGTGAAAATCGGGGCATTATACGGTGACATCAAATTTGAAAAAGTTGATCCGGCCCTGCTGACACCACCCGACAACTGCAGGCCAATCGAAAAAACATACAAGGTGGTTGAGCAGACGGTAGTTAAGTAGTTTGCTTCACGGCGGCGCGTTTCCCTCCAGGGCTAAAGCCCTTACGGAGAGGAACGGCCTTATCGCAGCTGCTGGAAGCGCTGCGAGAACAAAACAAACTTTTCGGCAAACTGTAAAGCCCCCATTGGCAGCGTATGCGGGCCTCAGCGGCACGTCTGAAGAGGCTGCTAGAGAAGCCGGTTCGTATCAGGATATCGCTTTAGCGATATCGCAAGACCTATAGAATCAATGCCCCTTTATGGGCTTAGGTACCAAAGGTCGGCTTGTTCCGCCTCTCTGAAGGCGTGCCCCGATACGAATCGTTTTTTCAGTAAACTGCTGCGCCTGAGCAGCGGAGCCGGGGGGAGCAACCTCACCGCTAGGCTTGTTTGCAACGCGATCCCCTTCGCTCCGCCTGAAAAAAAGGTTCTTAAGAAAAAGGCCCCGATCAACCGGGGCCTTTTGATTTTCGCTGTCGAAACAGTGAGACGATTTACTTTCCGAGAATACCGCGCGGGCTGCCTACGCCGGTGCAGTAATTCCAACCATAAGCGACCTTGCAACCGTTGGACCCACTGGTCGGGCTGTAGAAATTCTGCGCGTAGGCCTTAGCCGTGGGCAGTTGCGAGTACAGGAGGGTATTCTCCTGGTTGTTGAAGAAGCAAGTGCCGGAGATGGAATAGACGTAGCAGTTCCCCAGGAAATTGCCGGCCCGGTTCACGATGGCAGCCAGGGATGGAGACGCTTCGCTCGTCCCGCCCCAGCAACAAGACCACCCGCCAAAGGCGTATGAGCCGTAAAGGGCAACGCCAGAGTTCGGGTCAGAGTTTGACGCGAAATCCGGTGTTGCCCGATTGCCCTCGCCGAAAATCGGGTATTGATAGTCGGCCCAGGGTCCAGTATTTCCGTTGGTGAAGCCATTGGCCCAAGTTTCTTGCGCACTTATGCCGCCGCCAGAACCGGACCAGCAACCTTCGGACGAGAAGGATTGATTGCTGGAGTTGCTATAGATCGAAGTGCCGCCCGCCGAAATCACCCAAGGATTCGTACTCGGATAGGCTGCGCCGCAGCCGGCGTCATCCGCGGAAGCGAAGGCGGTTATTGGATTAAAAGGGACTCCATTGCCCCATGAGCTGAAGTCGGGATCGTAGCTGATTTGGCCAGAAAATTCTCCACCTGCCCAGCTGTTCGAGACTTCACCGTAGCCGTAGTTGGCGGCGATGTATTGGAACGCCGCAGTCTCGGCAGCGAACAGATCCGAGTAAGAACTAGAGCACGCCTCGACCAGAATAATCGCGGCGTTGGGAGCATAGACGTGCGCGTACTCGATATCGAGGGTTTCCTCGCCCGCCCAACCCTTGTTCGGCGGCGGAGAGCTGCAGGAGTTGGTCATTTGAATCTTTGTGAAGTTTGCCGCGGTCAGGCCCCAATACTTGTCGAAAATTGCAAGGTCCGTGGCCGCAGTGGGATCATCGAAAGCATCGACCAAAGCAATCGCACCCGATCCACCCTTGCTGGGACCCTTAGACTTGCCATAATTTGGTATGCATCCTGTGCTCTTCGGGCTGCCGACGTAAAGGCATCCTAACGATTGAGGAGTCTGCTCGACCTGATCGGTTGTGAGCGGACCGAAGTTCGGAATTTCTGCCGGCGATGACAGGTGTGTCGGCTTGCTGCTACCGTCCAAGCTGCGGAACACCATGGTGGTGTGCATGCGCACGCCGGCGTCTTCGGGCCGGGAAACGCTGCTCTCAGGGACAACCCAGTCGGGCTGCGGCCGCGGAGCGGCTTGCGTCTCCGTTCCCAACGTTGCCTTTCCGGTCGCCCGGTCTACATCCTGAGCCATTGCTCCCATTGCCAAGAGAACTACGGTGATTGCTACCACGATCCTGATAGACCATTTCATATGCTGCTTCTCCTCATGTCTTTCGCTGAACGTTGATTTGGTTTGAGATACCTGGTTGCGGAATCAAAATCTTTGGATTTGCAATCCTGCAATTCCCAGACGCGATTCAGCCGAATAGCTCCCGAGCGTTACATGCGACATTTTTTGAATTTATGTTGAACCCGGTCTCAGTCGGACTCTACAGGGGAAGAGCAGAGGCCCATACCGACGAATGAAGCTTAACTTATTTCCAAATGAAGTCAAGAAAATAATGGCAGTTTTGCAAAAGCAAAATTGCGAAAGATAAACTTTTGCGCTCTTGTTGCAAACCCACCGTATTAAACCATAAGAATTAGCGGATTGATACTAATCACGGGTTAAAAAATCACCCTCACTCCGAACTCCATCTGGCGCGGCGCTCCATTCGAATAGGTGCCGGAACCGGGGAGAATCCGGTCCGCGCGCGCGGTGCAGAAATTCGTCGAGTTGCCGCAATAGCCGGCGGAGCTGGCGCTGTTCAGGGAACTGCCGGGAGCGCCATCCAGAATGCCGCTGAGCTGGTGTCCGGGGCCGCCGAAGTTGGCCCAGTTGAATACGTTGAAGATGGCGAGATTGGGCTCCACGCGGACGCGCTCGTTCACCTGGAAGGGGCGGCTCAGGCGCAGATCCATGGTCTTGAGCCAGGTCGCTTGCGCGTAATGGCCGGGAAGAGCCTCCTGCTGGCCCGCTTGACCTCCTACCACCAGCGGCGCGTACGCGCCCAGCGAGTGCAATTGATCGGAGCGGAACAGTTGCGAATTGACCAGAACATTGCCCGCGGGCGTCAACTGGCCGGCAATGTTTGAGTCGTAAAACGCGATCGCCTTCGTCACGTTACTCGTTGAATACCTCCCGGTACTGCCCAGGGTCGTTCCCGTGAGCAGGTCGCCGACGGTGCCGTCTCCGGTGAGGTCGCTGCGGAAAATTTCTCCCGCCACGCCGCCGCCATCCTGCTGCGGAGTGTAGGCGCTCAGCGGCAGAGGCGAACCCAGGTGCGCGATCGTCGAGAGCCTGAATCGATGGGGCAAATCAAGCGTCGGAATGACGGTGAGCTGGTGCGTGCGGTCGAGGCCGGAGTCTCCCCAGTAGCCGCGGTGGGGACCGCGGAAATTCTGGGCGGGATTGAGCACGGAGTAGTCTCCACCGCTGCCGTTGGGCTCGGCCATGTTCGTGCGATAACGCGAGAAGGCATAGGAGACGCCGACCTCGAGGCGCTGGATGCGGCGCAGTGGATTTTCGCCGGTGATGGTGTGATAGGTGAGTTGCAGGCCGGAGTACTGCGAGCGTCCGCTGGGAAAATACATGACGTTCGAGCCTACGGTGGGGTTGAATCCGCCGAACGCGGCCTGCTGCTTGCCCAGTACGGAGCAGGGGAAGGGTCCGCAGAACGCGTTAGACGAATCGAGGCCATGGCGGGCGAAGTCCGTGATGCTTCCGGTGGGCACGTGGCTGATGTAACAATCGACGGCCGCTTGCGAACTGCTGCCCGAGAAGGTCGCTTGCGGGCATCCGGCCGACGCCGGGTTTGAGGCCAGAGTCGAATTGATCGCGGTCAATTCCGCCGCATAGTTGTTGAGCAACGGATTGGAATTGTCGCCGTCGGTCAGATATTGCGCGTCGCCGACGTGATTGGTGTCGACGCCGAGCGGAAACTGCGTGCCAATCTCGCGCACGTAGTCGATGGAGAAGTTGCTGCGCTCCCCGAGTTGATGTTGGAGGCCGGCCGACATGTGGACAGTGCGCGGCGTCCTGAATCCGGGAGCCAGCATGCCGCCGAAGTTCGCGATGCTGTTTGCGAGCGAGTAAACATTAGGACCGCCATTCACAAGCGATTGCGCAGTTTGAAACTGCGACTGCAGGTCCTGAATCGCGCCCGAGACGGCGCCGATGGGCTGCCCGCAAACCTGGGTTGCGATGTCGAGTCCGTCTACCGAATTCACGATCGATCCGTTGGGGAACAGCACCGCTCCCATGGGACAGACCGACAGGCTGCGCTGGTATTGCCCGTTGGACAAGCGGTTGATGCGATCCTGATAGATGTTTTGCAGCAGGAAGTTATCGAAGAACATGCCGCCGCTGGCGCGGACCACGGTGCGCCCGTTGTGGCCGGGGTCCCAGGCAATGCCCGCCTGCGGAGAAAAATTGTAGCCCGGGTCGCTTACCTTGCGGCCAATGGATTGGCCCGGACCGATGTTGCGCAGTCCCAGCAGATCGAATTGATCGAGAATATAACCGCTGGTGCAGGGCGGACTCTGGACGATCACGGTATTGATCGCGGAGCAAGGCACCGGCGCCACGTCGCCGTTGGTGCGGTTGGTGTCACGCACGTAATTCACGCCGAGGCTGATGTTGAGGTTTGGAATCACGTTGTAGGTGTCGCCGAGGTAGCCCTCGAAACGCGTATCGAAGTGGCCGCCCGCCGGGCGGTTGAAGGCGGAGTGCTCGCTGAAGTTTCCCAGTCCGTTGAAAATCGTGACCATGCCGACGGGGTAATTGAGCGGATTGTCGGCCGCTCCGCGCGGATCGCCGGGATAGAGCGGAAAAAGGCCGGGAGTGCTGTTGACGGCGTCGATCACGTCCAGTCCGCCGGAACTGGTGACTGACGGGCCGAGATCACCGGGCGCATAGTAATCGCCCTGGGAGATGCGATGAATCGCTCCGCCGAAACGGATGGTGTGATTGACGCGGTAAAGTGTGCGGCTATCATAGCGCCCGAAAAGATCGCGCTGAATCGTCTGGCGCGGGCCCGCTACGCTCGGCCCCTCGGCAAACGGTCCGACCTGGATGTGAAACGGAACCGTCGGATCGAGGAGCGCGGGATTGATGGCGTCAACCATTTTCTGATAGCCGAAACGCGCGCTGTTGACGAACCGTCCGCGATTCCAATCCATGCCGAGAACCGCGCCCGGAACATTGAACTGATTGCGAAAATTCGAGAGGCTATTGGAGGGTCCGATCTCGTTGGCGTTGTCGTAGCTGAGGCGCGCGAAGCCCTTCATGTCATCGCTAAAGTTGTAGTCGAAGCGCGCAGTCAGCATGTTTTCGCGAAAAAAAGCGCTTTGCAGGGCCGTTCCGTTGAAGGCCCCCGAAGCAGCCTGGGCAGCCGTCGGCAGAATCAGATCCGCGGTGTTCATGGGAAGCAGACCATCCTGCTTGGTGCGTTCTCCAGCGACGAATAAAAATGCCTTGTCGTTAATCACGCCACCGCCGGCGCCAAAACCATACTGCTGGCGGCTGTAATCGTTATTGCCGGAGGGAAAGCCCGCTAGACCAAAGACCTGATCGCGGAAATTTCCAAAGAGATTGCCGTGCCATTCTTCCGCACCCGAACGCGTCGTGACCCGCACCGCGCCGGTCGCATTCAGCGACTGAAATAATTCGGGAGTGGCGCGCGAGATGACGACTTCCCGCACCGCTTCCGCCGGCAGGTTGAGTTCGGCCGCGCCCCGGGTTTCATCCATCACCTCGACTTCGTCAAAGTCGTAGTGCGTGGTGCGGCCAAGCTGGCTATTGATCGAAAGTGTTTGTATGGCACTTTTGCCGGGATCGAGAATCGCTCCATCCACCGCCTGCACGCCCGGTTCAAGCTGGCCGGCATTCAGATAATTTCGTCCATTGATCGGCAAGCCGTCGGGAGCATCGCCGGAAAAAGTGCTTTCCGGCCGCAGCGGCCCGGGATTAATCCACTCCAGTTTGAAATCGGCGGGGACCGCAGCCCCAACAACGATGGTCACAGTGGATACGGCCGGAGCCATATCGCGGCCTTCAATCCGCACCTCGTAGGCCCCCGGCGCGACCGGCTCAGAAACGTACTTACCGTCTTTGCCGGTGCGGGTGACGCCACGGGTTTCGGTTGCCCGCGAGCGGTACAAAACACGCGCGCCTTCCACCGGATTGCCGGCGTCGTCCTGGACCGTGCCCTGAACCGTGCCGGTGGTCGGATTTTCCGTGACTTCTTCCTGCGCCCATGCGGAAAGTGCACACAAGGAAAAGATCATTGCCACAAACAACATTCGGGCGACCGGCCGAAAACGAAATACAAGCAAGCAAGAGCAATCTGACAAAGTGCCACTCTCCTGGGGGCAGAATCCACCTAAAACCGGGACGGTTCCGCGTGTAAGGGTCAAACTTTCTCGATTGAAATTCGAATAGACAGTCTACTAGATGCGCGGAGTTCACCGGGGCGCTGTATGGGTTTTTCGGACGAGCGCCCTCGACACGCCGGTTCCGGCTTCCTGGAAATCAGGGAAATCTAAAACCCTGAGCCTGAAATCATGCTAATCTGCTGCGTCTACTGGAATTTGCCCTTCGATGTTCTGCTCTCCGCGTCGTACGCTCGCCGCTGTTCTTCTGGCCGCTTTTCTGCAATTCCAACCTGCACAATTCACACTTGCCGAAGACACAAAGACCTCGGCCTCTCCGCCGGAACTTGCGGCCGCCGATCAACTTTATCGTGCGGGAAAGTTCGCGGAGGCTGAGGCCGGCTATCGGTCGGCGTTGAAGGCGGATTCAAAACTGGTGCTGGCACAGGTTGGCCTAGTGCGGTCGCTGTTGCGGCAGCAAAAGATTGATGAAGCCTTTGACGAGGTAAACACCGCATTAGTTGTGACACCGAATTCAGCGCCATTGCTGGCAGCGAAGGGCGACGTACAGTTTCGCCGCGCTGAGATGTCGGACGCCGAGTTGTCCTATCTTGCCGCCAAGAAGCTCGACCATAAGGAGGTTTACGCTTATCTCGGCCTGGCGCGGTTGTACAGCTCCTACTCCATGTACCGAGTCGCCTATGGCGAGTTGCTCTTCGCGCACGAGATTGCTCCTGACGATGTTGAACTGCAAAGAGCGTGGCTCGCTATGCTTCCGCGAAAGGAGAGAGTAGCCGCGCTGGAAGCCTATCTGAACGGGCCTCATCCGGATAATGAAAAAGAAACCACGCGGATGACCGAATATTTGGAGTTCCTGAAAGCCACCGTAGACAAGCCCCTTCATGCGTGCCGCGTCGTCAGCAAAATGGAGCAGACCGAAACTAAACTGGAGACCATCTATGCGGAGAAGGGAGGCCGATCGAGGTACATGAATGCGCCCCAGGGCGTAGGACTGCCGGTAAGTCTGAATGAAGAGAATTTCCAGCTTTTGCTAGACACGGGAGCCGGCGGAATTGTGGTAAGCAGCAGGGTCGCGGAAAAGGCTAAATTCATTCGCCTTTCTGCCGTTCATTTCGGAGGCATCGGCGACCAGGGGCTGAGAGGCGGTTACAGGGCGGTCGCAGATCACATTCGGATCGGGGAACTCGAGTTCCAAGACTGTCTGGTCACCGTAACCGACCAGCGCGCTGTGGGAGGAGGAGATGGCTTGATCGGGGCTGATGTTTTTGGAGATTATCTTATCGACATCGACCTTCCCAGAATGCGGCTCAGACTGTCTCCGTTGCCGAGGCGGCCGGAAGATACCATGGTTCCGCAGTCGCTAAATAGCGAAGGCGAAGAGGAGGCTAATGCCGAGCAAAAAGAGGGCCGCCAGATCGAAACGACTTCAAGTTCAAAGGATCAGAAATCCTCGGCGCACACTTCCGAGACCCCACGGCGACTGCCAAAAGATCGTTACGTTGCACCCGAGATGGTCAAGTGGACGAAAGTCTTCCGCCTTAGCCACATGATGTTGGTACCCACGAGTGTGAACGGTTCCAAACCCATGCTATTCCTGCTGGACACAGGAGCCTTTAGCAACATTCTCTCGCTGCGCGCCGGGCGGCAGGTCACCAAGGTCGGTTCCGATTACATCGATCGGGTCAGCGGATTGAACGGCAAGGTGGCTGAGGTCTACAGTTCCAAGAAAGCCACTTTGAGTTTCGGGCATCTGCGGCAGTCAAACTTGGGCATCACCACGCTCGACCTTTCCAGCATGAGCGGTCTCACGGGGACTGAGGTCTCTGGCTTCTTGGGATTTGAAATGCTCAAGCGACTGGAGTTGAAACTGGACTACCGCGATGGCATGGTAGATTTTGTCTACCGACCCTAAGCACGATTCTTTCAGATAGCAGCCCCTAAAACGTCCCCTTGCGCGTGTAATATCCGGCACGATAGTGCGCCTGAAAAGGGCCTCCAGTTGGAGCGTTCGCCAGGTCCACTCGCAGTTGCCGAAATTGTGAGCCGGAATAGCGCTCCGAGGGATAGTAGGCGATTAAATACTGGGTGCGGAGTTCGTCGCCGATCTGGCGGAAGGCGTCATCCAATTGCGGCAGAGACTTTGCGTAATAATATTTCCCCCCGGTATCGGAGGAGATTTGGATCAGCGCATGCTCTCCGCCGGTGTCCCGTCCGGCGCTCGCTTCGATGGGCACGATGATGATGCTGTAAATAATTGCCTCCGCCTCCTGGGCGGAGCGCAACGCTTCTTTGTAATCGACCTGGCTCATGGTGTCTCCGCCGTCGGTGATTACGACCATGACTTTCCTTCCCTGCCGGCGGCTGAGCGCATGCGATCCGAGGAAAACTGCGTCGTAGAGCGCCGTCGCCGAGCCCAGGCGAGGATGGTCGATGCCTTCGTCGATTCTTTTCAAATCGTTGGTGAAGGGCACCATCTGGCTCACGGTTTCGCTGAACTTGTAGACGGACATGCCGTCCTCCGCTCGGAGGATCGAATGCGCGAATTTCCGCGCCGAGGTCAGTTCGAGAGGCAGGTCTTTTCTCGTGCTCAAACTTGTATCCACAGCCAGCACGATGGAAAGCGGGAGGGCCGATTCCCTGCTGAAGATCGCGATCTTCTGCTCCTTGCCATCTTCTTTCAGCACAAAATTCTCTTTCTGCAGGCTGGCCAGAGGAGCCCCGCGCGCATCCGTCACCGTCACAAAGACGTTGACCAGCTTCACGTCGACCTTGATGGTGGAATCGGAATCCTGCGCGATAAGAGAAGCGACGTGGCAGGCGATCAATACGGCGATCAAAACGGCTGCTCGCGGCTTTCTTGGGAATCTCTTCATGCAGGAGTCACCTGGTATGATGCGGCGCGGTCCCAGTTGCGCCTCCCGGCCGCTGAATTTCTTCTGGAAACGGCTCGCCGTCGGCCCACACCGCTCCATCTTCAAAATATTCTTTCTTCCAGATCGGCACCGTCTTCTTCAGCGTGTCGATGATCCAGCGGCAGGCCTCAAACGCTGGTCCGCGGTGGGCAGAGGCCACAACAATCAGAACGCTGGTCTCTCCGATCTCCAGCCGTCCCAGGCGGTGGACGATCGAGACGCCCCGCACCTTAAAACGCGTCCGCGCCTGCACTGCCAGAGATTCCATTTGCGGCAGCGCCATCGCGTCATAGGCCTCGTAATCCAGGTAGAGGGTGCGTCGTCCGCGGGTGTTGTCGCGCACCACGCCGTCAAAAATCACGACCGCGCCATCCTCTGGTTTTTTTAGCCGGCTGACGATCGACTCCGTGTCGATTCGTTCGCGGACAATCCTGACTTCACCGGGCACTCTTTCATTTTCCGCGAACGAATGGACACGAGATCGG
>OBLW0100004248.1_pt1 | contig 10939 bp, 8 predicted proteins | sample 1520161 | NCBI WGS metagenome assembly OBLW01 (sample SAMEA3539309, study PRJEB22396) | soil metagenome | biome: tundra; feature: field; material: soil | place: USA | collected 2010-05 | depth 0.15 m
TCGTAAAGTTCGCAGTTTCCCGTCTCCGGATCGAGCGCCGGACAAGGTTCCTCATTTGCGAAGCCAGCGAACCGGTGCTCGGCCTCTTCCCCCTCATCCAGCACGCCGGTGACGGGATCGCCGGGAAACTCAGGTGACAAACGGGCGACCGCTGCGCGAGCACGCCGGCTTACCAGCGCCGCGCGTTCTGGAGTTCGCTTTTCCAGGTCCGCAAGCCCTCGCCGCAATCGCTGGGCATCGAGCTGATTGATGGAGAACACACCGATGCAGCATTGCGTGCATCCCGGGCGGCAGACTAGCCATTCCCCGCTTCTGCGGGTCACATCGGCCAAGGCGGAGTCCACGATCTGGATCAGCTTCTGATCCCCGGACGATGAAAAGCGCTTCCCCATCCTGTGAGGATAACGCATCTGGAATCTTGCGATCAGCGCTGCTCGAACAGAGCAGTGCGGTCAATACGTTCGCCTTTGAAAACGACAAGGGAGATTCGTTCGGTAGCGGCAATGTCGTCGAGAGGATTTCCGTCGACGACCAGCAGGTCAGCATCATTGCCCGGTTGAATGGACCCGAGTCGCTTCTCGGCCCGCAACAAACGGGCGGCATTGAAGGTCGCGGCCTGCAACGCCACTGCCGGCGGAATTCCGGCCTGCACCCAGAGTTCAAGTTCACGCTGCACGGTCGGCCCGTGAATGACGAGATAGTTTCCCGCATCGCTTCCCGTGACCAGCAGCACTCCATGCTGGTGCGCGCGCTTCAGGTTATCGACCGCAATCCGCATGTCGATGGGATATTGGGCAAGGGCGGCGCGAATCGGTTCGGTGTCTTTGGAGGAGAGCGCCTCTTCGGTTCCCTGTAAAAGATCCGGCGGCCCGACTTGCTGCACCAAAGAACGCTTCAACAAGGTCGTCTTGCCGGCGGCGAAGTCCTTCATCGCCTCACCCACGCTCAACGTCGGATCATAGAACGTTCCGTCTTTTGCCATCTGGTCGAACAGCGCGTCCGGAATCGTTTCCCGAAATGATCCGTGCTCGATGGAGTTGGCCTGAGCCTTCACCGCGTCAGCGACGTCGCGGGCGTCTCCGGTATGAACGGCTAGTGATAAATCGTCCGCATGCGCCGCACTGGCCACGGCGTCAAACACTCCAGTGTCGAGGCGGTTGTACACCTGGCCGCCCGCGCCCGACTCCAGAATCGCTTTGATGCAGTCGACGCCTTGCTTCTTCAACTCGTCGACTTGCTGCCTGGCTTGGTCGGCTGAACTCGGAAGCCGCGTGAATTGTTTTTCGATATTCGCGCGAGCGTTGGCTGGAAGGTCCTTGAAATACTCGGTGCCGTGTCCGCCCGGCGTTGTGAACAGCGGGCCGCAGGTGGATAACTCCGCTCCTAGAACCTCGCCGCCATTGACCGTGGAGCGCATCTTGAGCACGCTGTCCAATCCGTCGCCCACGCTTCGAACCGCGGTCACGCCGCTGTAGAGGTATGCCGCCAGCTCGCGCAACATGGTTTTCTCAGGGTCACTCTTGCTCGAATCGGGATAGAAGCCGCCGGGCGCACCCAGATGAACATGCACGTCAATCAGGCCGGGAAGAATCGTTTTGCCTTCGGCCTCGACCACTTCCGCGTTCACCGACTTCGGGTCGGGCCCGGCTCCTTCATAGACCTGAGCGATCTTGCCGGCACGAACCAGGACGGTTCCGGTTTCGATGACTTTGCCGTTTCCGACGAAGATGCGCGCCCCGCGAATCAGATACGTGTCGCCGCGAGCCAGTTGCCGGTCGAGAACCTTGGTCTTCGCGATGCCGCTACGCGTGTGCATCTGCCAACCGCCCAGCAAAAGGAACGGAGTCAGGACCGCCAACAGCCACAACTTTGCAGACGCGCGAATTTTCTCTTCCTTTTCCCAGCGAAATAGCTTGTATCCGATGAAGAGCCCGACGACCGTGGTCAGCAGAAGCGCCAGCATGGGCTGAAGGTTCGCCCCGATGCCTTCTTTCCGCAAAAGCATGCCCCGAATGCCGGTCACCATGTAGGTGGCAGGAACGAACTGCGTGATGGTCAGCAGCCACGGCGGAAACATGGCGAGCGGAAAGGTCGCGCCGCTCAGGAATAACATGGGGAGGTAGATCAACTGCACGACCAGTTGGCTTTCCTGCATCGAATTGACGACGGAAGCGATGATTAATCCGATGGCGCGAAAGCCGGCGACGGCAACGGTAATGAAGAGCAGAACCGAGGCCATCGACTGAGGCCACGGCATTCCGTACAGAAAATGCGCCAGGGTGAAAATCAAAATCACGTTGGGCATGTACAGAATCCAACCGGTCACGACCGAAGCCACCAGCAGGGGCGCCGGCGTGATGGGCGTAACCTTGTAGCGGCGCAGGATGTTGGCCTCGCGTTCCTGCACCGCGCGAATGCCTGCTCCGAATAGACCGTTGCCGAGAATCCCGATGATGAGAACCATCGAGATGACGGTTGTCATGGCCGCACCGCGCTCGGCGTGCATCGCCTGTCCGAAGATGAAAAAGAAAATCAGCGGGAAGAGGTAGTTGAAGAAGATGACCGACTTCTGCCGCAGAGCCAGCTTCAGGTCGAGCGCGATCAGAGCCTTGTAGCTTTTCATTGGCGCAGGCTCTTTCCGGTCAGCTCGATAAACACATCTTCGAGGCTCGGCTGTTTCAGATGAACATCGGTCAGTTCGAGACCTTGCTGGTCAATCCACTTCACCAGATCGACGAGCGTGGCGGCTGGCCGTCGCGAGTGCACCGTCAGCGTATGGCCTGTGGAATCGAGAATGCTCTCAGTCGCTTCGGCCCACGTGGGGCGCGGCTCCGGCAACGGCGTTGCGCAGGTGACGACAATGCTCGAAGCGTTACGGCTCTGTTGTTGCAGGCGGCGCGGCGTATCGAGCGCGACGATGCGGCCCGAATCGACGATCGCCACGCGGTCACACAACCGCTCTGCTTCTTCGATGTAATGCGTGGTGAGTAGAATCGTGCGCTGCTCGCGCTTCAACTCTTCCAGCAAAATGTGAATCTCCGCCCGGACCTGCGGGTCGAGTCCGGTGGTGGGCTCATCGAGGAAGATGAGCTGCGGATCGTTCACCAGCGCCAGAGCCAGAGCCAGCCGCTGTTTCTGTCCTCCCGACAAGGTGCCATAGAAGGCGTTGCGCTTTTCTTCGAGCTGCAACCGCTTCAGCAGTTGGTCCAGGTTCACGTTGCGGGTATAGAAACTTGCGAATACTTCCATCGCTTCATGGACGCGTATTTTGTCGGGAAGATTCGTGGCCTGCAGGCAAACACCGATGCGGTCCTTGAGTCGCTGGCGCTGCTTGTCGGGATCGAACCCGAGAACGGCGACTTGGCCGCCGGTGCGAGGACGCAGACCTTCGAGAATCTCCACCGTCGTCGTCTTGCCCGCGCCGTTCGGTCCGAGTAATCCGAACACCTCTCCGGGCTGAATTTCGAAGTCGATTCCCCTGACGGCTTCGACCTCGCCGTACGACTTCTTGAGGCCTTGCACGGAAATCGCTGGCGAAGTTGCGCTCATAGAGAGACCGATAGGCTAATTGAGATCGAAGCTGATAGTCAAAACGCTGCGGCAACGGGGGTGCGATGCTACATCCCCAGCAGATTGCTCTGCAGCTTGGCGTAGCCATGCTCGCGCGCCCAGAGGTCGAGAAGAGCGGAGGCCAAGTCGTTCTTCATTCACATTTACCTCACCACATTTTGGCGAACCCGGAACGTTTCAGGCCATGATCCGTGGCGCGGTCAGTGAAGCCTGGGCATGGACGTTCCATCCTGCCTGGTACAAGCAGGTCACGGGACGCGATCCTGTGAAAGCCTGTGAGGAAGCACGCCAGCGCGGCGAGTTTCAAGGCAAGTAGTTCACAAGACAGGGTCGACGTCATCCCCGCACCCGCCGGACTAATCTTTACAATGGATATTTTGCGTTGGACTATCTGGCAGTCGCTGCCTCAAAGTAGTTGGGCATCTTCTGCCACGTCGCAGAAGACCAACCAAACTGCTTGCAGTTTGGTTTCTCCCCGCGAATGAGTTTCCCGTGGTTGACCTCGTCGTCTGCTTGAAGGCCTGTACAGGCAACTAAGAAACAGGTTGTTTGAAAATCCTATATAGAGGATGAGGGGGAGAATTGTCCGATAAAAAAGCCGTGGTAAGCCTGCGAACTGTCGCCGAACGAGTGGGACTTGCGCCCTGTTCGGTTTCCGCCATCTTGAACAATACGCCCGCATCCGGGGCGATCCCGCAGCGGACCAAAGAGCGCGTCTTCCGCGCCGTCGCCGAGTTGAACTATCGTCCGAATCTATGGGCTCGATCTCTGCGGACGAGACGCACTCGCCTGGTTGCCGCCATCACCTCTGATATTGGCCGGGCTCCTGTCGCCCGCGTGGTGGCCGGCGTGCAGAATCTGTTGCACCGGCGTGGCTATCTGCTCGCGCTCGGAACTTTCGATTGCGCCTCCGAATGGAACACGATTCCCATTCAGCTCCAGCAACGAGGCATTGAGGGTGTGATTGCGATTGATTCCATTCTGCCGCAGGAACTGGAACTGCCCGTAGCGTCCGTGGACCTCGAATATATGACGCTTCTGGAGCCGTTGGCCGATGACACGCAAACCTGGCTTTCGGAATTGGGCGAATCCGCCGCGGAGACTGTCCTTCGTCAGATTGAGAAGGATTCCACTCCTCGCAGAATGAAGGTCGTTCCCAAACTTCCGAGCGCATACTTCGACCTACCCAGTACTCGTATGGGAGCGGAAGTGGACGCTCGCGAGAGCGCGTGATGTACCGCCGTCGTCCTGGCGGCTGTCGCGGGGACGTCTCGTCCCCGCATGCGCTGGCAGAATGCCTGTGCATCAGTTTGTGAGTGGATGGCGAGGGATCTGGAGGTTTCTTCCTCTCAGGCGCCGGCGCTGTTTTGCTATCCCACAGAGGCGCCGGCCCGGAATTTGTTGCCCTCTTCCGCCACATCCAGGCGCACCTCGCAGAGTTCCCCGATCAGGCTTCCCGCCCAGCGATAGACATTGTTCTCGCGCACCAGCTTCCGCATGCGCTGCATGCGCAACTGCTTTTCTTCGGGCTGCATCTCCAGGGCGGCTCGAATCGCCTCTGCGGTCTGATCGATGTCATAGGGATTGACCTGAAGCGCGTCGCGCAATTCGCGGGCTGCGCCCGTAAAGCAGCTGAGGATGAGCACACCGCGCTCGTCGTGTCTCGTGGCCACAAATTCCTTCGCCACCAGGTTCATGCCATCGTGCAACGAGGTCACCAGGCACAAGTCCGCGGCGCGGTAATACGTCTCAATCTCCTTGTGACTGTGTTGCCGGTTCAGCAGCACGATCGGCTTCCATTGATCGGCCTGGAATCGCCAGTTGATGCGGTCCGCCTCCGCCTCCACCTCAGCCTGCAAGTCGTGATAACGCTTGATGTGGGTGCGGCTGGGAGCGCCAATCTGAACGAACGTGAATACGCCCTGATAGCGAGGATATTTTTCCAGAAAGCGCTCGATGGCCAGAAAGCGTTCCAGAATCCCCTTCGTATAGTCCATCCGGTCGACGCCTACGCCCATCAGAGCGGCCTCGACACCCAGGCCTTTTAAGATTGCCGCACGTTCCTCATACGCCGATTCGCGTTGGGGATCGGCATGCACATCCGCGAATTCCACGCTGATGGGGTAAGGCCGCACGCTGGTGTGATGCTCCAGGCGCTGCACCGAGAAGTGTTCCCAATCGATGCGCGACTCGACAATCCGGTCGACGGTTTGCAGAAAGTTGGTGCAATGCGCCTGAATGTGGAATCCGAGAAGGTCGGCGCCCAGCAACCCATCCACCAGTTCGCGCTGCCAGGGGCAGATTCCGAAAGCCTCCGGATTCGGCCAAGGAATATGCCAGAAAATGGCCACGCGCGCGTCGGGCCGGCTCTGTTTGATCATTCTCGGCAACAGCGCAAAGTGATAGTCCTGCACCAGCACGACCGGCCGGCTGACGTTCTCCATCTCCTCCAGCAGCGCGTCCGCGAACTTTCGGTTCACTTCCTGATAATGCTTCCAGTCGCTGGCGCGGAACAGCGGTCGCGTATGCGCGATGTGGCACAGAGGCCACAGCCCCTCATTGGCAAACCCGTAGTAATACCCTTGCTCTTCTTCCTTGGTCAGCCAGACTCGCCGCAGGACGTATCGCGGATCGTCCGGTGGAACGAGCAGCCGGTCATGCGCGTCCACCATTTCCATATCGGCGTCGCCGGATCCGTGCGCGACCCAGGTCCCATCGCAAGCACGCAGCACCGGCTCCAGCGCGGTCACCAGGCCGCTGGCCGGCACGTTCACTTCGATCGATTTGCCCCGCCGGACGTGCGTGTAGGGTTCGCGGTTCGAGACCACGAAAAGTCTGCCTTCCTGCAGCCGGGCGCGAACATGCACCGCGAGCCGGTCAGCGGTCCACATCGACTCTCCGGTCTCACGCAGTCGAGCTTCCAACTCGGCGGCCGAGCGCGCGGTGTTCAGACTCTCCGCAAACGTGGCTACTTCCCGTGCCAGTGGACGAAACATCTCCAGGTCTGGAACTTTGATCCGCACCACTCCCCGCCCAGTGCGCAAGGCCTTCATCCAGTGAGCTGTCCGCGCGATCGGTCCGGCGATGCTCCAGCGCACGATCAGCAGCGTGATCAGCACGATGAGAACCACATGGGCCAGCGCGCTCAGAAAGGTCTCGCGCCAAATCCTCAAGCTCTCTGACCGGATGTATCCTGTGTCGTGAACGATCGCCAAACTGCCCAGCAGTTCATCTCCGCGATGCAGCGGCAAGGCATAAATGTGGATCGAGGCGATGCCCATCCGCAGGAAGGCATCTGTATCGTGATTCTGCTGGATCGATTGGAGTACGATCTCGGGCGCACTCGCCATCAACGGCTGAAGCGTCGTAGTAACCGCGATCGGATGCCCCTGCGGATCGTAGACCGCCAACCCGGCCAGATGTTCCCGATTGGCGAACTGCTGAACAGTTCGCTGCAACGTGTGCTGGGCGTCCCGCTCCAGATCGCGTTCCACGTTCCTCGCCAGACTCTCTCCCAACACCTCGGCGCGCCGCTGCAAGTCCTTCCGCAGCGCGCGGTTCTGCACCAAAACCTGGTAGTAGGACGTGCTCAGCGATACTAGAGTGATCCCAATAATGAGCGAGACGATAAGGCGGGCGCTTAGCAATCGCATCTGACACGTCCTCCGGCCCGCAATTCAGCGGGCGGTTCTCCCCCAGGTTCAATTTACAGACCGGGAACAAGCGACACTAGCTCTGCGACTCGACCACCGGGACAGAACGCCTGAAGCTTTCGCGGCGCGGTCCCGAAACCGCGTCACCAGACGAAGACGCAAGACCAAGCGCTAAACGAGGGCGGTTCCCGCGGCCAACGACTCGAAAGGTCGCAAACCTTCGCGTCCGTTCGCTTCGCCAGCCAAGCAACCAGCATCTTTCTGAGGACGGAAACGTCAAAAAGGTTGCACAGGACGTGCCAAAACCTAAGCTCTTGGTTTTAAGCCGATTGGCTCGCGGCCCGACTTCGAAGGGGAATGTAATTCTTTCCCTCGGGCAGGCCACTCTGCCCTCACCCCGCGATCAGAGGGATGAACTTCCGAATTACTTCCACGTTAAGGTCGTGAGCGAGTCTGCCGCCAGCGCAAGCTCCGCCGACTTGTCTGCCTGTTTCAGCGTCGCTGTTCTCGCCGGCCCGGAGTTCGCCACGACGAGCACCTTCCGCCCATCCGGATTCTCGAATCCGACCTGGTCCACACCTTCCAGCTTGCACGTGGACTCAAACCGCTTGGCTCCCCGCCGCACATTGCGCGAGAAATGCGCGAACGCCCAATACTGCCCGCTGCGCGTGATCTCCTTCGTCTGCGAATGGATCGTCACCATCCCGCCGCACGGAAACGGCCCAATGTTCGGCCGCCCTTTTTCATCGAGCGCCAGATTCCATCCGCTCAGCGCCTGGCACCAGTGGCGGATCGCCTGCGTGAACGTCTGCCCCCACTTCGTCCAGTCCGTCAAATAGTCGGGCTGGGTATAGTCGGGACCACCTTCCGTCCAATACAGTTGCGCATCGGGATGCGCTTCGTGCACCTTGTCCATCATGTCGGGCGTGCCGACGTATCCGTGAAATGCGACGGCATTGCAGTACTTGCGCAGGCCCTCTTCGTCGAGCTCGCAAATCGCGCGCCCCCATAAGTTGTAGTTGTGATCGAGAATCCAGATCTTGGTCGAGAGACCATTTTGCTGCAGCGCCGGACCCAGGTGGTTCTTGACGAATCCGATCTCGTACTCCTGCGGCCACGAGCACGCGGGCATTCTGCCATCCTGATCGGTGTCGACTTCGTTCTGTACTGTGACCGCCTGCACCGGCACGCCTTCCGCGGCATAGGCCTGCAAGAACTTCACAAAATATTGCGCATACGGACCGAAGTAGTGCTGCCGCATCGATCCGCCCAGCATCGATCCGCCGGCCTTCATCCATCCCGGAGGGCTCCACGGCGACGAGAACAGAAACAAATCCGGATTCGCCTTCCGCGCCGCCCGCAGCATAGGCAGAACATAAGCCTGATCGTGCGCGATCGAAAATCGTTTCATCTCCGGGTCCGGCTCGCCTTCGTCGTAGCTGAACATTTCGGTGGAATAGTCGCTCGACCCGATACAGGTACGGCAAACGCTAAGCCCCATCTCCGACGGATGAAACATCTCATGAAACAACTCGTCGCGAGCCGGCGCTGGAAGCTGGTTAAGCGTATAGCAGGCCGCATCGGTGAAAGCCGCGCCAAACCCAAGCATCTCCTGAAACTTCTTGCTTGGGTCGAGCACAATTGCGTTCTCCCCCGCGGCGCTGGCGGTTCGCCACGTCAGACTTTCCGCCGCAGCGTAACGAAGTTTGCCGCTGGTCACGCGCACCGCGATGTCGCCTTGGGGCGCTACCGCAGAAGTTGCCAAGGCGGACGCCAAGTCCGCCGTCGCGCTCGCCGTCAATCCGGCGGCTGATAATTTCAGAAAAGTTCGTCTGGTCTGTTCACTCGACACGGAGTTCTCCTGGCACGAATGAGTTCGATGTGAGTATAGTGCGAAAGACGGATCAGTTCACCGGAGTGGTTGTAGTCTGAATCTTGGACTCTTTTGAGGACGTCATCCCGATCCCGGCGCAGTTCAGCCGGGTGAGGGATCTTGCGTGGGGCTTCGTCGCCCGCCGCAGTCTGCTCGCAAGATCCTTCACTCCGCCTGGAGAACGGCTCCGTTCAGGATGACGCCTGTGTTGGGAAAGTTGAAACTGCACTGATACCAGACTCACGGGAGGATCGATGACATCCAACTGGCAGCGCGCGGCTTTGTACGGAATGATATTGGTGGGAGTATGTGGCACTGGAACATCTGCGGTCGCGCAGGCCACGGGTGCGCAGGCGGCCGCTCCGGCGTGGAAGCTGGTGTGGAGCGACGAGTTCAACAGCGCCAACGGCTCCGCCGTCGATTCCTCCAAATGGGTCTCCGAAACCGGCGGCGGAGGCTGGGGCAACGACGAGCTTGAGTCCTACACCGCCCGTCTCGAAAACGCGGTCCAGGAGAATGGCAACCTGGTCATCAAAGTCCTGCAGGAAAAATACACCGGCAAGGACGGCGTCGCGAGAGACTACACCTCCGCGCGCCTGAAAACTCTGGGCAGGTTTTCCCAAACCTACGGACGCTTCGAAGCCCGCATGAAGATTCCCCGCAGACAAGGCATCTGGCCCGCCTTCTGGATGCTCGGCGTCGACATCGACAAACCCGGCTGGCCCACCTGCGGCGAAATCGACATCATGGAAAACATCGGCAAAGAGCCCGCGCTGGTTCACGGCACCATCCACGGCCCCGGATATTCCGGCGCAAACGGCATCGGGTCTCCCTTCGCGCTTCCCGCCGACCAGCGCTTTGCCGACGACTTTCACCTCTTCGCCGTCGAGTGGGAACCGAACGCCATCCGCTTCTACGTCGATGACCATCTCTACGCCACCCGCACTCCCGCCGACTTACCCAAAGGAACAAAGTGGGTCTACGACCATCCCTTCTTCCTGCTGCTGAACGTCGCAGTTGGCGGAGGCTGGCCCGGAAACCCGGACGCCACCACCGTCTTCCCGCAAACCATGCTGGTGGATTACGTGCGCGTCTACGAGCGCGCAAGCTCGCAGCATTAACCTTCCCCGGGTGCCCCACGTCTCGCCTTTGAGACGTGGGGCTTTTTTTCGGCGGGTCGTGCCGCTGCCGATCCCGCTATGGCGTCACTTTAAACACCACGCCGCACCCGATGCGGTTGCATTCCAGCCCGCCGCCCTGCATGGTTGTGCCGTAAACATTCCCTGCCGCATCCAGGAGCAGGTCAGTGAACGGCATGCCTCCATCCGGGCCGCAGGTGAATGTGTGCAGGATCGTCTCGTTGCCCTCGGCGTCGATCTTGTAGACGGTGCCGCAGTTGAATTTGCCGCCGTACGGAGTCGCTCCGTAGAGATTGCCCGCCGCGTCGCGCACCAGGTTGTCCCACGGGCCGCTCCCGTCATCATTGCAAGCGAAGCTGTGCAGGATGGTTTCATTGCCCGAGGCATCCAACTTGAATACGGTCCCGCACGAACTGACGGCGCCGCCGCCGGTGGTGGTTCCGTACAGATTGCCGGCCCCATCGGCAATCAAACCTCCGGTGGGCTCGTTTCCGTCGCCCGCGCTGGTGGAGAAATTATGAATCACGGTCTCGTTCCCCTCAGCGTCGAGTTTGAACGCGACCCCACAACCCAGGGATAGGGTGCATGCTCCGCTGCCGCCGGAGTACGTGGTGCCGTAGAGATCCGCGCCGACTTTTAACACGCTCCCGTACGGAACGCCGCCATCGGCTCCTCCTGTGAACTTGTGCAAAATGGTTTCGTGG
>OBLW0100004249.1_pt1 | contig 10938 bp, 10 predicted proteins | sample 1520161 | NCBI WGS metagenome assembly OBLW01 (sample SAMEA3539309, study PRJEB22396) | soil metagenome | biome: tundra; feature: field; material: soil | place: USA | collected 2010-05 | depth 0.15 m
GCAATATGCTGCCGAGCTGGGTTCGGATCGTGTGCGTGGATATCAACCCGGCGGTGGCCACCAAGGTCAGCGACCGCGGCACGGGGCAAGCGGTGGGCGTGGTGGCCGACGTCGGCCTGTTCCTCGACCTGCTCTCGAAGGCTTTGGCATGAAACGCGAATACACGGACGAACACGCGCGGGCCGGGGTGGCCGCTGCGCTGCCGGAGATCGAAACCTGGCCCAATCAATTCGCCGATTACGAAATCGAGATTGTCATGCCGGAGTTCACCTCGGTGTGCCCCAAGACCGGTCTTCCGGATTTCGGCAAAATCGTTTTGCGGTATGTTCCGGCCAAGCGGTGCCTGGAGTTGAAATCTTTCAAGATGTACCTGCTGGCATACCGGGACCTGGGCATCTTCCAGGAGAACATCGTCAACCGGGTGCTGCGCGACGTGGTGAAGGCGGCGAACCCGGTGAGCGCGACGGTGGTCGGCGATTTCGCGCCGCGCGGCGGGTTGAACACCATTGTCACCGCCGCCTGGAGCCGGGCCCGGAGGGGGCCGCGTGGAAAGCGCTGAGTTGATCGCCATTCTGCGCGAAGTGCGCGATCGGGTACGCGCCCGCCACCCCGAGACGTCGGCGGGAGCGCCTGGCATGGCGCTTCCGGATCTGGAGCCGCTGGTGCGCGCACGCGACGCCGCCCTGGCCAAAGTGGCCGCCATCGGCACGGTGAATCCGCGCCAGGGCGGCCCGCTCAATGCGGTGGTCCAGGGCTGGAAGCGGTTGGTGGCGCGCGTGCTGGACTGGCATGTCCGCGAACAGGTGGTCTTCAATCGCAAGGCGATCGACGTGGCCGATGCCGCCATCGAGGCGCTGGCCGCCTCCAATCGGGCGCTGGCGGCGGCGGGCGGCGCCATATCCGAGTTGCAAAGGCAGCTTGCCGACCAGGAGCGGCTTTGCCTACGGGTCGGGACCGAGATGGAGGAGATCGGCTCCGAATTCCGCGCCCATTGGCCGGAGATGAAGGACATCCGCACACACTGGGTGGAGTGGCGTTTGGGATGGGAGCAGAAACTGGCGCAGAACGAAATTCAGTTTCTGCGCAGCGTGGCGGACCTGCAAGGGGCTTTCTCATACCGCGCGGACCTGATGGACGCCAACTACCGTGACGCCCTGCGCGCGCAGCACGCCGACTTCACGGCGGCGCTGGCGCGGGCCAGCGCGGACATCCGGAACCAGCTTCTGGCCGATATGGAGCGAGTCAAGCTCGATTACGAACGGCTCATCCATACCGAATTGCGGATTATCCGGCAGCGGGCCGCGCCGGCGGTTTGGACGCTGCCGGTGGCCGGCGAACCGAAAGACGCCGCGCCGCTCGACTACACGCGCTTCGCGGAGCGCTTCCGCGGACCCGAGGAGCGTGTCAAAGCGGGCCAGCGCTTCTACCTCGGCCGCTTCGCCGGCAAGCGCGAGGTGCTGGACATCGGCTGCGGGCGGGGTGAATTTCTGGAACTGATGCGCGAGGCCGGCATCCCCGCCGTGGGCATCGACCTCAGCGCGGAATGCGTCGCCATGTGCCGAGATAAGGGTCTGGAAGCGCGGGCGGCGGACCTCTTCGCTTACTTGGAAGACCTGCCGGAACAGTCGCTCGATGGCATTTTCTGCGCGCACGTCGTGGAGCATTTGCCGCCCGAGCGGCTGCCCCGCATGATCCAGCTTTGCGCTACGCGCCTGGCGCGCGGCGGCGCGATCGCCATCGAGACCCCCAACCCCGCGTGTCTGGCGATCTTCGCCACCTACTTCTACCTGGATCCGACGCACGTCCGGCCGGTCCCGCGGCCATTACTGGAGTTCTATTTCGCGGAGAACGGCCTGGGCGTCATCGAGTTCCGGAAGCTTTCGCCCGCAGTGAACGAAATGCCCGCGCTGGCGTCGCTGCCGGAAGATTTTCGAGAAGCGTTCTTCGGCGGATTAGATTACGGCCTGATCGGCCGGAAACTGTAGCGCCGTTAGCGCAGGAGGCCGGCTCTCCCCGCGGCATTCAAGAAATCGGAGCGGTGCGGCTCGACTAGCGTGTTCTCGATTTCCGTCAGGATGCTCTGGCCGATGTCGCGGAGAACGATGATGCCGAACGCCGCCAGCACCTCGCCGCCCGTAAACGCGCAGTGCCCGTAAGCCGCGACCGGCAGGTTCGTGCGCTCGAGGAACGAGCCCGCCAACAGCGTCTTTGGCGTATAGAGCGTCTCTTGCCAGTACGGTATGACCGGGTCCAGAGTGGTGTGCAAGGTGATGGTGGGCATCAACAATCTGCCGGACGTTTCGTAGTGCGCCTTGACCGCCGCCAGGGCCGCGGGGACCGCGGTGAAGCGTTCCACCTTGAGATTCAGCAGGATATCGTTGGACGATCCAAGGTAGATGCGGTTGTGGTTGTCGAACGGCTGCCCGCCCAACGTGGCGACTGCGTCGTTGGTGGCGAAAGCGTTGTACCAGAGAGCGCCCAAGATGGTTTCACCGACGGTAGTCGGATCGCTCGTGACCGCGGCGTTCATGACCTTCACCAATTGCGCGGCGGCCGACGGATTGGCTGCCAGAGCAGCGGTGATTTTCGCTTCGTACGCCGTCCAATTGGTCATGACGTCCGGAGGAATGTCGACCGGGCTGGACGGCAGGACGCCCGGGAAAAAGTAGTCGAATACGACGCGAAAGTCGCCGAAGTAATTGATTTGATCCTGGAAACTGCCGATTGGTCCGCATGCCGCGCCGACCGCGTTGTAGACGTGCGGCAACTGCTCGGCGGACAAGGTCGCTACAAGACCGCCCTCCGAAGCGCCGATCAGGTAAACGCGGTTGAGCGGCAACTGCTTCTTCAGGATGTTCTGCACCAGGTCCATGGAATCGGCGACGCCCTGAATGATCGCCAAGCCGTTCTTGCTGTAGCCGGAAGCGGCGAACCCGTACCCAAGCTGGTTGAACGTCGCCGGAAGCGAGATTCCACCGATGGTTAACTGGTCGGCGGGCACTCCAGGCCCCTGATTCGGCGCGACGTACCCATGGGCGAACACCACAAAGTTGCCATTCCAGCAGGTGGTCTCCGGCATCCACACGCCGTAGAGCGCACCGCTCGCCTGGACGCCGGCCGTGAGGTTGCTTTGAGTGCAAGCGGAAAAAGCCGGCAGGACGAACATTCCGAAAACGGCAAAGAACACAAGTAGTCTCGTTGAAACGCGCATGAAGTCTGTTCCTCCAATTCGGCCAAGATATGGCCGGAAAACGACTATACCGCAAGAAGCGCGCGGCACGGGCGCATGCGGCGCCGGAAAATGTGAAGGAACTTACAATCTACTCCTGGGAGAAGCCGGTCGAAATGCGAAAGGCCTCCACGTTGTGGCCGTCCTTCTTGGTCCCGCGCGCCCCGAGACGCTGCTTCATGGATGCGAGCGTCTGGGGATCCCAATCCGGGCGATACTTGCGAATCGCCGGCTCCCACTGGCTGACGTGCGCCAGCGAAGCGTCCACCTTGAGGCTCGCGACGTCGTCGATATTCACCCAATAGTTGGCTTCCTTCGGCGACACGTAGTAATACACCTCGCGCGGCACGTGCCAGGGCTGCAAGCCGTCGTGCAACAGTTGATTGGGGAAATACAGGTGCCATTCGGCGGCGCGGATGGCGTCCATGGTGTTATTCGCCGCCATGCGGTGGTCGGTCTTGTGCCAGCGGACAAACTCCGATCCGGGGTCGATGGAAAGAACCACGTCCGGGCGGTAGGTGCGAATGATTTTCGTCACCTCTTCGACCAGGTCCATAGGGTTGGCGTATTCGAGCATCCCGTCATGAAACTGCAGCCAGTGGATATTCTGCTTGGGGATGCCGATAATGCGGCAGGCTTCCTCTTCCTCGGCTTTGCGAATCTGCGCGAGGCGTCCGCTGGTCATGGCCAGGTCGTAGGAGCCCTTATCGTCGTTGGTGTAGATGACGATGTGAATATTGTTGTTGCCTTTAGCCAGCAGCGCCAGAGTGCCGGCGCAGCAGAATGTGTCGTCGTCGGGGTGTGGCGTGAACAGCAGGATCGTCTTGCCCGTCGTCTTCTCCAGTTGGAAAGACTGGGCGCCGGCCCCAGCCGCCGAAAGCAGCAAAAGCGCAGGCACGAGGATCGGCGCAAACCGCGCAGGTCTTCCGAGTCTCATGGACAACCTCCTTTGGAAATCACGCGATCAGTGGTTCCACCAGGCAGCCTCCAGCACGGGCCGCTGCCCGCCGAGATCCGCCGTGGCGAAGCGGACCGTCAACTGTTTGGTCTCACGCGGCATCAGGATCACGTAGTTGTCGTCCCAATAAGCGGGCGTGATCTCATCGCCGCCGTTACCTTTTCTCACGCGCGCATGCGCCAGGAACGCGATGGTGTCGGCGGGATTGGAGAGTTCGATGTGGCCAACCGTCTCCGAGCCTTGCGCCTCGAAGCGCCCGCGCGCCTGGACGTTCACCGGTTTGAGCTGCTCGAGCGAAGTGAAATCGGCGAGCGACTTGGTGTTCGCCTGGAATTGTCCTCTCCCCTCGACCGGCCTGCCCGGCACGTCGGGAACCGTCGAGAGCCAGTACCGGTTCTCCGACAGCAGTTTGCCCGACGCGTCCCGCAGATCGAGAAGCACGAAGAAAGCTTTGGTGATGTCATCCGGCCACGCAAGGGCGAGCGCGCTGGTCTTTCCATCCGGCCCGACATCCACGGTTGCGCTCTTTTGCAGGCGCTCGCGCGCATTCAGGTCGATGACGCGGGCGGAAACTTTCAGCCCCTTGTAGGCGGACGACCGGGTGTTCACCACCCACACCGAACGATCGTCGTATGAGTATTGGACGTGCAGCGGCTCGCAGGCCTTCTTCGCGCCGTAGTAGGCGCCGCCCGCCATGAGATACCAGTCGATGTACTGCCAGGTGGGCGAAGCGGGCCATGCGGCGTCGTACTTCCAGGCGGTGATGCCCGTGGCGGAGTACTTGTTGCGGCCGTAGGCCTCGTACATGCCCCGCGCACTCTCATAGTTCAGGGCCTGCCCCTTGAGGCAGAAGTCTTCGATGCCGGAAGCCTTTCCGTAGCGGGCCTCGAGCGCCTTCACCATCGCATCGAAATAGACGCCGCCCTGGGCGACGGTATGAAACGACCATGCGGCGGAAAAAGGCGGCCAGAGATCTTCCTTCGGCATCATGCGGCGCATGCTTTCATAGGGCGAGACGACGCCTCCGATTCCGCCCGACTGCGCAAATCCCCAAGCGCCGTCATTTTTGTTCACGTAATAATTGGCCGGCGTTGCGTAGGTCCATAGCTCGCGCGTTCCGGTGCGGGTTCCTCCGGTTTTGAAACGATCCTCGACATTGAAGGCGCCGGAGTGAGGCTGATAGGTACGGTCCGGAATCAGCGTGGTGAGCAATTCCTGGTAGGCTTTTTCCAGCGTTGGGGTGGGAAATGTCTCGTCGTGGCCGAGGAAATGAACCAGGCTCGGGTGGTTCCTGATCCGCAGCATCATATCCTTTACATTGGCTACAGCCAGCGCTTCGTCGGGAATGCTGCGGCCGAAGATCTGCTGCGTCACCATGATTCCGTAGCGGTCGCACAAGTCGTAGAACTCGTCCGTTTCGCGAATGGAGAAGCCCTCCGAGCGCAGCATGTTCAGATCCGCTTCCTTGGCGTAGCGGACCAGCGCCTCGTACCGCCTCGTCGTCAGGTGCAGCATCATGTCGGAAGTCATCCAGGCTCCGCCGCGGATGAGAACACGCCTGCCGTTCATCCAATACTCGCGCCAGCCCTCGTCGTTCAACTTGGTCGTCGCTTCGCGAATCCCGAAGTGGAGGGACTGAGAGTCGGACACCGCGCCGCCCGTACGGAACGTCAGCGACGCCGAATACAGCTCGGGATTCCCCAAGCCGACCGGCCACCACACGCGTGGGTGAGCGATCTTCAGTTGCGGGAATCGATCGGGGCTGAAGGTAACCACGCGCCTCTCGCGCGGCTGCAAGGTCACCGGCTGCGTGAAGCGGATCGACTCGATCTCGCCAGCGAGATCGCCCGTCAGGACGCGATCTTCCTCGTTCCCGACCTCGACCGAAACCGTCACGGCGGCCGAGGCAAACGAAGGCACGTCGAGCTTGCTTCTAATATAGGGATCGTGCAGCGACGCCGGCCCGGTGGCGCCGATGTAGACATCCCTCCAAATGCCCATATCCAGGTCGGGAGGCTGCGGGTTGTGGTCGTCCCAGCCGATGGTGGCCTCGATCTGTTTGACATTGAAGGACCGCTCCGGTCCCTGGCCGGGGGCGATAATCTCAATCGCCAGCACGTTGGGGCCGCTCAGGTTGAGTTGCCCATCGACAGGAAACACGAAGCGCCGAAACGCGCCGATGCAGGTCTTGCGGTCCGCGACGAGCTTCCCGTTGAGCCAGACGTTGGCCTCGTAGTTGATGCCGTCGAGGTGCAGCGTCAAGTGCTTCCCTCGAAATTCGGCCGGGAGGGTGAATTCCCTGCGGAACCACCAGGAACTTCGAAACGGACTGCCGGGGGGCATCGCGAGCCATCGACCTTCTCTATAGCCGACCACCGACTTCAAATTCAGGCCGAAATACGGGTCGGGGTAGACCTTGTTGTCGACGAGGGCGCTGAGGACGGTGGTCGGAACGCTCGCCTTGTACCAGCCCGCCGGCTGAAAATCGCGGCTGGAGAGGGTCGCGCCAGGCTCTTTGACCGTGCTGCTGGATTGGAGGAGCCAGTTGTCGTGAAGCCGGAAAACACGGCTGTTCTGCGCGGCGGCGGCGGCCGCAAAAAGAACCAGCAAACCGATCGATCTTGCGCTTCGATGCCTCATAAGATTAACCGGGATTTCCATTATGTCCCCCGGAGTCTACTGAGCATATCACAAGGCGGGTTTGACCTCCGAAACGCCGTTTCATCACGTATTACTGGTGCAGGCACGTGGTGGGGCGGACCCCAGTAGGCGTTAACCTAAGACCAAAAGGCGTTCGGGGAGGTTGCTTCGGAATCCCCATCCCAGCGGCGGTCGAAGTTCGTCATTGAATCAGGCGCACAGAAGGGTGTCCGACCTTCCCGGCCCGGAAAAGCCGCCGGTCGGCGGTAAGAACCGGACAATCGTGTTCCAGCGCAAGGGCGAGGTAAACGCAATCCCACAAGGACAGTTGGTGTTGCAGGGACAGATCGAGCGCGCGGGGCAACTGCGGGCGCGTGTCGAATAGGCGGGGCGCACATTTCGCCATCAACCGGAAGGCCGCGTGAGCCTGTTCGGCCGAAATCTCTTTCCGGCGGTGGCGTTTCGCTACCAGACTGGCGAATTCCGCCAGGAGAAGATCGGGAGCGATCAGCAGAACCTCTCCCGCGGCGTACCGCTCGAACAATCCAAGGGCGGGCGCCCGGTCCGGTTCGGGTAGCACCCATTTTGCGGCGACGCTGCAGTCCAGAACGAATTCCTCCGGCATGCGCTATCGCTCCCGGTCCGCGCGAATCAGAGGCGCACTGTCGTCCACTGGCGGCAGGGACGCCGCAAACCGGTCCAGTTCCTTCCGTAGATTGCTCAGTTGCCGCCGCCGCTCCGCCTCGGCGGCCTCCGTTTCCAGCGCCTGAACGATCTCGGAATTGAGGCTCCGCCTGTTCCTTTTCGCCTCTCGCTTCATTACCCGGTAGATCGGTTCCGGAATATTCTTGACAGTGATGTTCATGGCACCATTTTGGAACCATTCGCTCTCTCTCCGCAACCGGAGACTCAGCGCTTGAAAACCAGGTCGCCGAAATCGGGCAGCAGGGCGTACTTGTTCCCCCAGGTGGTGTACATGATCCCGGTGGCGCCGGGGGCCTGGTCGAGGGCTTCCAGCCAGCCCTTGGGGTTGTCCAGGTTGTCCGCGTCGTAGTAGGCGCCGGCCAGCGTCTCGAATCCGAGGCCGGAGAAGTGCGCCAGGCTGGCCTGGCGTTTCTCGTAATACCAGCAGACCATCTTGAGGTCCTTCGGGACGTAGTTCCAGGAGCCGTTGAGATCGCCTTCCACCAGGTAGTACTTGTCGCGCGCGTTGTGGTTCGGGTCGTACATGTCGGACCAAACGTAGATCTCCGCTTTCGGATCGACCGCGCGGATGGCGTTGAACTGCCGCGTGGTGGCCGCGCCCAGCAGTTGAGCGGCGCTGAGCCCGCGGCGCTTGCAGGCCTCGCAAGAGTTGGCCATGCGCACCTCGTCCATGGTCATCATGTACTTGCGCGGCGCCAGCAGATCGTGGATCAGGCGCGCCTGCTTATCCCAGATTGCCCACGCCTTGGGCTCGGACAGGCACACCGGAACCTCGCTGCGGTAGATGGTGGTCCCGTGGTAGTAGCTGACGCGCAGACGGGCGCCGTCCTCGATCTTCCCGCCCGGCAGGATGCGGATGGCAGGCCCTTCGTGGTCCCAGCGGAAGTTGAGCTCGGCATCGGCGATGGGCGCGTAGTCCTTGCCCTCCTGGTAAACGGTCCCGGTCTTCTCGCCGGTCACGGTGACGGGCGTCCCGGGGCGGCGCAGCACGTTGAGCAACCCCACCTCCTCCACCTTGACATCGTCGATCCAGATCTTTCCGGCGCCGCCCTTCGCGCCTTCGAAGACGCCGATATCCAGCTTGACTTTCGCGGCGCTGGAACTATTGAAACCGGAAACGAGCTGGCGCCAATCGGTAGTGCCGCCGAGCCTGGGCTCCCAGGGATGCAGGCTGCGCCGGTCGTCGGTCTGGACGTGGATGCCGCCCAGCACGGAGGGCTTGACGTCCTCGGTCTTGACCCACATGCTGAGCCGGTATTGGCGGTACGGCTTGACGGTAATCTCCTGCGCGATGTGGGCGCTGTCGTTCGATTTGGAGCCGAAGCCTTCCAGGCGCAGGGAAGCCTTGCCGCTATGGAAGACCTCCGTGTCGACGAAGGTCTTCTCGCCCGGAAGATAGCCCGTGGGCTGGCCGCCCTGGAACTCTTCGAAGCCGCCGTTGACGAACGAAGCGGAGTTTTCGGACGCAAACCGGGCTTCCCCGCCCCTGGTCACGAACAGCGCATCCTTGGCCAGGAGCCCTTCGGCGAGGTTCTTATCGTGCGCCAGAAGGCCGCTGCCATAGCCGGTGGAAAAGCCCGCGGGAATCAGTTCCAGGTGGTAACGCTCACAGATGCTCCTGGCTTCCTTGAGCCTGGCGATGTACTCGGGCGGCTGCATGTCAAGCCGGTCGAAACCGCCCTCGAACAGGATGGCGGTGAGATGGTGCTCGGACGCGGTCTGGGCGACCTCGCGGAACCGAGTGAGCGCGCGTTCGCTATCGAGCGAGTTGGCGACGTACACCCACCGCTCCGGGTAGACCTTCTTCTGGCCCCACAGCGCGGCGGAGAGAACCAATAAGATAATGAGTACGCGTGTCTTCACCAACGTTTAGTATAGTGCGCCTATTCGCAGAGCGGGCCGCGGGCGAAGGCCAACTCTTCCACCACGCGGCCGCCGATCAGGTGCTCCTGGATGATCCGCTCGAGGACTTCGGGCGTCGCCGAGTGGTACCAGACGCCTTCGGGATAGACCAGGGCGATGGGACCCTGCTCGCAGATCCGCAGGCAGTTGGCCTTGCTGCGGTAGACGCGATCCATCAGGCCCAACTCCGCTAGCCGGCGCTTGAGATAGTCCCACGATTCCAGGCCGGCTTCCTTGGAACAGCACTGGGGCTTGGTCTGATCGCAGCACAGGAAGATGTGCCGCCGGATTCCCGGGATGCTCCGCCCGGCGGCAATCTGCGTCAATCGTTCGAGGTCAGCCACGAAGATCACCTAAGAAGGCAGACGGGCCCACGGAAAGCGTGGGCGCCCCGGTCCGCCCCACTAGAATTGCACCTTGGGGGCGGTGCGGGCGCCCGGCTCAGTCTTGAAGTAAGCGTCGTTGCGCGTGAAACCCGACGTGGACGCCACGATGTTGTTGGGGAACATCTCGATGGAAGCGTTGTAGGTCTGCAGCGCCTCGTTGTACTTGCGCCGTTCCACGGCGATGCGGTTCTCCGTGCCGGCGATTTCGTCCTGGAGCTGGAGGAAATTCTGGTTGGAGCGCAGTTGCGGATAGTTTTCGGAAATCACCAGCAGGCGGGAGAGGGCGCTGGAGAGCTGGTCGTTGGCCTGGATCTTTTCTTGCGGCGTACGCCCGCCGATGAGGGCCGCGCGTGCGTCGGCGATGTCCTTGAACACCTCGGTTTCGTGCGATGCGATTCCTTTCACGGTGGCAACCAGGTTGGGGATGAGATCCGCGCGCCGTTGCAGCGAGGTTTCCACGTCGGCCCATTGCCCGTCGATGGCATTGCGCTGCTGCACCAGGTTGTTCCTGATGCCCACATACTGGCCCCCGGCGATCAACGCCAGCAGGACGATGCCCCCGATTACAATCCAAGCGATCTTCACATGTGGCATGCTATTTCTCCAGACGGTCCACCGCGTCGATGGCGGCGGAGATTCCTTGCAGATACGGCGCCAGCAGGGCCGCCGCGTCGGCCTCGCGCGGTTTGAGGCGCTCCTCACGGACGTCCAGCAGCTTCTCGAATGGAAGCGGGTCGAAGCCGAAGCGTTCGGCGGCGCGTTGGATAATCTCGCGCTTGCGCAGCGGCGCCTGTTCCCCATGCAAAATCAATGCGTGCCGGAAAAGGACGCAGAAGGTGGACAACGAATCGAGCATCAGGCGGCGCAGCAGGTTGGCGTCGGAGAGCATGCCCCCAGCCTTTTGGCGCAGGCGCAGCAGCTTGGCTCGCAGGTCGTGCTCCACCTGGGCGCGGTAGAAGCAGTTGTCCACCTCCAGGTCTGAAACCACATCCTTACCGTAGAGCAGCACGTGCTGCCGCTTGATGTCGTTGAACTCGATGGCGAAGCAATCGGTGGAGGTGAGCACCTCGTGTTCGGTGAGCAGCAGCGGCGCGGGGCTGCCCTGCTCCCGCCACCAG
>OBLW0100004250.1_pt1 | contig 10937 bp, 14 predicted proteins | sample 1520161 | NCBI WGS metagenome assembly OBLW01 (sample SAMEA3539309, study PRJEB22396) | soil metagenome | biome: tundra; feature: field; material: soil | place: USA | collected 2010-05 | depth 0.15 m
GGCGTTTTGCTGTCCAAATTGGCTTTTCGAAAAACCTAATTTGGACAGGTGTGGTGCGGCACCAACCCGGTTTCTACCCGGAATACTCTTCCCGCAGCCGCTGCTCACAGGGCCCAACGCTCTCGACGGAGAACCTAAAGGTGTATCGGTGCATAATCTGCCATTGCGAGTGCAAAGTCCGTATCTGAGGGGCAAGGCGTTCTGCGGTCTACGCTCGACGACGAGGCGCCGGAGACCGACCGACTGCCCGGTCGTCAAGGTTACGGCCGTCCGAGCCATTTGAGGAAAAAATGCCGGTCCAGAGAGGAACGGCCCGTCTCGTGCATCCCGAGACGGGAGTTGAGTACGCTTTCCCCCCCGGGGCACACCGAAAAGCCGTTGAGCAGCTCGAACTTGCGGCACAGGCCCATCGTGACGCTGCCGAACACGACAAAAAGAGGATTGTACTGTGGCAAACTGACACTCAGAGCGAGCGCTGGCTGGAAAACTCGGATCACGCTTACAAGCTTGCACAGGAAGCACCGAGACTCTGTGAATGAACATGGCATCGCGATCTTTGGGCACGAGGGCATCGCAGCGCTGGCTTATACGATATGGCAAGCCAGAGGCTGTCCGGAGGGATCACCGGAAGAAGACTGGTTCCATGCCACCCAAGAATTGGGGGCCCGCGAGCTGCTGTAGGGAGATCCGATTTATAGTGCGGCATGAGCCGCCAGAAACTCTTTATTGTGCTGCCTTGGACTGCGCCTATCCGAAGGGTGATATGCAAAGCACTGGAACGCGAGCGATATTGTGTTCTGGATGCAGGCGACATAGGTAAAGCTGTCGAGCGGATCAAGGAATGTATGCCCGATCTGCTGATGGTCCGCCACTATACGGAGACCATGTCGGGCCATGAAGCCGCGAAATACTTGCGCAGTATGTGCCCCGGAGTTCCCGTGCTCATAGTGGGCGGCATTCTCGACGATGATGAGCTCACAAACCGGGAGTTCCTTCAGCGGTTCGAGGTCTTTCCAAAGCCGTTTAAGGCGGCCGAACTGCTCGATAAAGTGAAGGATGTGCTGCCTAAAGGCTAAACGCGAAATTTCGCGGTGGCTTGACGGCGGCACAGTCGAGCGCTTCATGAGCTATTCCCGCGTCTGCAACATTACCGTGGAATCTCGCCTACCCTCCGGAGAAATGGCGCCATCGTCAGTCCTTGAGCGAAGACTGAAAACGCGACGACGGCGAAGCTAATGGTTACGATCTTCTCGCGTTGTGGGACTTCGGGCGGTAGTCCAAGGGCCAAGGCAAGCGCCATCTGCCCCTCGCAAGCCGCCCCAAGACAGTATGTGCTGGTTCAGTGAAGTTCCTCTCAACCCGCAACGATTCGGTTGTCTCGCCGGATGGCTGGATGGCGGCTTGGTCGAAACCCTTCAAGAGTAAGACGCGCCGACGCTGGTTCTACTGACCTAGCCTCGCCAGAACCAGTGCCAGCGGGCCATCGCTATCTGGTGCCAACCTGCAGTCTTTCTTGCGAGCCTGCCAGAGTTGCTCGGCAAGATCCAGATTGGACTCGGCAACTTCGCTTTGGCGGGCGACGCCGACATGAGCCTTCAGCGCCTTCCCGGCTTCGTCGAGTAATTCCTGCAATTCCGGCGAGGGATTCCGACCGAGGCATTGACTGATGTCGTCGATGGTAAGCTCGATAAGTTTGAGGCTCCGCTGGAAACGCTCCGGCGGACCGAGGCCACGCATAGTTGGATCAAGCGCAAGCAGTTCGTCGCAGAGGTCGAGATGTTGCCGTGCGGCCCGGTCATCAGGCGCCAACCGCAGCGCAGCCTGGAAGTTCCGCTGTGCCGCGCGATAGTTGCCTTGGGCAAATTCCGCCTCGCCGAAGCCGGCATGTGCTTCCGCATTCGCAGGAGCGTCACGCAGAATCCCGCGAAATACTTCCGCGGCGCGGGCCGGAGATCCGGCAAGGAGGAACAGCCGGCCGATCCGTGTTCGTGTTCTCGGATCGCCGGGAGCCTGCTCCTGCAAGGGAAGCAATTCAGCCAGGAGCTCTTCTTTGGAGTTGTGCTGCGCCAGCAGTTCGACCAATTCGAACCTTACGCGGAGCCGGTTTCCCGCTGGATCCTGGTTCCAACGGCCATCGATGGCGCGATGAAAATAGGAGATGGCTTCCTCGAATCGGCCCTCACCCACCAGCACACGGCCCATCGTCAAACTGGCCAAACCATCCGTGGCGTCGCTCTGCAATAACTCTGCCAAGGTCGTTTCGGCGTCGGCGGTTCTTCCGGCCGCGAACTGCGCTTGCGCGAGTAATCGCCGATAGTCGCGGGTTCCGCGCGCATTCGCAATCGCGTCTTTGATTCGTTCTATCGCCTCCGCATCTTTCCCCCTTTGCATCAAAACGCGCCCTTGTTCAAATTCACGGGCCGCCTCAACCATGGTTTCCGCCCGCTCCGTCCTGGCGAGAAACGTGTCGGCCACAAAGAGTGTTGCGATGGCGACGAGAGTCAACCCCAACGTCTTCAGAAAAGAGCGCCCTGCAAAGGGCTTCATCATGATTCGCCTCGCTCCATCGAGTTGCCCCGTTTCGTCACGCCGTAGGCGTCCAGGATGTCGTCCAGTGCGATAATGCCGATCAACTGCCGCAAGTTCGCCCGGCTGACGACGGGAAGAACATTCAGGCCGCTGGTTCCCATCTGCTCGAGCGCCAGGCTCAAGCTGTGGTCGGGATGAACGTGGGGAATATCCTCGGCGGTGGAGGGACCGGTCTCACGATCTTCGCGGAGAATCTCCGCTACCTTCTGGTTCGACGCTCCGTCGTCTACGGCCTGTTCGAGGTCGTTGCTCCGGACCATTGCCAACAGCCCTCCCGCGTCAGCGATGGGCCAGGCATCGAGCGCGCTGTCCTTCATTTGATGGAGGACCATCGCAATCGTCAGGTCCGGCGATACGGCCGTCGGCACCGGACGCATTGCCTGGCGCACATGCATCCGTTCGGCCTGGGAACGGGATTGCGCGGTGGGCAGGTGTACACCCTCTTGGGCGGAGAGCGCTTCATAGATCGGCTGCCTCTGGAGCTTGTGCGAAATGAAGTACGCGATCAGGTTCGAGATCATCAGCGGCACGATGATCGTATAATCGCGCGTGATCTCGAAAATCATGAACACCGACGTCAGCGGCGTGCGCACAACCCCGGCGAACGCGGTTCCCATGCCGACGAGTGCATACGCGCCAGGGCCCGCCGTGTAGCCTGGGAACAGCTTCTGGGCGACGCCTCCGACCGCCGCGCCCATCATCGCGCCGATGAACAGGCTCGGCCCGAATATACCGCCGGCGTTGCCGGACGCATAGCAAACCGCGGTCGCAACGATCTTGAGCACGGCGAGCAGCACCACGACTTTCAGAACAATGTCGCCGTTCAGCACTTTCTCCACGTGGTTGTAGCCGACCCCTAACACTTCGGGCACGAAGTAGCCGATCAGTCCGACCGTCAGACCGCCTACGACCGGCTGAAACCAAACCGTCCATTTTGGCAAGCGCATGAACCACGCGCGGAGTCCCAGCAGAAGTTTGACGAAGCAAACCGATCCCAGCCCACCTACCACGCCGAGCACGGCGTAGACGCCAAGTTCCCCAGTGTGCACCAACCGATAACCAGCCACGTGGAAGAGAGGATCGTCGCCCAAGACCAGGTGTAAGACCATCCAAGAGGTGGCAGAACTCAACACCACGGAGCCCAGCACGGCGGCGTGCAAATCGCCCATGATCTCTTCGAGCGTGAACAAGACCGCCGCGATCGGAGTATTAAACGCCGCAGCCAGCGCCGCCGCGCAACCTGCCGGGACGAGAGCCTTCACACCTTTCGGATCGAGTCCCAGGTTTCGCGCGATCACCGAGGCGAGTCCCGCGCCCACCTGGACCGACGGCCCTTCCCGACCGAGCGCGATTCCGCTCGCGAGCGAGGCCGAGCAGCAGAAGAATTTCCCCAGTACGGTTCGAAACCGGATCCGTCCGTCGTTGATGAACAGCGCGAACCTTGTCTGCGGGATTCCGCTGCCTCGCGCATATGGGAAATAGCGCCACAGAAGATAGCCCGTGCTGAGCGAACCGAGCGCCGGAATCAGAATCCGCCGCCAGCCCGATCCCCCCGCCGGATACATTCGTGCCGCGAGTCGCCCTGTTAGCAGGATAAAGGCCACTACAACCAGGCCGACCAGGGCGCCGATCACCAGGCTGAACACGAGCGATAGCTGGTCCTCGCTCTGTCGCAGTCCCTCCAGGCTCCGGCTTAGCCTGGCGATCCAGGACGGTCGCCGATTACTATCCATCCTCGGATTCCCTGGAGACCCCGGACCACTTAACTCCTCGTCGCGAATCGCTCATCAATCGTATCCGTGCAGCGAAAGTACCGGCAACTTTAGGCGACCAGCGGGGCGCGCGTCGGCGCCCAAACTCGCCCTGCCGATCTACGATGCTATTCTACTCCGCAAAGCGGAAGACGTGTGCCCGCGAGAGAGATCGAAGCACTAATGAGCCTGCGCCAGCGCCACGATGTGAGCGCGGCGATTCCGCTGCCAGCAGGCTTCATCGTGATCGTCGCCCTTGCCGTAGCTGACCACGTTGAGTTGAGCCGACGGGATGCCGACATCCACAGCGTCCCGGAACTCATCCTCTACACCGTGCGCAAGAACATCATTTCTTGATGGCCTTGCACGACTACAAGCCTATCCGTTGATCGGATCGGCCGAGGGGCGAGCGCGATACGGGCGTGGCGAAGAAGCATTGGAACATTTCGCAGCATTCTACAATAGGCGGTACGGCTCATCGGTGTAATGGGAATCGGAGCCAGCCGGTCAAAACTACAAGGAAATAGGCAAAATACTGTGGACAAGCGCATCCCGTTGGTGATCCGGGAGGTTGCATACAATCTACGCGGCGGATTCCTGGTTCGTCCTCTAATCATCACGCTCACCCTCGGTTGCGTGGGTGCGCTGCTGTCATACCTCGAAGAGTTAGTCCCCGGGTTCTCTGATTTCGTTCCGAAGGTGCTCTTTCCGTCTCATTCCGACCCACAGGTGGCGCAGGTCATTCTGGGGGGCATCGCGGCCTCGATCATGACCGTAGTCTCGATCGTTTTCGCGATACTGCTGATGACACTCACGCTGGCTTCCATGCAGTTTTCCCCGCGCATCATCGTCAGCTTTTCCAGGGATCGCGTGACGCAATGGACGCTGGGGATCTTCCTCGGCACATTTTCCTACTGCATGGCCGCGCTTCCAGCGGCGCACTCGGTCCCGCAACCGTTCGCGCCGGTCGTCACGGTGCTGGGGGCGATGCTGCTGGCGCTAGCCTGCGTCGGCTGGTTGCTGTTCTTCATCCATCACATCTCGCGCGCGATCAGCGTCAACCACATCGTGGACCGGATCGCTTCGGAAACTGAGGTGATGATCGACGACGTGATGCGCTGGTCGCACCGACCGGGCCGCCCGGATGGCGACGATCCGCGACGGGGATACCCCTGGGAAACGACGCTCACCAGCCAGGTCTCCGGCTACATCCGCTTCCTCGACACCCGGCGCTTGGTTGCGGTTGCCAAGTCGTACCATGTCAAAGTCGACGTCTTGCGCCGCGTCGGCCACTTCGTCCCGGCTGGAGTACCGCTGATGAAGCTCTCGAAGGGTGACCGCATACCGGCGGATCGGAGCGAGGAGCTTCTACGAGCATTCGACCTCGGTCCCACCAGGACCCTGCAACAGGACGTGGAATTCGGAGTTTTGCAGATCGTCGACATCGCGCTGAAAGCCATCTCACCCGCCGTCAATGACCCCACCACCGCGATCGGTTCGGTGGACCAGTTGAGCCGCATACTGATCCGGTTTGCGTCGCGTGACACACCGGAGTCGATTCTCTATGATCCGCCTGGGGTCTTTCGCGTTCACGTTCCATGGATTGGCTTTGAGCGGCTTCTGGATTCAGCTTTCGAGCAAATACGGTTGTACTCCAGGTCTGATGTTGCGGTGAGCTTGCGTCTCTTGCGTGCGCTGACTGACATCGCGGTCACTACGCCCGACCCGCTGTTCCATCGAGTTCTCGGTGAGCGCGGCCGACGGATCGTCGATGGTTGTACAGGCTCGCTGGGCGAGGAAGAGCTGAAGCCGCTTCGGGCGAGAGCAGCGGTGCTGGAGAATCTCACTGCTTCGTCTCAGCCGGCCAACGGAGTCTAAGTAGGCCTTGGGCTTCAACCGCGTGGACGTGACCGGAAGATGGCCGCACAATGCCTTTGCCTATCGTAAGTCTCGAACGAAATGAAAACATGGGGCTTGGTCCATCGGGCCAACTTGTCTCCTCACATCGACAAGCTGCGATGTGACATGTTACGGAGCCCAAGACAGCGCCTTTAAACATTATCCCTTCACGTCGGAACCATTGAAACATTTTCCCAGGCGTGTTAGTGCAGGATAATGCCAAGAACAGTGACACGAATTGTCAGCAATTCTGGCAAACGATCATGAGTGACCGTTCAGAATCAATGGCAGAGGTGTCACCTGTTCTGGCATCCTACAAAGGTCCTTGGCGACTGCGCTGAAGTGTGCCCGGATAAGCCGGAGCATCCGGCTAGGCCGGCTCCGGTGCAAATTGCAGGCCGTCTCAGTTCAATGCCGGACGCACAGGCGCAAAGATGCGCTCGTAGCGAACCTCTTCAAGGAACTCACCTGCTCACCCCTCGGCGGTGGCCCTGCCAGTGCTTCTTTCGTCATCGTCCGACCGAGCGATCCCGCTGCCGCTTTTGCGCGCGAGCCAAGTTCCGTTGCTTCCGCTCCTCGATCTCACGAGTGGTCTTGCACAGAGCCGCCTGATACTTTCCCAGCCAGCCCCCCCAGCCGTCCTCGGTCGGCACGATCCCCCGCTTGAGAAGATCGCGCGCTTTCTCGCCGAGATGGCGCGGATTGGTCAAGAGCCTCTCCGCGTCGCCCAGATCGTTGAAATCGAGCGTCAGGGCCCCATCCAGCGCCACCTTCCGCAGTTGTACGAAGGAGTTGGTCCGTAGTTCGCCGCGGCTGCGAGCCTCCTCCATCTCCCGGCTGTAGTTGATGAAATACACCTTCGCGTCCGTTCCTTCCAGCATCAGGTAGTTGCGCCCGGATTGCTCGTCCTGGCCGTGAACCAGCACCCGACCCTCAACGGACGTGATCTGTCTCACATCGAGTACTTCCATATCCCAATTGGCGGGTGCATAAGTCCTGGGCAATGCTCCGTATCCCTTGCTGCACGTAGTCACGACTCAGACGCAGTGACTGGCCATCACCTCTTACGCCGCGGACCACGATGTGAACATGCGGGTGCTCCGTGTTGTGGTGCTCCACCGCAACCCATTCCAGATCCGTTCCCAGATCCTCCTCCATCTGTTCGATCAGACCGCGCGTCAGGCGAGACAGCTCTACCTGATCACCGAATTCCGGTGAGACGATCAGTTTAAACAACCGCACGTCCCCCGCGCCCTGCCAGCCTTCGAGTTGACGCACAATGTCGATTCCGTCGTTTTCTCGATTGAAACCCACGGCCTTCGCGTCGTTCTCGAAGGTAGCGCTCTCGCGCGCCAGGTAGCGCCCATGCGCCTGCCACTGCCCTCGCGTCTTGTTATTCAGATACGTCACTCGGACGGCGCACCGCTGATGATACGAGCAAGCGCCTTTTCTTCTCCCGGCTGTGGTGCGGTTGCCGGTCTTCCGACTCATGCGGGCGTAGTGCATGAGAAGCTTGAAGCCGCTCGACCATGCCGCTGGTTCGTTGCGCGGAGCGCGAGGCTTGGGTGGCCGGAGCCGGGTTTTCCTCTCCTCGTCAGTTTGTGCCATGGCTTACCAGATCCTCCATGGCAGCGCGCGCATCGCCTGACATCGCCTGACCGGCAGCTTTGATGAGCCGCTCGTAACGCTCTCTGGCTCGCGCAGTGGCCTGTGGCCTGGCATCGGGCGGCGGTTCCGCCACACAGGTCAGCACCACCTTGGCAAAAGCGTCCACCAGCGCGAAGAGCGCGTGCTGTCCGCGTTCCACGCGGAGGATGTTCCGCGAGACACCGTCAAAGCCTCCTGCAATCCGCTCCTCGGTGCCGGTCAACTCCGTTCGCCCCTTTCAATTCGTTTCGGATCGCCGCACGGATGAACGCACTGGGATTTGCGTAGCCCCTCGTCTTCGCCGCTGCCTCGATCTGATATTGCTCTTCGCTGCTCAGCCGGACTGCGATTCTGGCGGTTCGGGCCGCGCCCGCGTGTTGCCGCATGAATTTCCCCCTCAATTAGTAAGGCAATGGGAGAGGCACTCCGGGACAAGAAATCTTCGCGGAGGGTCGGGAATTGGGATGATTCCTCACTGAATTCCGAGCGTCGAACATTTGTCGAACACGTGACCGATTTTGTCCCACGGCGGAAGCGGCTGATCGCACGCCGCTTGCCATGAAGAAAACACCCGGCCGTTCGACACTTCCTTTATGTTCCACTATCGGGTTTTTGGTTGCCTGGGAGCTGTCGTCGCTGGTGGTCGGTGTTACAGACTGTTGCAAACTGTTGCAATCTGTTGCAGGCACCCGCCGGCAAGCCATGACTGTTGCAAACTGTTTCAGACGGTTGCAATCTGTTGCAATCTGTTACCAAACCCAGGAATTTGTAAATTTGATGTCCCACGATGGTCGCGCCGTTACCTTTCTATATGAGGGAGCAATTCGGCAACACCGATGGACTCGAACCCACCGCCGCGGCGCAACAGGGCAAGTGCAGACTTAGCCCACTTGCGCTCCCTCGTTTCGGTCCTACCGGCTACAACCACGGGACAGGTTACCGCGGCTTGGGGAGAGATTGAGGTCGCGCTGGCAAGGGGAACGAAACTTGAGGAGATTTGGGAGGCCGCTCGGCTCGATGGGCTGGAGATGCCCTACCCGCAATTCCGTGTATATGTCTCACGGCTACGGCGAAGGCGTCGAGAACCCTCCAAATCCGCGGCGCAACCGCCGCCGACACAGACGAACGCAGCGGATGGGCTGCCAGGTCGACCGTCCGATCCATTTCGCAATTTGCGGGAGCAGCGCGAAAAAAAGCAGCCAGGTTCGTTCGATGTTCCCGCTCGCACCTTTCCAACGTGCAAGGTGCCTGATCTTCCGCACCTCCCCTCCGTTCGCATTGGGGGCAGGGTGCTATCCGTTGCAACAGGAACTCATCCGGGCGGCCGCGGCGCGCATGCCGGCCGGTTCTGAAATTGTCGCGGCCATGGATGCGGACAAAGCTGGCCGTGAGTTGGCGGAAGTCGTGAGGAAGACGGTCGAACTGTCTGGGCGCGCCGATCTGAAACTCCAGATTGACGAACCGCAAGGCTTCAGAGATTTTAACGACGCGTTGCGCGCCAGGCGCCGACCGTCACATCTCGCCTCCTGGTCGGAGGCTCGCCCCGCCTAGGAGGTGGCTTATGACCCGTGCCCTACAAGAATTCGATCTCCTGACCCTCGCGGAGGTGGCGAAGCTCCTTCAGCGCTCGAAGGCGCATGTCGGCAAGGCGGTCGCCGGCCGTGTCGCGGGATGTCCTCCCATTCCTGCCGTCTGCCTGGGGCGTCGAAAGCTGGTGCGTCGGACGACGCTTCTCGCCTGGATCGCCCAAAACGAAAGCGGCGGTGGTACGATTCAAGCATCGCCAGAACGAGGCCGCAAGGGCGCATAAGGAGAAATTATGCGTACACGGCACTCTATAGGAGGTGTCAGAAAGCAGCGCGGTCGCTGGATCGGCAGTTGGACTGTCGATGGCAAGCGAGGTAGCCAAGTGGTCGGACTGGTCAAGGACATGACCAAAACCGAGGCTCGGGAGAAAGTCGCCAAGATCGTCACCGAAGGGCGTGCGGAGAGCGAAACCTGCCGGGCATGGAGATTTGGCGAATTCGTCGAGAAGGTTTATTTTCCGTACTACACCCGGAAGTGGAAAGATTCGACGCGGGACAACAACATCAATCGGGTCAACGTGCATCTTGTAAAAACATTCAAGGATCGGGAGCTGCGAAGTTTCCGGCGCGACGAGCTTCAGGACTTGCTCGACCTGAAGACGAGCGTACCGCTATCGTTCTCTGTCGTCGATCATCTGCGGTGGGATCTGAAGCAGATTTTCGATATGGCCCTAGCTGAAGGCCACGTGGAGCGAAACCCAGCTCTGCTCCTGTTTACTCCGAAGGCCGCAAAGAAGCCGGTTCACCGGGCCATGACCATTGAGGAGGTCCAGACATGCTTTGGCGCTCTCGATCTGCGAGAGCGGTTAATCGCGAAACTCGCGATCCTTGCCGGGATGCGTCCCGGTGAAATCTTCGCTATGACCTGGGGCCGGTTGACGGCTACTCACGCGGATATTCAGCAGCGCATTTATCGAGGGAAGATTGACACACCAAAGACGGATAACTCGACCCGACAGGCGGCGCTTTCGGAAGGGCTGCTGGTCGAAATCGAGAGCTGGCGCATGATGGCGGTTGAAAGCCGCCATGACGGGTGGGTATTCCCTTCGGAACGGATGACGCCATTGTCGAAGGAGAACTGGTGGAACAGGGTAATGTGTCCGGCGCTGAAAAGGGTTGGTCTGGAATGGGCAACGTTTCAGGTGATGCGCCGTACGAACGCCACCTTGATGAAGGCGTTGGGGGCGGACGGAAAGCTCGTGGCGGATCAACTCGGGCACACGCTCGATGTGAACCAAAACGTTTATACGCAATCATCTGTTGAAAGCCGGTTGGTGATCGTGAACCAGCTAGAGCAGAGATTGTTGATACAATGATGTTAACGTTCGATTAGCGTTCAGAATGAGAACTGGTTCTGAAAGTCATTGATAACAAAGGCAAGCGGGAGTAATTCAGTGGTAGAATGCCAGCTTCCCAAGCTGGACGTCGCGGGTTCGAGCCCCGTCTCCCGCTCCATCTTTTCAAC